>Ga0334894_1000819_pt1 | contig 31919 bp, 26 predicted proteins | sample GraSluR3_MG_6_FD_207225 | JGI IMG/M metagenome (GOLD analysis project Ga0334894, IMG submission 207225) | Sludge microbial communities from methane-producing bioreactor in Wageningen University, Netherlands - Granular Sludge_12_05 R3 | ecosystem: Engineered > Bioreactor > Anaerobic >...
AACTATGAGAGGGCTATTACATGTTTAGAAAAAGCATGCGTCATGCATTAGATGGTATTATTTTCACGTTTAAATCAGAACGTAACTTTCGAATTCACTTAATTGTTTATTTATTTATGGTCATCCTAAGTTTTTATTTAGATATCAGCATTTTAGAATGGTTGTTTTTACATTTGGTGTCTGCTTTAGTTATCATATCTGAAATCTTTAATACAGCGATTGAAAAAACCCTTGATTGGCTTGAACCAAACCACCACGATGTTGTCAAAGTTGTTAAAGATATTTGTGCCGGCGGTGTTTTAATAAGTGCTATCACCGCAGTAATTATTGGTTTGATTATTTTTGTTCCTCACATTATTCAACTTTTCTTTAATTCTTAGTGTCAGGGTAAATCACTATTAAAAAAACTGTGCTTAACACCTTATATGTTAAGCACAGTTTTTTTTGCATTTATTTCTTTTCTAAAATCAATTTATTATAAATCGCTTTTGCCGCTTTTTTACCGGCTCCCATTGCTAAGATTACCGTTGCCGCTCCGGTGACTGCATCTCCACCCGCATAAACATTCGGAACCGTTGTTTCCATCGTTTCTTCATTCACTTGTAAACAGTTCCATTTGTTTAATTCTAGGTTTGGTGTTGCATCTGTTAATAGGGGATTGGGTGTTTGTCCAATTGCAATAATCACTGTATCCGCATCAATGACTTTTTCACTTCCCTGAATCTCAACAGGACGTCGACGGCCAGATGCATCCGGTTCGCCAAGCTCCATTTGAATGACCTTCATACCGGTTACTTTTGCATCTTCACCAATAATCTCAAGTGGATTATTCAACAAATCAAAAATAATACCTTCTTCAATCGCATGATGAACTTCTTCTTTTCTTGCCGGTAATTCTTCCATACCACGTCGATATACCACGTGAACTTCTTTTGCACCTAATCGTTGGGCTGTTCTTGCGGCATCCATTGCCACGTTACCACCGCCGACAATAATGGCTCTATCTCCCATTTTAACCGGTGTGTGGTTATTTGGAAAATCGTAAGCTTTCATCAAGTTGACTCGTGTTAAAAATTCATTCGATGAATAAACACCATTCAAATTTTCGCCCGGAATATTTAAAAACTTAGGTAATCCGGCCCCACTTCCGATAAAGACGGCATCATATCCATCATCAAATAAATCATCGATATCTAATGACTTACCAATTACAACGTTTTTCTCGACATGCACGCCTAGATCTAGCACCAAATCAATCTCACGTTTAACTAAATCCTTGGGTAATCGAAACTCGGGGATTCCATACATTAATACGCCGCCCAATTCATGAAGCGCTTCAAAGATGACAACTTCAAATCCTAATCGTGATAAATCCGAAGCACAGGATAAACTTGCCGGTCCACTACCAACGATAGCCACTTTTTTACCATTGGGTTTAATATGCGGTGGTTCCTGTTTTTCATTCGCCATAACCCAGTCGGCTACAAATCGTTCAAGTCGTCCAATACCTACAGGTTCTCCTTTGATTCCACGGACACAGACACTTTCACATTGACTTTCTTGTGGACAGACACGTCCACAAATTGCGGGAAGTCCATTATCTTCTGTAATGATGTCATAGGCCGCTTTAATATTACCTTCTTTGACTTCTTTAATAAATTCAGGAATCTTTATGTTAACAGGACACCCTTTCTTACAAGGTTGGTGTTTACATTCAATACAACGATTAGCTTCATCTATTGCTTCTTCTAAAGTATATCCTAATGCAACTTCTAGAAAATTTTTATTCCGAACCAATGGATCCTGCTCTGCCATTGGTATTTTTGTCATCTTCATATTAGCCATTATTTGCACCATCCAATCGACATGCATGCTTTTCTTCTTCTACAAAATGCGCTTGACGATCCATGGCTTGCCCAAAATCAACAAGCAAACCATCAAAATCCGGTCCGTCAACACAAGCAAATTTTGTTTCATTACCTACAGTTACTCGACATCCGCCACACATTCCGGTGCCATCAATCATAACAGGATTCAAGGATACACCTGTTGGTATATTCAAAGGTTTTGTAATATCGACGACTGCTTTCATCATAATTAATGGTCCGATAGCAATGACTTCATCGTATTCTTCACCTTTTTCTAATAATTGTTTAAGTACATCCGTCACAAAGCCTTGATGCCCTAATGATCCATCATTCGTTGCATAATATACGTTTTTACAAATATCATTGAACTCATCTTTGAGAATGACTAAATCTTTGTCACGTCCTCCAAGGATAACATCAACTTCTGTGCCCATAGAAGCTAATTTTTTTAACTGTGGATATAAGGGTGCACTTCCTACGCCACCACCAATTCCTAATACACGTTTATGATTTTTAATTGGCGCCGCTTTACCAAGAGGCCCAACAAAGTCTAAAAGCGTATCTCCCACTTCTTTTTCAGCAAGCAATTGAGTTGTATACCCAAGAACTTGGTATACAATTGAAACTGACTGCTTTTCACGATCATAGTCCATAATCGTAAGTGGAATTCGCTCGCCATTTTCAGCAACGCGTAATATAATAAACTGCCCCGGTTCGCATTTTCTTGCAACAAATGGAGCTTCGATGACCATTTTTTGAACAGCATCGTTTAAAATCTCTTTTTCTAGAATTTTATACATGTCTATGTCCTTTCGTCCTATTCGCTTTATCCTATTAACTTCTAAAAATTATAACACCATTAATTGAAGAATTCAATAGCTCCTTTATGAATCACATATAATAATCAATGGTATCATAGTCAATATACTCTTGACTTCTCTGTGTTTTTAAGGCTTTGATATAAGCATCTACCGTATCTAAACACGTAAAGTTTGGAATATTTAAATGCTCTGCTAAACTTCTGAGCTTAAATCCGGCTCGACGTACATCTTTTCCTTTGGTCGGTATATTAATCATCATGGTAATCGTTTTATTTTTCATTTGCTCTTGTACACTAAGCAAATCATCGCCATCTACTTGTTTTGCTTCCATACCTTTTGATTTTAAAAACTGAGCCGTTCCGGCTGTTGCCATTAAACCAAATCCAATGTCTTGGAAGGTCTTGGCATATTTTAGCACTTCATCTTTAGCTTTGTCTGCAACTGAGATTAACACATTTCCTTGTTTTGGGAAAGCAAATCCAGCACCTAAAAAAGCTTTAAGCAAGGCTTTTTCGTAATTAGAATCAATTCCGAGCACTTCACCTGTTGACTTCATCTCCGGTGTCAACGCTGCATCAACATCATGTAGCTTGACAAAGGAAAAAACAGGTGCTTTTACAGCGATAAGATTTGAACTTGCTAATAAACCAGTTCCATAATCTAAATCCTGAAGACGTTTACCTAAAATAACTTCCATTGCAATTTGAACCATGGGTATCTTGGTTACTTTACTCAGAATCGGCACCGTACGAGAGGCTCTCGGATTCACTTCAATAATATAGACCTTGTGATCTCTAACAACGAATTGAATATTAACAAGGCCACTCACTTGAAGAGCAATCGAGATTTTTTTTGTGTATTCAATAATCGTGTCAATAACACTGTCTTCTAATGTTTGTGGCGGATAAACACAGAAGCTATCACCGGAATGTACACCGGTTCGCTCAATGTGCTCCATAATTCCCGGTATTAAAATATCTTCACGGTCGCAAATCGCATCCACTTCGACTTCTTGACCTTCAATATATTCATCGATTAATATCGGATGCTCACTGGACAATTCTGTTGCTTCTTGAACATATCCGGATAATTCTTCATCATTATATACAATCATCATAGCGCGACCACCAATTACATAGGATGGGCGTACCAATACCGGATAAGAAATGTCATGGGCTGCATCTAATGCTTCCTCAATAGAGGTTACAGCTGTACCTTTTGGTTGCGGAATATTCAGCTCTCTTAATAAGCGTTCAAAGCGTTTACGGTTTTCTGCCACATCTATAGCTTCGACAGATGTTCCTAAAATCTGAACCCCTCGACTCACAAGTTTTGGTGCTAGATTTATTGCAGTTTGTCCACCAAACTGGACGATAACGCCCTTTGGCATTTCTTTTCGAACCACATTATAGACATCCTCAATAAATAGCGGCTCAAAATAGAGTTTATCCGATGTATCAAAGTCCGTACTCACTGTTTCCGGATTATTATTAATAATAATGGATTCATATCCTAACTCTTGAATTGCCCACACAGCATGTACAGAACAATAATCGAATTCAATACCTTGACCGATACGAATGGGCCCGGACCCGATAACAATAATCTTTTCTCCACGACTAATTATATTTTCTTCTTCTTGTTCATAGGTCGAATAGTAATAAGGCGTTGATGATTCAAACTCTGCTGCGCAGGTATCCACCATTTTATAAACCGGATACATACCATGCGCGCGACGAATGGCATCCACGATTTCATATTCATTGCCCGATAAAGCAATGATTTCTGTATCTGTAAAACCCATTTTCTCTGCTGTTTGAAGCAATTCGCCTGTCATGGGTTCATTGGCAAGTTTTTGCTCCGTACGGATAATATTCATTATTTTTTCTAAAAACCATGGGTCAATTTTTGTCAATTCATGAACATAATCAACACCAAAACCACGACGTAGCGCTTCTGCAATCACGAAAATTCGCTCATCATCTACTTCCACAAGGTTTTTCTCAATCATTTCCTTTGACCACGTGGACATATATTCTTTTCGCAAGCCGGTTTCTTTTCCCTCTAAGGAAACCACCGCTTTGAGTAAGGAACTCTCGAAGGTTCGGTCAATCGCCATAACTTCTCCGGTCGCTTTCATCTGTGTTCCTAATCGGCGATTGGCATAATCAAATTTATCAAATGGCCATTTTGGTATTTTTGTGACAACATAATCTAGTGCGGGTTCAAAGGATGCTTTTGTTTTTTTCGTCACTGAGTTAGGAATCTCATGAAGATGTAAGCCCACTGCAATTTTTGCAGCTATTTTTGCAATGGGATATCCAGCTGCCTTTGAGGCCAAGGCCGATGAACGACTGACACGAGGATTCACCTCAATGACAATATATTCTTTACTCTCAGGATTTAAGGCTAATTGTACATTACATCCACCCTCTATTTTTAATGCACGAATAATCTTCACACTGGCTTCACGTAGCATATGATATTCATTATCGCTCAAGGTTTGGGAGGGTGCGACAACAATACTATCCCCAGTATGAATGCCCACCGGATCAAAGTTTTCCATATTACAAATAATGATGCAGGTATCATTTTTATCACGCATCACTTCATATTCAATCTCTTTCCATCCCGCAACGGATTGTTCTAAAAGCACTTGATGAATGCGACTATGCATGAGTCCTGTATGTAAAACTTCTTTCAACTCATCAAGGTTATTAGCAATCCCTCCACCAAGACCACCCATGGTATATGCCGGGCGAACAATAATTGGAAAACCGATGGATTCTGCAAAATCTAATCCCTCTTCAATTGTACTGACGATTTCACTTTTGGGAATTGGTTCTCCGATTTCAATCATGAGGTTTTTAAACTCCTCACGGTCTTCTGCTTGTTTTATGGCTTCTAACTTGGTTCCTAAAAGATTAACATTATATTTTTCTAAAACACCGGCTTCAGTAAGTTCTACAGCCATATTTAATCCTGTTTGACCGCCTAATGTCGGTAGCAAGCCATCCGGACGTTCTTTGGCAATAATGTATTCTAAGCTATCCACCGTTAATGGTTGAATATATACATGATCGGCAATATTATCATCGGTCATAATCGTTGCCGGATTACTATTGACTAATACAACTTCTAATCCTTCTTCTTTTAATGATTTACAGGCTTGGGTTCCCGCATAATCGAACTCTGCAGCTTGGCCGATAATGATAGGGCCCGATCCGATAACCATAACTTTTTTTATTGATTTATCTAATGGCATCTGCTTTTTTCCTTTCGATTTTGTCTAACCACTCTTTAAATATTACCGTTGCATCTGTTGGGCCCGGTCCTTCTTCCGGATGAAACTGAACCGATTCAACAGACCATTTTTCGCTAACAATTCCTTCGACTGTATCATCATTCACATTGATATGAGTTAACTCAACGTCTGTTGGAATACACTCTCTAGAGACCGCATAACCATGGTTTTGCGCAGTCATATACACCTTTTGAGACCGTAAGTCAATCACAGGATGATTGCTGCCACGATGGCCGAATTTGAGCTTGTATGTATCTCCACCAAGACTTAAGGCAAGGATTTGATGACCCAGACAAATACCAAAGAGTGGTAATTGCCCTTTTAAATCCTTTGCTAAGTCGATTGCCTCTTGACACTGCTTGGGATCGCCGGGGCCATTGGAAAATAAAATCGCATCAAACTGCCCAATATCCAAATCATCAACGCTTGTATTTGAGGGATATATGGTCACATGACATCCATTTTGGCGTAAATTGCGAACAATGCCTCTTTTAATTCCAAGGTCAATAACCCCAATATGTTTTGATGCTTGGCCTGTCTCCGGTTCATATTGAAGTATGGACTTGGTTGAGACCTTCTTGACAATATCTTTGGGGAATATATAAGCGTCTAATCCTTTAAGCAAAGCCTCAATCGTTAAAGTTTCATCCGTTGTTATTACACATTTCATAGCGCCATGATTACGAATACGTTTTGTCAACATTCGCGTATCCACATCATAGACGCCCATTATTTGATTTTCTATTAAATAGTCATTTAGACTTGTATTCATCTGCCAATGATTTGGATGGATGCTATATTCTTTAACAATGAATCCGGATACCTTTATTGATGATGATTCAAAATCTTCAATATTTATACCATAATTTCCAACTAATGGATAGGTCATTGTTACGATTTGTCCTGCATAGGACGGATCAGTTAAAATTTCTTGATAACCGGTCATCCCTGTATTAAAAACGACTTCTCCATAGGTTGTCCCTTGGCTCCCAAAACTTTTTCCTTCAAATAAGGTCCCATCTTCTAACATAATTCGTGCAATCATGACAACACCTCTCTTAGTATATGGATACACGTATCAATATGATCTTTTTGCACCACTAAAGGAGGTACAAATCTTATGACATTGCTACCAGCACCGACAATAAGAAGTTTCTTCTCATAGGCTTTCTTTACCACATCAATGGGTGGAATATTTAATGCAATACCTTTCATGAGTCCCAATCCACGAATCTCATCTATACATGAAAATTCAGCTTGTAACTGTTCTAGTTGTTGCGACAGATAATCACCCATCTCTTGAATATGGGTCATAAATTGGTCTGACATCATTTCATCAAGGACGACATTAACTGCAGACATGGCTAATGGATTTCCACCAAAGGTTGCTGCGTGATCGCCGGGCTTAAATCCTTGAGCCACTTCTTTGGTAGCTAGCATGGCACCAACAGGCACTCCACCGCCTAAGCCTTTCGCTAATGCAATAATATCCGGTTTCACATCGTGATGCATATAGGCACAAACTTCACCGGTTCGACCAATACCGGTTTGTACTTCATCAAAAATCAACACAAGTCCTTTTTCATCACATAAGTCACGTACTGCTTTGATATATGCTGCGTCTGCCTGAATAATACCACCTTCGCCTTGAATAACTTCCATCATGACACCACACGTAATGTCTGAAACAGCTTCTTTTAAGGCATCAATATCATTATAGGTAACATGTTGAATACCCGGAAGCAGGGGATTTAATCCATCCTGATATTTTGTTTGCCCCGTTGCAGAAATCGCACCCAATGTACGCCCATGAAATGAATTCTTCATGGTAATAATCTCATAACGCTCATTATGCCCTTTGAACTTAGCATATTTTCTAGCTAACTTTAAGGATGCTTCAACCGCTTCTGTTCCTGAATTACAAAAGAAAACACGATCCATCTTAGTCGCTTCTGTAATTTTTTTTGCTGCTTTTAATTGCTCATCATTATAGTAAAGATTTGAACAATGCAAAAATTCATCCACTTGCTTATGAAGCGCATCTTTTAATCCTTGATGGCTATATCCAAGTGCATTGACTGCAATTCCTGCAACAAAATCTAAATAACGATTTCCTTCTTGATCAATGAGATACACATCTTCACCGTGAGTGAAAATATTGGGTAACTGATTATATGTATGCATAATACATGTTTTATTTGCTTCCATATGAACCTCCTTATAAATCTCTTCCGAACATGGTTCCGACACCGTTTTTCGTAAAGATCTCGAGTAGTAGACTATGCTCAACACGTCCATCTAAGATATGGACATTTTTCACACCTTTTTCAATGCCTTCAACACAGCACATTACTTTAGGAATCATGCCACCAGAGATGACATTGGTGTTAATATAATGATCTACTTCATCGATATTGATTTTTGAAATCAATGAGTGACTATTATCTACATCTCGAAGAACACCTTCTACATCCGTTAAGAAAATTAATTTTTCAGCGTCTAAGGCACCGGCAATAGCACTGGCTGCAAAATCTGCATTAATGTTATACGTTGCTCCGTCTTCATCGGTTCCAATTGGTGCGATGACCGGAATAAAATCATTTTCAATTAATGAATAGATTAATGTTGTATCTACAGCACTTACTTCACCAACAAATCCAATATCTTTGCCTTCTACATATTTTTTCTTAACTTTTAATGTCTTACCGTCTTTTCCTGAAATACCGACTGCGTTTATATCATGATTTTGGATAAGTTGGACAACATCTTTATTGACTTTACCGGATAAAACCATTTCAACAACATCAACGGTTTCTTTGGTTGTAATACGCAATCCATTAAAAAACTCGGTATCAATGCCCATTGTTGTTAATGTCGATGAAATTTCTTTGCCTCCACCATGAACAATAACAGGCTTAAAGCCAACTAATTTCATTAAAACAATATCCTCGATAACGGTTTCTTTGATAAGGTCATCAACCATGGCCGATCCGCCATATTTAATCACAACGATTTTTCCGTTAAATTGCTTTATGTAGGGAAGTGCTTCAACTAATATTTTTGCTTTTTCAATTAATTTTTCCATAATAACCTCCATTACGTTCTGTACTCTCCATTTATTTTAACATATTCATAGCTCAAATCGCATCCCCAACCGGTAACTTCGGCCTCACCTTGGTGACAATCAACAACGACCTTGATTTCCTTTTCTTTTAAAATCTCTAATGCATATTCTTCATCAAAACCAATGGGCTGGCCTTGTTCTAATAGTTTGATTGTTCCTGCCGGACTAACATAATCAACATCGACAAGGTTGGGATCAAATTCAGCACCAGAATAACCTAATGCACATAGGATTCTTCCCCAATTCGCATCTTCACCAAAAAATGCTGTTTTCACTAAATTTGAAGTAATCACTGCATGAGTCATCTTACGTGCTTCTTCTTTATCATGCATATTTTTCACGGTCACTTCAATAAATTTAGTTGCGCCTTCACCATCTTTGACAATTAACTTTGCTAGCTCCTGATTAAGCATATAAAAAGCTTCTTTGAAAACCGCATACTCCTCTGTATCTTTTTGAATGGGTGCATTTGAGGCCATACCATTTGCCAAAACTAATACCATGTCATTCGTAGAGGTATCTCCGTCAACACTAATCATATTATAGGTATCGGATATTGTTTCTTTTAACAAGGTTTGTAGCGTGTCTTGGTCGATGTTTGCATCGGTTGTAATAAAAGAAAGCATGGTTCCCATATTGGGGTGGATCATTCCGGAACCTTTAGCCATACCGGAGATTGTAATTATTTTTCCGTCCACTTTTATTTGAAGACTTTTTTCTTTTAAAAAGGTATCGGTCGTCATAATCCCCTCCGCGGCTGCTGTTGCATGTTGACGACTGTTGCCATACTGTTTGACAATTTCATCAATTCCTTGATGTATTATATCCATGGGTAAAGGTTGACCAATCACACCTGTTGAAGCTACAAGTACAGATTCTTGATCAATTCCCATCTTGTCCCCATATACTTTTGCCATCGTTTTTGTGTCTTCATATCCTTTACGACCTGTACAAGCATTTGCATTACCGCTATTAATAATAATACCTTGTATTGCTTTTTTCTGTTTTAGCAACTCCATATTCCAGTTTACAGGAGCAGCTTTAACAATATTTTTTGTAAAAACGCCTGCATATGAACAAGGTTTTTCTGAAAATAACATGGTTAAATCTTTATTCTTCCGTTTTATTCCACAATGAATCCCTGTTGCGCTAAATCCTTTGGGTGCTGTGATTCCATCTGTAATCCAATTCATAAGGCATACTCCTTTTTTGCTTTTTTATTATTATACATTTTATTTAATATTTATGCAAGAAATTTTCGATATTTTTTTGTTTATTCACCACAGATATGGTACAATATAATTCACAAAACATATATAAAAACAGATGATTAGGTGAGGTATTGATATGATAGATTTAATTCAATCATTTACATTTGACTATGCAATGTTTATTACACTAAATTTAGTTTTATCGACCATTGTTATTCTCTTAGAGCGAAAAAATTCCACAGCCGCTTTGGCTTGGTTATTTTTTTTGAATTTGTTCCCGGGTTTCGGCTTTTTCTTCTATATAATACTCTCTCAAAACATCTCTAAACGAAAAATTTTCGCTTACTCTAAAGAGGAAGAACGCTTATTTAACAAAGCCCTCAACCACCAAAAACACGCCATTCGAGAAAATCAGTTTGATTACGGAAATACTGAAACCATTGAACACAAAGACTTAATATTATTCCACAACCGAATGTCCAATGCGCTCTTATCAACCAATGATCATGTTGATATTTTCAACAATGGTCCTGATTTGTTTCGCCGACTTTTCGAAGATATTTCCAAAGCACAAGAACATATTCATCTCCTCTATTTTATCATAAAAAACGATGAAATCGGTAATAAACTCATTAATCAACTCATCAAGAAAGCTGCTGAAGGTGTCGAAGTTCGTCTGCTCGTTGACCACGTAGGGGGACGAACCTTATCGCCAAAGCTCATTCGAAAGATTAAATCGAGTAAAATACAGTTAGCCTTTTTCTTTCCTTCAAAGTTTAAATACTTTAACTTAAAAGGAAACTATCGTAATCATCGAAAAATTGTTGTTATCGATGGAACTGTAGGTTATATCGGCGGTTTAAATGTTGGAAATGAATATGTTGGCAAAAGCAAAAGATTTGGCTATTGGCGCGACACACATCTACGCTTATATGGAGACAGTGTGATGTCTTTACAACTTCGCTTCATTCTAGATTGGCGTAACGCCTCCATGGAAAAACTTGCAACAACCGCAAAATATTTACGGCACGTCGTTTCTGATTCAAAGACTGCCATTCAAATTGTTTGCTCCGGACCGGATAACATTAATCAACAGATTAAACAAGGATACCTTCAGATTATCCATAAGGCAAAGAAATATATATATATTCAGACGCCTTATTTTATTCCTGATGACAGTATCTTAGAAGGCCTAAAAATAGCTGCTGCTTCCGGTGTTGATGTTCGCATAATGATTCCACAAATGCCGGACCACCTTTTTGTTTACTGGGCAACATACTCGTATTGTGGAGACTTGATTCCCTATGGTGTAAAAATCTTCATATATGAACGTGGTTTTCTCCATTCAAAAATGATTGTTTCTGATAATACAATTGCATCCGTTGGCTCATGTAACTTTGACATACGTAGTTTTAAACTGAACTTTGAAGCCAACGCCTTCATCTACGAGCGACGAACATCCATTGGTCTACGCAAAGAATTTGATGAAGATTTACGCTACTGTCGCCAATTAACCCAAACAATTTACGATAAACGTTCATTTTGGATAAAATTCAAAGAATCCATCTCACGTTTATTCTCACCTGTGTTATAATTAGGATAAAGTGACTCTGTCACGTTATCCCAAAGGGATATTATCCGCGTAGAAAGAGTTTCCTTGACGTCATCTGACATGTTTCAAGGCAGATGACTCAAATAGGGACACTCTTTCGAAGCAAGGAGTAAAGAGGCTACGCCTCGTTCCGCTCAGCGGATTGCTCGCGGCGGGAAAGCTCCTTGACGCTTTCTGCTATGCTTCAAAGCAGAAAGCTAAATTAGGACTTTCCTAGAGCAAAGGATAAAGTGACTCTGTCACCAATATGCAAAAACAATTTGCATATTTATTAATATTAATGTATAATTAATCAAAACAAAGAAATAAGGAGGCATTTTAAATGAGTAAAAAAGTTGTATTAGCATATTCCGGAGGATTAGACACTACCGTAATTATCCCTTGGTTAAAAGAAAATTATGATTATGAAGTTATTGCCGTTTGTATTGATGTGGGCCAAGGAAAAGAAATTGAAGGCTTAGAAGAACGCGCCCTAAAAACAGGTGCTTCAAAACTATATATCGAAGATGTAACCGCTGAATTTGTCGATGACATCGTGGTTCCGACTGTACAAGCAAATGCAGTTTATGAAGGAAAATATTTATTAGGAACGTCTATGGCAAGACCGGTTATCGCCAAGCGTCTTGTTGAAATTGCTTTAGAGGAAGGTGCTGAAGCTATATGTCACGGTGCTACCGGAAAAGGTAACGACCAAGTCCGATTTGAACTTACAATAAAAGCACTTGCACCTCAATTAAAAATTATTGCACCTTGGAGAATTTGGGATATTAAATCACGTGAAGATGCTTTAGCCTATCTCGAAGAACGTAATATCGAAGCGCCTATGAAGAAAAAAGATAGTTATAGCCGTGACCGAAACTTATGGCACTTAAGCCATGAAGGTCTTGATCTGGAAGATCCTGCAAATGAGCCAAACTATACTGATTTATTACAAATGGGGGTTACTCCTGAACAAGCTCCGGATGAACCCACTTACCTGACTATTGATTTTGAACAAGGAGTACCCCAAAAGTTAAATGGTGAATCTATGAAGGCTTCTACTATGATTGAAAAACTTAATGAAATCGGTGGTGCTAACGGTGTAGGACTCATCGATATTGTCGAAAACCGTGTTGTTGGTATGAAATCCCGTGGCGTATATGAAACTCCCGGTGGAACTATTCTCTACTATGCACATAATGAACTTGAATACCTATGTTTAGATAAACAAACGATTGCATATAAAAACCAAATAGCTATTAAGTTTGCTGAACTTGTTTACTCCGGCGAGTGGTATACTCCCCTTCGTGAAGCATTAACTGCTTTCGTTACCGACACACAAAAAACTGTAACCGGTCAAGTAAAATTAAAACTATACAAAGGAAATATCATACCTGCAGGGGCTACAAGTCCATATTCATTATATAATGAAGACATTGCCAGCTTTACAACAGGTGATCTTTACGATCATCATGATGCTGAAGGCTTTATTAATCTCTTCGGCTTACCACTTAAGGTTCGTGCAATGATGAAACAACTAAACGAAAAAAAATAATTGAGGTGACACTATGAAATTATGGGGAGGACGTTTCTCCAAAAGTACCGATGTCTTTGTTGATGATTTCAATTCATCAATACGCTTTGACCAACGACTGTATAAAGAAGATATTGAAGGTAGTATTGCCCATGTTACAATGCTTGCTGCCGCTGATATTCTTACAAATGATGAACGCGACATGATTATATCCGGACTCAAAGACTTAGAAATTGCCATCGAACAAAATGAAGTAACCTTTGATATTAGTGCTGAAGATATTCACATGAATATTGAATCATTACTTATTCAACGCATTGGTGATGTGGCAAAAAAAATGCATACAGGACGAAGCCGTAACGATCAAGTAGCTACAGACATGCGCCTTTACATAAAGAAAGAAATTGCGGCCATTGATCAAGACGTATTTGACCTATTATCAACTATTTTAACCTTATCCGGTCAACACACCGAAACCATTATGCCGGGTTATACCCACCTTCAAAAGGCACAACCCACAACATTTAGTCATCATCTTATGGCGTATTTTGAGATGTTTAAGCGGGACCGAGACCGATTGATAACCACATATAATCGAATGAATCAATCGCCGCTTGGTGCCGGTGCCTTTGCTACAACAACCTATCCGCTGAATCGCCAAATGACCGCTGAACTCCTTGGTTTTGACTCGATTTGTTTAAACAGTATGGATGCCGTTAGTGATCGGGATTTCTTGTTAGATGTCTTGTATACGCTTTCCATGATTATGATGCATCTGTCGCGTTTTTCAGAAGAAATCATCCTATGGTGTTCACACGAATTTCGATTTATCGATTTAGATGATGCATATAGCACCGGAAGCTCAATCATGCCACAGAAAAAAAACCCGGATATTCCGGAGCTTATTCGTGGAAAAACCGGTCGTGTTTATGGGGACTTAATGTCCTTACTGACGACTATGAAAGGGCTTCCACTTGCCTATAACAAAGATACACAAGAAGATAAGGAAGTAACTTTTGACGCAATTGATACCCTTAAAATGTGTATACCTATTTTTACAAAATTACTCGATACCATGACTGTCCGCAAAGAGGTTATGCGTTCAGGCGCTGAAGGTGGTTTTACAAACGCCACAGATGCAGCTGATTATCTTGTAAAAAAAGGATTACCTTTTAGGGATGCCCACGAAGTTCTTGGAAAATTGGTTTTGTATTGTGTAAACAATAACACCAATCTAAGTGAGCTTTCACTTGATGAATATCAAAAACTCTCTCCACTCTTTACTGAAGATGTGTTTGAAGCAATTTCCCTAGATACGTGTGTAAATAAACGTCAAGTTATCGGCGGACCGGCCAAAGAACAAATGGAAACGGTCAACCAACTTGCCAAAGACTATTTAGAAAAAAATGCAACTATAGAATAAAAAAAGAGCGATCACATCGATATATCGATTGTGATTGCTCTTTTTTTATTCTATGTATATTCTTCTTACTTAATATACTTTAAGAAAATCGTTCCAAGTGGTGGTACTTTAATATCCAAGCAGTTTGGCTTATGATCCCAAGCAATTGCATGTGTTGTCAAAATTCCTTCATTTAGCACACCACTGCCTCCATATTTTTGATGATCTGAATTGAGTATTTCTTGATAAGAGCCTGCACGCGGAACGCCAATACGATGCATATATTTAGGAACCGGTGTAAAATTACTAATCACTATGATATGCTCTTCATCTTTTTCATCTTTTCGTACAAAGGATACGATACTTTCTAAGGCATCTGTGCAATTAATCCATTCAAATCCTCGATTGGTAAAATCATCTTCCCATAGGGCTTTTTCATCACGATATGTTTTATTTAAATCAGAGACAAATGTTTTCATTTCACGATGTTTATCAAATTCTAAGAGGTTCCAGTCTAAACTTTTTGCTTCACTCCACTCATCAAATTGAGCAAAGTCACATCCCATAAACAATAACTTTTTACCTGGATGACCATACATGAATCCATAAGAACATCGTAAGTTAGCAAATTTTTGCCAATAATCTCCCGGCATCTTATTAATCATGGAACCTTTGCCATGAACAACTTCATCATGAGACAAGACGAGTATAAAGTTTTCAGTAAATGCATAGACTAAACTAAAGGTTAAATCATTATGATGATATTGTTTATGAATGGGATCTTTGGATGCATATCGCAAAAAGTCATTCATCCACCCCATATTCCATTTTAAACCAAATCCTAAACCACCCACATGGGTCGGGCGAGATACACCTGGCCAAGCTGTGGATTCTTCAGCAATCATTATAGCACCTGGATTACGACCATATATCACGGAATTCATATGTTTAAAAAATTCAACCGCCTCTATATTTTCCCGTCCACCATGGGGATTTGGTATCCATTGGCCGGCTTCTTTTCCATAATCCAAATATAACATCGATGCAACTGCATCAACACGAAGACCGTCAATATGATATTTTTCAATCCAATACAAGGCGTTTCCTATTAAGAAGTTCTTTACTTCACTACGTCCATAGTTAAAAATCATCGTGCCCCAATGTGGGTGTTCACCTTTACGCGCATCATCATGTTCATAAAGAGCCGAACCATCAAAACGTCGTAAGCCATGGGAATCCTTGGGGAAATGGGCAGGAACCCAATCTAATAAAACGCCGATATTATGTTGATGTAAATAATCGACAAAATACATAAAATCATCCGGTGTTCCGAATCGCGAGGTCGGCGCATAATATCCAGTAACTTGATATCCCCATGAACCATCAAATGGATGTTCTAACACAGGCATTAATTCAATATGGGTATAGTTCATTTCTTCTAAATAGTTAACAAGGTCATGGGCTAAATCTCGATAGTTTATAAATCCATGTTCACTATCATTTCGCTTCCATGAGCCTAAGTGCAATTCATATATTGCCATTGGTTTTTTCAGTGTGTCAGTCTTGACTTGTTCGCTTTGCCAATCGGAATCTTGCCACTCATAGGAAGAAGTATCCCAAACAATAGATGCGGTTCCCGGTCGCATTTCAGCATATGAAGCATATGGGTCCGACTTTTCTAAGATCATACCATCGCGAGATTTTATTTCGAATTTATATATTTCTTCTGCCTTCAGTCCAGGAATAAAAAGTTCGTAAATTCCTGAATTACCCAGTAAACGCATGGGATAAATTCTGCCATCCCAGCCACAAAAATGACCAATTACACTCACCCGGGAAGCATTCGGTGCCCAAACCGCAAATGAAACGCCTTCAATTCCATCCACCGTGACTTTATGGGCGCCGAGTTTATTGTAAATCTCATAGTGAGTCCCTTGACCGAATAAATACATGTCAAGATCTGAAATCGTTGATTCAAATGAATATGGATCAAAATTTTCCCAACTTATTCCCTCAAAATTAGTGTATTTAAATTTGTAATTAATTTTTTTCTTGAGTTCCAATGTAAATACCCCGGTATTTTCAACCGTAACCATCGGGTATATTTCATTTGTATCTAAATCAATCACTTCAATCTTCTTTGTATATGGTTGATATGCATTGATATATATACTGTGGTCAGGTAATTCATGCATCCCTAAAAAATGATGCGGATTCTGATGGGTTGATTCAGTTATACTATATAATTCTTCTGAATTTATGTATGATTTCATAATGCCCCTCCTTAGGTCAAATCAAGTTAAATAATTATCTAATATATATTTTATCCCTAATTTTATAAAATAGCAATGAAGAACTAAAAAAGATGCTTAAAAAAACTGCTCAAAGAGAATTTTACTCTTCAAGCAGTTTTTTTTATTGTAATCCTTGTAAAGATTGTCCTATATAACTATCCATCGGTAAAAATATTGTTTTTTCACCTTTCATAGTTTTTTCCAAAGATTCCAAACTTCTTACAAATTTATAGTAATCTTGACGACTTGGTGAATTATACGCTTCAGAAAGAATTTCCATATATGCTTTTTCACCTTCACCGCGCAAAGCCTCTGCTTTCGCTTCCGCTTCAGATATTAATATTATCACCTGTTTATCTGTTTCATTTTTGATTTTATTTGCTTCTAACTTACCTTCTGCTAAATATGACTCAGCCATTTGGTTACGCTCTGAAACCATACGAGTATATACTGCTTCCTGATTATTTGTAGGTAAATCTAATCGTTTGATTTCAACCGATACAATAGATACTCCATAATCTGTTAACTGCTGATTAACAATTTTAGTTACATCTTCATTAACTTCATCTACAGACCCATTATCCGAATTTATAATTGTAGTTTGTTCCATCGTTCCCAAAGTGTTTTTCACTGCATTATATACAGATGCATCAATCCGATTTTCCATTTCAGGAATACTTCCAACAGTTCTCATAAAAAGAAGAGGTTCATTAATTTGCCAAACTGTATAATTATCTACAACCAGCGTTTTTTTATCCGCTGTAATCACCTCAGATTTTGGAATGTCATACATCATCCTATGTTTTGGAAGATATTGGATGTCTTCTATAAAGGGTACTTTATATTTTAATCCTGCCGTGTTCTCAATACCTTGATATTTAGAAAATCTTGTCCTATATGCAAACTCATTCTCCCTAACTTGATATACACTAGAAGACCCGATAATCAAAATAATAAGCAAACTAATTCCTAAGACAATTTTTGTAATTTTCCCCATACTAATTTACCTCCTGTCCAGTAAAATCTTTTAAAGGCAACATTTTTTGAACATTATCTGAATCCGACTCAAGATATACAGGAATACCCGGTAAGATTTTTTCCATAGTCTCTAAATACATACGCGTTTTTGTAATTTCTGGATTTTTACTGAATTCCTCATACATCTCATTAAAACGAGAAACTTCACCTTTAGCTTCATTAATTCTGCTTTCTTTATAGGATTCTGCATCTCTAATCAAACGGTCTGACTGGCTTTCTGCATCTGGTAATTTTGCATTTTTGTAAGCCAATGCCTCATTAATAAAAGTTTCTTTTTCTTGTTTTGCTGATTCCACATATTTAAATGCATCAATAACAGTAGGTGTTGGTGGTTCACTATCTTGAATCTTCACATCTATTACATGTATTCCCAAATCATAAACATCCAGCTTATATAATATCTTATCTTTTATTTCTGCTTGAATAGCTCCTTTACCGGTCGTTAATACATCATCAACATTTTTTGAACCTATAACGCTACGTGCTGAAGACTGGGCAATGTTTCTTAATATCACACTAGGCTCATTTGAATTATACAAATATTTTACTGGATCAGATATTTTCCATTCAATAAAGAAATCAATATTAATAATATTAAAGTCTCCTGTAATCATGTTTGCTTCAGTTTTATCAAAATCAGTGGCTATAGTTGCATTTTTTTCATCATCACTTGTATATCCAATTTGTAATTTTTCTGTTTTATTAACACTTACATATTTAACACTTTGGATTGGATATGGTAACTTAAAATGTAAGCCTGCATCCTTGACACTTGTAACTTGACCAAAGGTTTCTATAACTGCTTGATCTGTTTCCTTTACTGTATAAATACTATTGAACAAAAGATACACCAATAATATTATAGTAATTATTATAGGTCCAAAAGTAAAAATTTTCTTACGCATTGCTTTCATATCAATATCGACAACATTGTCATCATCTTTATTGTAAAATTGTTGACTCATTCTTTTTCCTCCTTTATTTATGTGCTTTTATGCTCTGTTCATTATAACATACTCTTAAGGTCTATCTATTAAAATCCTATTATTTTTTCAGTATCTTAACCAAAGGAAAATCTCAGGTCAATAAACCTGAGATTTTGATTTTTCATGTATTTTTCGCTGATTTATTAATTCCTTCGCACCCTTAAACTATTTGGTGTATAAACAAACCACTTCGTAGCTTGGGTTCAAACCATGTGGATTTTGGTGGCATTAATCGATTCGCATCGGATACATCGATCAGTTCCTGAATCGATGTTGGCTTCATCGCGAAGGCAATGGCCATATCGTCATGAACGCGTTTTTCAAGTTCACCAAGACCGCGAATGCCTCCTACAAAATCAATGCGTTCACTCGTTCTTGGATCCTCTATTCCAAGGATTGGTTGCAATAGAAACTCTTGTAATATGGCAACATCTAAACTTCTTACCGGATCATCGCCGAGACTTTCAACACCATTAAAGACCAAGCCATACCATGTATGATCAAAATACATTCCAAATGTCCCTTTATCCCTAGGCGCAAAAGGATCTTTCGACTTTGATAGAATTGTAAAGTTTGTTTCTAATCGCTCAAAGAATTCTTCTTTAGATAGGTTGTTCAAATCCTTAACAACTCGATTATAATCTAAAATCTCTAATTCAGAATCAGGAAAAGCAACTGCTAAAAATCGAGCGGATTCACCTTCGAAATGATACTTCTGAGCGATCTTTGTAGCAGAAGCTGCACGATGATGGCCATCTGCAATATATAAACTGTTCATTTTTTGAACTTCGTCTTGTATCTTTTCTATATCCGTCATATGTTCAATGACATAGCCTTTGTGTCGAACCTCATCTTCACCGGTAAATTCAAAAATCACCTTAGCCCTACCAAGCACATCTTCAAAAACTTCCTGCATATCTTCTGTATTCTTGTAGGTCAAAAAAATCGGTCCCGTATGTGCTTTTAGGGCATCAATATGTCGTATACGATCATATTCCTTAACTTCACGTGTATTTTCATGTTTTTTAATAGTACCGGATATATACTCTTTGGCCAATACACATCCAACAATACCACGTTGAATTTTTCCTAACCGTTCTAATTCATAGATATACAAATATTCCGTTTCATCTTGAACGAATTGCTTTTCATCAATCATTTGATTAAAACGTGTCTTTGCCATTTCATAAACTTGATCGTCGTATAGACCAATCTGATCACCAAGTAAGGTCTCGCCACGGTCGATCTGAAGAAAAGACAATGGATTTTTTGTTACAAGGTCCTTGGCTTCTTGACGATTATAGACATCATAAGGTAATGCAGCAATCTGTTGGGCTAAATCTTTTGCCGGTCGCAATGCCTTAAACGGTTTAATTGTAGCCATTTTGTCCTCCTATTTGATGACACGTACTTTTAATACACCATCAATTGCTTTAAGCTCAGACAAGACGTCCTCTGTTACCGCCGCCTCTAAATCTAACATGGTATATGCATTTCCATTTTTACTTTTATTGAGCATATCGGTAATGTTCAAATTTGCCTTTGCTAGGACCGATGTAATTTGACCGACCATATTCGGTACATTTTTGTGTAGTACGCTCACTCTTGCAGCCGAGCCACAAATGCCTAAATCGACGCTTGGATAGTTAACTGAATTACAGATATTTCCATTATCTAAATAGTCTTGTAGTTGTGCAACTGCCATCTTAGCACAGTTCGTCTCTGACTCCGGTGTTGATGCGCCTAAATGAGGTATGGCAATTACACCTTCCATATCAATAGTTCGTTCATTTGGAAAATCAGTAACATATCGACTTACTTTTCCAGATTTTAGGGCTGTTTCAATGGCATCATCATCAACTAATTCACCTCTTGAAAAGTTAAGGATACGTACACCGTCTTTCATTTTAGAAATTAAATCGGTGTTAACCATCCCCTTTGTTTCACCCATAAGAGGTACATGAACACTAATATAATCTGATTTTTCTAATAGTTCATCAAGGCTGCTTGCTTTATTGACAACACGCTTTAAGCCCCAAGCTGCGTCCACAGAGATGAAAGGATCATAACCGTAGACATCCATTCCTAATGAAATTGCAGCATTTGCAACTAATGCACCAATTGCTCCAAGTCCAATAATCCCTAATGTCTTACCCATAATCTCAGGACCTGCGAAATTGCTTTTTCCTGCTTCGACTTTTTTTGCTACATCGGATTGACCTTTTAAGGTTTTCGCCCAATCAATAGCTCCCGGAACATCTCTTGACGACATTAACAAACCCGCTAGAGCTAACTCTTTCACTGCATTAGCATTAGCTCCCGGTGTATTAAACACAACAATACCTTGTTCAGAACATGCTTCAATAGGTACATTGTTTACGCCTGCTCCGGCTCTTGCGATGGCAGCGACTTGTTCTGACATAGGATAGTCATGAAGTTTAAAGCTTCGTAAAACAATCCCGTCATAATCGCCATCTGCGTTTTCATCAATGACAGTATATTGATCTGATAATAAATTTAATCCTTGTTCATCAATTTTATTTAAGGTTTTAACTGTAAACATTTTATCCTCCAATGTGCTCAATCTATTTTTGTATCAATTATGAATGTTTTGTTTCAAATGCTTTCATAAAATCGACTAACTTTTGTACACCTTCTACCGGCATCGCATTGTATATACTTGCTCGCATACCACCGACACTTCGATGTCCTTTAAGATTAACCATACCTTGGGTTAAAGCTTCTTTGATAAAGTCTGCATTTAATGCATCATCTTTACATATAAACGTTACATTCATTTTTGAACGACTCGCTTTATCTACCGGTGCCACATAAAAGTCTGTAGAATCAAGATAGTCATACAACAAGTCTGCTTTTTCCGTATTTACTTTTTCGATTGCTTCTAATCCGCCATTATCTTTTAACCATTTAAATACTAAACCAGCAACATAAATACTATAGGTCGGCGGTGTATTAAACATGGAATCATTTTCCGCATGTGTTGAGTATTTTAACATTGTCGGAACCGTCTCCGGAACCTCTGCAATAAGATCCTTACGTATAATGACAACAGTCATTCCCGCCGGTCCCATATTTTTTTGCGCACCGGCAAATATTATTCCATAATCTGAAACATTAATCGGTTTTGATAAAATATTTGACGACATGTCTGCAACTACGGGTACACCTTTTGTGTCCGGTAAACTTGTATATTCCGTACCGTAAATTGTATTATTCGATGTGATATAAAAATAATCTGAATTTGGATCGATATCGATTTTACTCAAGTCCGGTATATATGAAAATGTATCATCTTCTGATGAAGCTAGCACTTCAACATCGATAAATTTTTTGGCTTCTGAAATTGCTTTTTTTGACCAGGCACCTGTATTAATAAATTGAGCTTTTTTGTTTTTTGTTCCAATGTTCAAAGGAATCATTGCAAATTGAAGTGATGCTCCACCTTGTAAAAATAAGACTTCATAGTTGTCAGGTATTGATAATAAGTCAATAAAGTCTTGTTTAGCTTCTTCAATAATCTTACTATACGCTGCCGATCGGTGACTCATCTCCATGACACTCATTCCTGCGTCTTGATAATTCACTAATTCGCTCGCTGCGGTTTTTAATACTTCCTCAGGCAACGTTGATGGTCCAGCTGAAAAATTATACACACGTTCCATTATTATCACTCCTATTTGTCAGAATTTATTTGTTTACGCCATTAATACATGACGTTCTCCTGTGGAAAACATTCGTATATCTCGCGCGTACACTGTTAACATTTTATCATATACTTCACCACGTTACAAGCGTTTATTTATGAATCTTAGCAAAATCTTGTCCGGTAGGCACTTGAAATAAGGATAAGCCAAAATATGGAAGCACAGAAAAAATATGTTCGAAAATGTTAGCTTGTATTTCTTCATAATTATTCCAACGTATATCATTACAGAAACAATAGATTTGCAAGGGAATCCCTTGTCCTGTTGATTCTAATTGTCTTACCATAACTATAAAATCCTTGCTAATTGAAGGATGCGTCTTTAAGTACTCGCGAATATATATGCGAAGTGTTCCGATATTGGTAAGGCCTCTTTGATTTAAAGGATGAGTCTCTTGAACGTTTGTGTTATGTTCGATAACCTCCTTCTCCTTTTCTTCTAAATAGGTCGTTAACAATCTGACTTTTTTAAGGTTTTCTATTTGGTCGGCTTCTAGGAAACCAACACCCCCTCCATCAAGAACAATTTGACGCGAAATTCGTCGCGCACCTGATTTACTCATCCCTTCCCAGTTAATAAAGGCTTCTTCTATAAACTTGTATGCCGGTATATGGGTAATGGTTTTATCCCAGTTGGCTACAGAGACTTTTGTAAGGGAGACATCAATCACTTCCCCATTGGCTCTAAACTGCGGCATTTCAATCCAATCTCCGATACTTAGCAAATTATTTGTTGATAATTGTATGCCGGCAACCAAACCTAATATACTATCTCTAAAAACCAAAATAAGTACGGCTGACATACCACCAATACTTGACAGTAGTGCTAACGCTGAACCGCTATTGCTAAAGTTTACCAATCCAATAACCAAAGCAAATACCAGTACGATGATTTTAATAACTTGAAGAAGACCTTTAATCGGCATGTCTTTAGCATAAGGTTTTAGATTATATATGTCATTTACTGCATCAAGCAGTTTATATAGTGCAATAACGGTTATACTAATGCCAATAAAGACAAGAATGTGACGTATGATTTTTCCTAAATCCTCATAGGAGAAACTAAACAAATACAAGATGATGATTGGAATATAATGAGCAATCCAGTGAAAAACTTTTCGCTCATAGATTAGTTCATCTTTTTTCGTTGGCGTTTTGAACACTATTTTTTTCACGATTCGATTTACGACAGCAATTGCAATGCGGTCGACAAGTATCGCTAACAATAATGCCATGACTGTCATCATAACAAAGATGACAATAACTCCAAGTCCACTTTCAGGATCAACAATTGGTGTTAATAAATTTGATAATCGATTTTTTAGCAATTTTCTCTATCCTTTCTTTGTCTTTGTCTCTTATTATGATATACTATTTTTAATAAATATTCAAAAAGGGGAATATATTATGTCTAATCAAAAAAAACCAATTCTTACAGATAAAGATACTGAAGTATTATTTGAAGAAATAAAAGAAACCAGAAATATTTACACATTCATTGAAAAAAACTCCGAACAACTCTACAGGCCATCACTCGCTGATTATTTAATTTTCCTTTTAAACAAGTATAACCTGACCAAAAGCAAGTTAATCTATCTCTCAGGAATATCACGACAGTATGCCTATGAGATTTTTTCCGGGCAAAAACACCCTTCACGTGAAAAGGTCTTATCCATCATCCTTTCTCTTCATTCGACTCTAGAAGAATCTCAGCGTTTATTAACCTACGCCGGTCATCACCCTTTACACCCTAAAGATTTAAGAGATTCAATTATTATTCACAGCATACAACAAAAGATGTCCCTTGTAGACACAAACGACATCTTCTATACTTTATCATTACCACTTATTGATTAGTGCGTGGTCTCTTTTATATGTTCATGATCATTCAAATGTTCCATACAGTATTCATGATGGCCATCACATTTTGAACAATACCTAAACTCCATTTTGGGATCTTGGATTTCCGTGATTCCACAAACGGTGCATTGATGTGCATGCTCATTTTGTCGTGTCACGCCTTTATCATACTGTTGTTTTCTTACTTGACTCTTGATACGTGTCTTTCGGTTCATCACAATCTCTTTCCCAAAAAATAAAAAGAAGTTTGTAACACCTGCTAAAACACTGATTTTCGTTGATACTCCACCGATAATAAATTGGAAAACTAATAATCCGGCACTAAAATAAGCCAAATACTTGATCTTAACCGGTAAAACAAAGTATATACGCACTTGAAATTCCGGATGCAAACGGGCAAAAGCAAAAAACAAGGTCATATTCAAATAGGTTGAACTAGCTGTAATACCAAAGAGTAAACTTGTGGCAATAAGCATGACAACACCGGTAAAATAGTACACATTAAACTTAAAGCTTCCCCACGCTTGTTCTAAGGTATTTCCGATTAAATAATAAAAATACAAAACGAAAATAATAAAGATTACACTATTCGTTGGCGGAATCATTATAAAGGTGATAAGGCGCCATACTTCACCTGCAAATACACGGTCCGGAATCAGCATTAATAGATAACTTAAAGGTGTTGAATCTAATAACTCTAATATAAATACCGCAGCATTAGCAAAAACAATATATAACATTAAGTTCGGAATTGCAAACTTTCCGAACTTACGCTGTAAACGATCTAAAAACTTCATGATTATACCTACTTGTCTATTTTATGTGCTAGGTTGTATGTCTTCTAATGTTTCTTCTAACGTTTCTTCGATAACTTCATCGATGAAATCCTCTGTCTCCGACAAATCGTCTTGATTAGGAGCCGGTTGCGCATCCGTAACCATTAAACCTGATGCAGTTAAATCATAATTCAAGTATAACTGTACTGTCTTTTCCACAAATTCATCTTGATTAATTTGAACACCACTGGCCTTTACGGTTCCATCACAAATAACTTCTACATGTGAGGGTACAATAAGCTTAATCCCACTGCATAAGGCATAAATATCCAGGTAAACTTCATCTTCTTCAAAAACTGCATCTTTTAGATTAATCTCAATACCTGAAAACATCGCTGCCATTGCATTACCATCGAAATGGTCATAGACTAATTGTTCGCCTTTAAACATATAAACTTTGTTATACATTGTACGAACTGCATCATATTTCTTGTAGACCCATGTTGCCGCCCCGATTACTGAGCCAAAAAATACTAACTTTCCAAAACTGTTTCGTCCCATTTTATCACCTCTTGTTCATTTAGTATGTATATTATAACATATCTCTAGATAAAGAATATTATAATTTTATTAACTCTTTTTCATTATAGCCTAAAATAATATAATCATCTTGAACAATCAAGGGACGTTTTATTAACATACCTTCTTGGGATAATATATCAGCGGCTTCCTCAATCGACAGAGAGTCAACGACGTCCTTTAAACCTCTTTCACGATAAATCCATACCCGAGGTGTTGAAAAAACGTCGTACGGGCATATTACTTCGCTTAATTATATCTATAAGCATCTCTTGATCCGGAGTTTCTCGGTTAATGTCTTTTTCAACATATTCTATCTTATGCTCATCTAACCATTTTAACGTTTTTTTACATGTACTACATTTCGGATAACAATAAATTGTAATCATCCATTACTCCTTTACCGAAAATTGATAGTTATCATCTGAATAGTCAATAACAATACAATCTCCATCTTTAAATCGATCTGCAATAAGGGCTTTTCCTAATTGCGTTTCAATGACAGACTGAACAAATCGTTTGACCGGCCTTGCTCCAAACACAGGGTTATAGCTATCATAAGCCATTTTTTCCAAAGCATGTTCTGTGACGTCAAGGGTCATGTGCCGATCTGCAAGACGATGTCTTAATTGATCAAGTATCAAATCTACAATACCCTTAATTGCTTCGATTGTCAATGGTGTAAAAAGAACAATCTCATCAATCCGATTTAATAATTCCGGTTTAAATGTTTGATGCATGAGGTTCATAATCTGGTCTTTAATCTCTGAAGGTATTTCACTATCATTTATCCATTGATTCATATAATCGAGTAATATGTTACTTCCAATATTTGATGTCATAATAACAACGGTGTTTTTGAAATCAACAACATGTCCTTGATTATCAGTTAAACGTCCATCATCAAGCAATTGTAACAACACATTAAACACATCCGGATGGGCTTTTTCAATTTCATCAAACAAAATAACACTATAGGGTTTTCTGCGAACCGCTTCTGTTAATTGTCCTCCTTGCTCATACCCGACATATCCCGGAGGGGCACCAATAAGTCGTGAAACCGCATGACGTTCCATATATTCACTCATATCAATACGCACCATGTTGTCTTCATCATCAAACATGGCTTCAGCAAGTGTTTTTGCGAGTTCGGTTTTTCCTACACCTGTGGGTCCTAAGAAAATGAAGGATCCAATAGGTTTTGACGGATCTTTGAGTCCGGCACGCGCCCGAATAACCGCATCACTGACTGCGGTAACCGCTTCGTCTTGACCGATAACACGCTCATGCAGAATTTTTTCCAAATTAAGCAGCTTAGTTTTCTCTGTTTCTGCTAATTTTGTGATGGGTATGCCTGTCCATTTTGATATAATTTGAGAAATCTCAAACTCTGTCACTTCTTCTTTCAACAATGCCCCTTCTTGAGGATGTTTATGTGCATCTTCTATTTCTTCAAGTTGTTTATTGAGTTCTGCTAGCCTTCCATAACGAAGTTGGGCCAATTCTTCAAGATTATAGTTACGTTCAGCCTCTTCAATCTGATGTTTAACATCTTCAATCTGTTCTTTAACTTCTTTTTCCTTAGTGATTGCGGCTTTTTCAACTTCCCATTTTGATTTAAGAATGTGAAACTCTTCTTTAAGTTCAGAAATCTCGCGTTCAAGTTCTTGCCGTCTAAAGGCTGAATCTTGATCTGTTTCCTTGGACATAGCCTCTTTTTCAATCTCTTTTTGCATAATGGATCGAGACAGTGCATCCACCTCTTGAGGCATAGAGTCGATATCTGTTCGAAGCATTGCCAAAGCTTCGTCCATTAAATCAATGGCTTTGTCCGGCAAAAATCGATCCGGAATATAGCGATGCGATAGTTTTGCACAAGCAATTATTGCACCATCCGTAATGCGTACTCCATGGTGGATTTCAAAGCGTTCTTTTAGTCCTCGAAGAATAGCTATTGTTGCTTCAACAGAAGGCTCATTAACAATAATGGGTTGGAATCGGCGTTCTAATGCAGCATCTTTTTCAATATACTTACGGTATTCATCCAATGTTGTCGCACCAATTAATCGTAATTCTCCACGTGCTAACATTGGTTTCAACAAATTACCCGCATCCATAGAACCTTCCGTTTTACCTGCACCGACAATCGTATGAAGTTCATCAATAAAAAGGATGATTTTACCTTCGGATTCCTGAATCGCTGTAAGCACACTTTTTAAGCGTTCCTCAAATTCACCGCGATATTTAGCACCGGCAATGAGCGCCCCCATATCAAGTGCATAAATCATCTTATCCTTTAACCCTTCAGGCACATCTCCAGCAAGCACACGTTGAGCCAATCCTTCAACAACCGCTGTTTTTCCTACGCCCGGTTCTCCGATGAGCACAGGATTATTTTTTGTCCGTCTCGATAGAATTCGAATCGCGCGTCGAATTTCTTCATCGCGTCCTATAACGGGATCGAGCTTGCCATCTCTTGCCATATCCACTAAATTACGACCGAACTTCTCAAGAGCATTATATTCATTTTCCGGATTTTGTGATGTGACACGTTTATTTTCTCTGATTTTTTTTAGGCCATTTAAAAAAACATCTTTGGTAATCCCCATCTCAGCAATGATTTTTCGATTCACACCTTTTGCAACATCAATCATTGCCAAATAAATATGTTCGACGCTTATATAATCATCTTTTAAGTTTTTAGCTATATCTTCAGCTTCAATAAGTATCTTATTCAGCTCCCGTGATGCATATAAATCTCTTTGATCTGTTTGAACTTGGGGTTCTTTATAAAGTGTGTTCAGCACTTGTTCACGATAAGAGTTAACCGGAATATTCATATAACTTAAGACATTGGCGATTAACCCTTTTGAATCTTCTAGTAATCCATAGTGTAAATGTAATGTATCTATTTGTGAATGATTTAATTTTATTGCCATTTTTTGTGCCGTCTCGATGCTTTCCAATGTTTTTTGCGTCATTTTTTCAGTATTCATAGCGCATTCTCCTTTCCGTTAGCACTCTCTTGCCAAGAGTGCTGATAATATTATAATACAAAAAAACCACCTATTTGTCAACAGATGGTTCGCCTTAAAATTATAATGAGTAATGGAGCTTACACCGTTCCATACCATAATGAATATGATGTTCCATTGCTTGATAAGCTTTGTCCGGATCTCGCTCAAGTAAAGCCTCCATAATCTTTTTATGGTCTGCAAGAACAACTTCACTCATCTCAGGATTATCTTTCGTTTTTGCATATCCCCCTTTGATCCCATTATTAATAATCGGAATAATACGATTCATAATGGGGTTATGGGTTGCTTCTGCAATCGAATTATGAAAGCGAATATCGGCGCCTGTATGATTTTTACCTGTTTTAATTTTTTCACAGACTTCTTCATATGCCTTTTCAATGCGAAGAAGGTCTTCATCCGTTCCTCGAATTGCTGCAAGTCGAATCATCTGTGGTTCTAAAATTAAACGCATTTCAAAAAAATGCAAGAGAAGATTATCTTCTTCCATAAAATATAAGCCCAGCGGATCATTTGACACGCCCGGATTACTGGTTACAAAGGTTCCGCGACCACGTTTAACTTCAAGTACATTCGTTGAAACCAATATTTTTATCGCTTCACGAACGGTTGACCGACTGACATTGATCAACTCTGACATTTCAATCTCATTCGGTAATTTATCACCTGGTGAAAGGTTCTTTTCCATAATCATTTGACGAATATCATCAGCAACTTTTTCAGATAGAATACCTTTATCATAGATTCCCATCTTGTCCTCCTCTATCATACAAAACGGCGATTAAAAAACTGATATTGGGACTTATGACCCAATATCAGTTTTTAAGCCTGCCTGATATTATACTATGTATTTTCTATTGATGTCAAATCTAATATTTATCTTTGAACACGACCGGATGCATCACCTTCAATAAGTGTTTTAACTTCATCAACAGTTACTAAGTTTGCATCACCAAAAATTGTGTGCTTTAAAGCAGATGCGCCTACCGCAAATTCTAATGCATATTTAAAGTCATCACTGGATAAGAGACCATAAATCAATCCACCTGCAAAGGAATCTCCACCGCCAACACGGTCAATAATTCGAATATCGTAATGCTTAGATTCGTAGAATTCATTCCCATCATAAATCAATGCTGACCAACCGTTATCCGATGCTGAATGACTCTCTCTAAGTGTTGTCACAACGTACTTAAATCCAAATTGATCTTTCATTTGCTTGAAGATGCTCTTATAACCGTCTAATTCTAACTCACCTGATGTCACATCAGTAGTACCCGGCTTAAAACCTAAGACTTTTTCCGCATCTTCTTCGTTACCGATGCATACATCAACATATTGCATTAAGTTTGTCATGCATGCTTTAGCTTCTTCCGGTGACCAAAGTTTTTTACGATAATTTAAGTCAACAGAAACCATTACATTATTACGTTTTGCAGCTTTTAAAGCTTCTTCTGTTAAAATTGCAGCTTCTTTACCAAGTGCCGGTGTAATTCCCGAAAAATGGAACCAATCAACACCTTCAAAAATCGCATCGAAATCAAAGTCAGCAACTGTTGCTTCTGCAATTGATGAATTTGCACGGTCATATACAACTTGAGACGCACGCATAGATGCGCCGTGCTCAAGATAATAAATACCTACACGTTCACCACCACGAACAATATAATCTGTATTAACACCATAATTTCTCAGATGATTAATAGCACTTTGTCCAATCGGATTATTAGGTAACTTTGATACAAAACGTGCATCCATTCCATAGTTGGCTAATGAAACTGCAACGTTTGCTTCACCACCACCATATATAACGTCAAAACTTTGTGCTTGTACAAAGCGTTGCTTATCTGGTGGAGATAATCTTAACATGATTTCGCCTAAAGTAACAATTTTTTTCATTTCAAAAAACCCTCCAATATTATAATTCTTTTCTTGCTTCTTTAACAGCTTGAACGAATTTCTTTGCAGTTTCAGTTACGGCTTCATAATCGCCTGTTTTTGCACCTTTTGTAAGAACGCTGCCAACACCAATTGCTACCGCACCTTGTTGAATCCAATCTTTTGCATTATCAAGATCAACACCACCTGTTGGCATATAATTTCCTTGAGGAATCGGACCTCTGAAGGCTCCGATAATTGAAGGTCCAAATGCATTACCCGGAAACACTTTACAAATATCCACACCGGCTTCAAGGGCTGCCACCACTTCTTTTGGTGTCATTACTCCCGGCATAATCGGCACAGCATAACGATTACACATTTTAACTGTTTCTAAATCAAAATATGGGCTAACGATATATTTTGCACCTGCTAATATACAAGCACGAGCGGATTCAGGGTCTAAAACTGTTCCAGCTCCAATAATTACATCTTCATCTTTATATTCTTCAACTAAATCTTTAATAATATCAACAGCTCCCGGAACTGTTAAGGTAATCTCTAAGGCTTTAATTCCACCTTTTTTTACAGCTTCAATAATATTTAATCCTTGTTCTTTTGATTCTGCACGTACAACTGCGACTACACCACTTTCGATAATCGCGTTTAATGTATCATATTTTTTCATTATAATACCTCCAATTCATTTTTAGAGAGCTTCAAGGGCCGCTTATTGCTGAGCTATTACAAATCACGAACCCCTGAATTTTTTAGGGGAATAAAACTTCTGTTGTCCGCAGTCTGTTGTCAGACAACTAACTATATCATATACCCCTTGCGGGGTATTGTCAATAGATTTAGCTAAAATTTTCTAAATAAAAGTCTTCTTTTTTA
>Ga0334894_1000845_pt1 | contig 31216 bp, 25 predicted proteins | sample GraSluR3_MG_6_FD_207225 | JGI IMG/M metagenome (GOLD analysis project Ga0334894, IMG submission 207225) | Sludge microbial communities from methane-producing bioreactor in Wageningen University, Netherlands - Granular Sludge_12_05 R3 | ecosystem: Engineered > Bioreactor > Anaerobic >...
AGACTTTCTGCTGCTCGACGCCGACGGGCCGGGGCAACTGGTCGGATTCGTCTACGGGGTGCGCCTGATCGACAACGTCGACCGCTGGAGTCACGGGGGCGCCGAGAACGTGTATCTCGACGGCGATGGCGAGCATCCCGCCCTGCTCCGCGGCATCGGAGGCGAGGACACCTTCGGCACCGCGTACGGCGGCGCCCTCCATCCGCCCGAGACCCACCTGTATGCCGCCATGCCCTACTACGTGCACGAAGACGTGGGCGAGGCCCGGCCCGCCCAGCGCGTCGTCGGATACCGGTTCTTCGTCAAGGATTCGATCCGTTTCGACCGGTCGATCCACATGCGGTTCGGGTGCATGGAAAACGACGTGTGCGCGACGGTCTACTGGTATCAGACGGGCGCGGTGCGGCCCTTCGTGGCGATGCCCGATTTCGAGAAGCTGCTGCCGGGCACGACGCTCCGCCGCGGCGAGATGGACCGCCCCCTGCCCGACGCGGGCTCGTGGTGGGTGGCCGGGCCGCTGGAGAACAAAAAGAACGAAGCGATTCGGGAGGCCCTGTCGGGGGCTCCCGCCGCGCCGCACGATCAAAACGGCTGGATCCAGCGCCCGAGCCACCACGGCTTCGTCGACTTCAACCACGTGTTCCGGCCCGAGGTCCGCGGCGTGGGCGTCCATTACGTCGACAAGGCGGCGGTCGCCCGATGCACGCTCGACGCGCCCCGCGCCATGACGGCCCATCTGCGCCTGGCCTGGGACGACCGGCTCGTCTTGCAGGTCAACGACGCCAAACCACACGATCTGGGCACCCACGCCGCGTTTCGCGCGAAGACCGTCGAGGTGCCTCTGGCCGCCGGACGCAACGACGTGGCCGTGACCCTGAGCAACACGCGGGGCGGCAACCACGGCGCCTGGGCGTTCGCCTTCCGCGCGGCGGGGCCCGACGGAACCGTGCTGCTGCCCGGGGCGCGGTGAGTTGTCGAAGCACGCCGGCCGGCCTTATTCCGCCGCCTTGAGAATCTCGGGCACGCACTCCTCCTTGCCGATGGCCATGACGTGCACGCCGTCGCAGACCTTCTCGTCGCGCAACCGGCGGATCATGCGCCCGGCGATGCGGATGCCGGTCTCCAGACGCTTGTCCTTGTCGGCCGCGGCCATCTCGGCGATCAACGCGTCGGGGACGAAGATGCCCGGCACGTTCTTGTTCATGTAACGCGCCATGCCGGGCGAGACCAACAGGACGATGCCGGCCATGATCTTCACGTCGTGCTTGCGGGCCTCGTCCATGAACCGCTTGAAATTGTCGAGATCGTAGACCGCCTGGGTCTGGATGAACCGGGCCCCGGCGACGATCTTCTTCTCGAACTTGATCATCTGCGGCTCGATCGGGTCGGCCTCCGGGGTCACGACGGCGCCGGGAAAGAGATCGGTCGGGCCCTGCATGGCGTTGCCCGCCAGGTCTTTGCCGTGGTTGAGAAGGCACACGGTTTGCAGAAGCTGCACGCTGTCGAGGTCGAAGACGGGCTTCGACTGGGGATGGTCGCCCACGCTGACGTAGTCGCCGGTCAGGCAGAGCACGTTCTTGACGCCCAGCACGGCGGCCGAGAGCAGCTCCGACTGGAGGGCCATGCGGTTGCGGTCGCGGCAGGTGAGCTGGAGGATGGGCTCGCCCCCGCGGTCGAGGATCATCCGGCAGACGGCCAGCGAGCTGATCCGCATGACCGAACTCTGGTTGTCGGTCACGTTGAGGGCGTCGACCCGGTCTTTGAGCAGGTCGACGTGGCGCACCAATTCGGCCACGTCGGTTCCCTTGGGCGGGCCGACTTCGGCGGTGACGACGAAGTCCTTGGTGGCGAAGGCGTCCCGGAACGCGGCGGCCATGGGCTACTTCCCCTCCTCGTCTTCGGCTTTTTCGAACGCCTCGTGCGTGAACCGCCCCGGTTTGGCCATGACGCTGTAGTCTTTGGGGGGCTGGATCTTGCGCAGGACGTCGAGCCGGCCGAGCTTCTTGAGCTTGTTGTAGATAAGGGTCCAGGCGCAGTCCTTCTGCCCGTCGACTTCGCACTTGCCGTGGTTGGTGCCGCCGCAGGGACCGTTCAGCAGGTTCTTCGCGCACATGGTCATGGGGCAGATTCCCCCCGTCTGATCGAGCACGCACTCTTCGCAGGCCATGCACCGCTGGGACCACTCGCCGGGCCCTTCGGCCACGCCGATGAACAGGGTGTTCAGGGCCGGCAGCACGAGCTTGTCGTCGTACCGTTCGGCGAGAAACTGCACCCCCGCCCCGCAAGCCGTCGAGAGGATCACGTCGTATTCGCCGGCGTACTTGGCGAGCTGATCGAGATACTCCTTGTCGCACTGCCGCGTGATGGTGATTTCGTCGATGACGCGCCGTTTCCCTTCGAGCTTGCCTTTCATACGGAGTTCGGCGGCCAGCAGCTCGACCTCCTTTTCTCCACCCGCCATGCATACGGCCACGCACGTGCCGCACCCGGCGATGAGAATGCGTTCGAAGCCTTCGAGCATGGCTTCGATCTGTTCGAGGGGTTTTCGCTTGGCGACGATCATGTGGAGCTCCCGTTGGACGTTTCGCCGGGGCAGTCGGCGAGCCGGTCGGCATGGCGGACCAGCGTCCCGAGCCTGGCCTCGGGCAGGGGCGGATGGCGATCGGGCTCCGGGGCCAGCTTTCCGCCCGCGTCGCGGCCCTTCGTGTTCCGCAGCGGATTCGGCCCGAGCTCTCGGGCCCGGTCGGTCATCTCGTTGGCCCGCTGGGCGAACAGGGGCCCGGCCGAGGCGGGAATGGGGAAGAACTCGAGTCGCTCGGGCTCCAGACCGATTTCGGCCAGAACCTTCTTGGCGTAGGCCACCGTGTCGATCGCCCGCAGATTGCCTTCGAGGAAGTGGCAATCGCCGATCGCGCAGCCGGCCACGTAGACCGCGTCGGCCCCGTCTTCGAACGCGCGGAGCAGCAGCACGGCGTCGATCTTGCCCGAGCAGAGAATCTTCACCACGCGCACGTTCGGCGCGTATTCCAGGCGCAACGATCCGGCCAGATCGGCTGCCGTGTAGGCGCAATAGGTGCAGCAGTAGGCGACGACCTTGGGTTCGAAGGGCTCGGCGCGTGACGGTTCGTTCACTGTTTTCCCCCAGCTTGGGCGACGGCGGGGCAGGCGGCCTCGAATCGAACGTCGCCGAACAGCACGTCGACCTTCGCGATCATCTGGTCGTCGCGGTAGTGGCGCGTGACGATCGCCTTGCGCGGGCAGGCGGCCGCGCATACGCCGCATCCCTGGCAGCTTGCCGGCTCGATGTAGGCAACGCCGTTCTCGCCGACGGTGGGCACGTCGTACGGGCAAAGCCGCACGCAAGTGAGGCAGGCCGCGCAGTGGGCCGGGTCGACTTCGGAGATCACGCCCGACCGGTACATCACCGGCTTCGACAGCACGGTCGCGGCCCGGGCGGCCGCTCCCAGAGCCTGGCTGATCGACTCGGCCATCGACTTGGGCGCATGGGCCAGCCCGGCCAGGAAGATGCCGTCGGTCGGGAAATCGAGCGGCCGCAGCTTCATGTGCGCTTCGAGGAAAAACCCGTCGGCATTGAGCGGCACCTTGAGGGCGTGCGACACGGCCTCGGCCTGCGGATCGGGTCGGATCGCCGCCGAAAGCACGACCAGGTCGGGCCTCAACTCGACGGGCCGGCGCAGCACGTCGTCGACCACCCTGACCGTGAGCCCCCCGGCGAATTCGACGACCGGCTTGCTCTCGGGCTCGAAGCGGAGGAAGATCACGCCCGCCTCCCGCGCCCGCTGGTAGTGCAGTTCGTCGAAGCCGTAGGTCCGCACGTCGCGGAACAGCACGAACACCCGGGCATCGGGGTTGGCCTGCTTGATCGCCAGCGAATTCTTGACGGCCTCTTGGCAGCAGACCCGTGAGCAGTACGGGCGCTCCGGCTCGCGCGAGCCCACGCACTGGATCATCACGACCTCGCGCAGCCCCTCGGCGAACCCGGGGTCGGCGAGCCGGGCCTCGAGTTCCAACTGGGTGATCACACGATCGCTTTGGCCGTAGCCGTATTCCTGCGGCTCGTAGGGGGCTCCGCCCGTGGCCACGACGACGGCCCCGCCGCCGACCTCGGTGATCCGATCGCCTTGCCGGATGGTCGCCTTGAACTTCCCCACGTGGCCCGAGAAGTCGTCGAGCGTCGCCCCCGTGTAGAGCTTGACGCGAGGGCTCTCGTCGACGCGGCGGATGAGTTCTTCCAGGTGCTGCCGCGGATCGGGGCCTTGCAGGGTATGCCGGATCTGCCGGGCGATTCCGCCGGGCTCGGCGTCGCGCTCGAGCAGGCTCACGTCGAAGCCCTGCTCGGCCAGGCTCACCGCGGCGGTCAGGCCCGCCAGCCCCGCCCCCAGCACGATCGCTCGCTGGTCGACGTCCAGAAGCACGTCCTGGAACGGGCGGAGCGTGGCCGCTCGGGCGACCGCCATGCGCACCAGGTCCTTGGCCTTCGACGTGGCCTGCTCGGGCTGGTTGAAGTGCACCCACGAGCACTGGTCGCGGATGTTCGCCATCTCGAAAAGATGCTTGTTCAACCCCGCCTCGCGGAGCGTCTCCTGGAAAAGCGGCTCGTGCGTGCGCGGCGTGCAGCTCGCCACGACCACCCGGTTCAGATGGTGCTCGAGGATCGTCCGAGTGATCCTCGTCTGGGTATCGGTCGAGCAGGTGTAGAGATTCTCTTCGGCATAAACCACGTTGGGCAGCGACTGGGCGTACTCGACCACGTCGCCGACTTCGACGGTGCGGGCGATATTCGTGCCGCAGCGGCACACGAACACGCCGACCCGGGGCGGCTCGCCGCCGACGTCGCGCTCTTCGGGATAGCTCTTCTCGCGGATTCGCGTTCCGCGAGCCTCGTGGAGCAGCTCGCCCGCCATGGCCGCCGCGCCGCTGGCGGTCATCACCGTTTCGGGGATGTCCATCGGGGCGGCGAAGGCCCCGGCAACGAAGATGCCCTCCCGGCTCGTGCGGCTGGGGGCCAGGGCGTCGGTCCGGCAGAAGCCGAACCGGTCGACCGCGACGCCCAGCGTCTCGGCCAGTCGGGCGGTGCTCGCCGAAGGGCGCAGGCCCACGCTGAGCACGACCAGGTCGAACTCTTCCTCGGTCGCTTCGCCGTCGTCGGCGACGTACGCGAGCACGAGGTTCTTCGTCTGCTGCCGCTCCTTGACCGCCGAAATAATGCCGCGATGGAACCGCACGCCGTACTTCGTCTTCGCGCCCTCGTAGTAGGCCTCGAATCCTTTCCCGTAGGCGCGGAGGTCGTTGTAGAAGATCGTGGCCTCGAGGCCGGGCACGTGGTCGACCGCCATGATCGCCTCTTTGACCGCGTACATGCAGCAGACGCCGCTACAGTACTCGTTGCCCGTCTGCGCGTCGCGCGAACCCACGCACTGGATCCAGGCGACCCGCTTCGGCTCGTTGCGGTCGGAAGGCCGAAGCACGTGCCCCTGGTAGGGACCCGACGCGCTGAGGATGCGCTCGAATTCGAGGCTGGTCACGACATTCTGGCACCGCCCGTAGCCGTACTCGCCGCGCTGGAGCGGGTCGAACGGCTGGAAGCCCGGGGCCAGCACGATCGATCCCACTTCGAGCGTGACCTCCTCGGGCAGCATGTCGTGGACGATCGCGCCGGCGCCGCACGCGGCGACGCACTGCCCGCACTCGCTGCAAATACCGCAGGCCAGACATCGCCTCGCCTCGGCAACGGCGGATTCTTCGTCAAGCGTCTGCTCGATCTCCGCGAAACCGGCGCGCCGGTCGAGCGGCAGTCGTTCGGGTACGGCCCGGTCTTTGAGCGGGAATTCGCGGGCCGGCGCCGGCGCCGGAGTCGCATCCCACGTGGGACGGCCGGCGGCCAAATCTTCGCCGCGCAGGAAGCGGTCGATCGACTCGGCCGCCTCGTGCCCGTGCGCCACCGCCTCGACCACCGACGCGGGTCCCGTGGCCATGTCGCCGCCGGCAAAGATCCAATCGACGTTGGTCTGGAGCGTCCGCCGATCGGCCCGTATGAATCGCTTCGACTCGTCCCAGAGCGGATCGGCGGCGGCGAGGAACGAGAAATCGGACCGCTGCCCGATGGCGATAATAACCCGGTCGGCCGCGGTCTCGGAGACCTCGCCGCTGAACTCGGGGGCGAAACGGCCCTGGTCGTCGAAAACGCGCACGCAGCGCTGCAGCGTGATGCCGGTGGCTTTTCCGCCCGTCCCCAGAATCTCCTTAGGTCCCCAGCCGGGATTGAGCACGATGCCCTCTTCCTCGGCATCGCGGATTTCCCACGCGTGGGCCGGCATCGCGTCGCGGCTTTCGAGGCAGACGATCTCGACCGAGTCGGCCCCCTGCCGCTTGGCGGTCATGGCCACGTCGATGGCCACGTTGCCGCCGCCGATGACGACCGTCTTGCCGCGGAGCCCGGGCGCCTTTCCCAGCTTCACGTCGCGGAGGAAGTCGAGCCCCGGCAGCACGCCCTCCAGGTCGATTCCTCGCATCTCCGAGCCGTCGGTGCTCCGGGCCAGCGGTGCGGGGCGGGTGCAGCCGATCGAGAGGAAGGCCGCCCGGTATCCCTCTTCCTTGAGGCCATCGAGCGTGAAGTCGCGGCCGAGGGCCTTGCCTGTCTTGACCTCGAAGCCGGCCGCCAGGACGTCGGCAATGTCGCGGTCGAGCATCGCGTCGGGCAGACGGTAGCCGGGCACGCCGAGGCGCATGGCACCGCCCAGCTTGTCGTGGGCCTCGAAGAGCGTGACGGGATAGCCGCGCAGGGCCAGGTCGCGCGCGGCGGTCAGGCCGGCCGGTCCGCCCCCGATCACGGCCACGCGGGGTTTGCTGGGGTCGATCTCGCCGACCGGCGGCGGGGCCGGATCGTCGCCCGCCGCCCGTCGCTGGGCCACCCAGTCGGCGACGAATCGCTTGAGCGGATTGACGGCCACGGCTTCGTCCAGCTCGCGGCGATTGCACTGGCTCTCGCAAGGGTGATGACAGATCCGACCGCAGGCCGCCGGGAACGGGTTTCGCTCGCGGATCAGGGCGTACGCCTCGGCAAACTTCCGCTCGCCGATCAGGGCAATGTAGCCTTGGCAATTCACGTGCGCCGGGCAACTCAGCACGCAGGGCGGGCGATCGGCCTTGCTGATGGCCATCGACCCGGGAATCGCCTGGGGATACCGCTTGAAGATGGCCTTCCGGTCCATCGTGCCTTCGTCGAACTCGCTGGGCACGGCGACGGGGCACTTTTCGATGCAGTCGCCGCAGGCGTTGCACTTGTCGAGATCGACGAACCGGGGCCGCTTGAGCACCTTGACGCGGAAATCGCCCGCCTCGCCCTCCGCGCCCACCACGTCGGCACCCGTCACCACGTCGACGTTCAGGTGCTTGTCCACCTCGATCAGCTTGGGCGAGATGGTGCACATCGAGCAGTCGTTCGTGGGAAAGGTCTTGTCGAGCTGGGCCATGCGCCCGCCGATGGCGGTGGTCTCTTCGACCAGGGTGACGTGGAAGCCGGCATTGGCCAGGTCGAGAGCCGCCTGCATCCCGCCGATGCCCGCCCCCACGACCAGTACCGCGCCGACCTTTCCGTTTGTGACTTGCCTGGTTTCCGCCATGGTGTTCAACGTCGTCTGAGAAAGTTGTCCGTCGCGTGGGCCGCCACTCGGTCCGGTCGCCCCTGCCAAAGTCGCTCAGCGAAGGCGCTATTCCGCACCGGCGAGCCCCTTCGATCGGAGCAAAGGCACGGGGTCGACGAAATGCTTCTTCCACCACCGCGCGGTCCGCCCGTCGCCGAACGACAACGCCATGAGCTCGGTGACGTAGAACACGGGCAGATCGTAACGTGTGCCCCGCCGGGCTTCGATCTCGGCCTGCCGGGTGTCGAGGTTCGACTGGCACATCGGGCAGTCGGTCACGAGACATTCCGCCCCGGCCTCGCGCGCCGCCTCGAACAAATCGCCGCTGAGCTTATGGATCACGTCGGGCCGCGTCAGCGTGAGGCTCGCGCCGCAGCAGTCGGTCTTGTACGACCAGGGCCGCACTTCCATGCCGATCGCCCGCAGCAGATGATCCATCGAAACCGGATTCTCGGGCGACGGGGCATCGGTGATCTTCGGCGGACGCTGTGACATGCAGCCGTAGTAGGCCACGCCCGCAAGCCCCGCAAGCGGTCGTTCGACCCTCGCCGCGATGGAGGCCATCAACGCCGGCCGGTCGAAGAACTCGTTGACGTGGTAGATCGTCGTCTCGCCCCGATAGGGTCCATCGATCCAGCGGGCAGGGTCGCTCCTCAGCTCCTTGTCGGCGTATTTGAGCCGCAGGAAGCAGGCCGAGCAGGGGATCAACAGGTCGTTGCCCGCGCGGTCGGCGATCGCCATGTTCCGGGCCGGCAGGCGGATCGCCAACTCGTCGTCGACGAAGTGGGCCGAGCTGGCCCCGCAGCAGTTCCAGTCGGCAAGCTCCGCGAGCTCGACGTCGAGGGCCTCGCAGACCGCCCGAAGGCTCTCGTCGTATTCCGAGGCCATCGCGTGCAGCGAGCAGCCGGGATAGTAGGAGACGGCCATCGGGCTACCTTCCCTCCTTCGGCCGCTTGTCGAACATCCGCCGGATTTCGGCCCTGTCGCGCACGTTCTCGGGCAGGAACTTCAACTTGCCCCGCTTGAGCATCTCCCAGCCCAGCTTTGCGTTACTGAACAGATCCATCGACGCCAGCTTGTATTGCGCGACCATCTCCAGTTCCGAAACGCGCCCGTGGCGGCGGATCGAGTCGAGAAACGCCCTGTGAAACCTGGCGACGTTCGGCTCGCCTGGCGCGACGCCCGCCTCTTGGCTCAACTGCCGCAGACAGTCCATGACGCGGGCAATGTCGATGTCGTTGGGACACCGTGTAGTGCAGGTCTGGCACGAAGCACAAACCCAAATCGTCCTCGAACGCAGCAACTCATCCTCGAGGCCGAGTTGGATCATCCGCATGGCCTGGTTGGGCAAGACGTCCATCGCAAAGGCCACGGGACACCCGTTCGTGCACTTGCGGCAGTGGTAGCAGCGCGAGACCTTCTCGCCGCATCGCTCTTCCACCGCGGCAAGGAAGCCGCATTCGGGTCGTATCAACGGGTCGTCAGGCATCGCCGAGGTCAGGAGGCAGAGGAGTCACTTCCGAGGTTCATGAAGATGCGATCCACCGGGCAGCGGAAACCGGGAACCACGTCCTGCCCGTCGAACTCATCGCCTTCGGTCAGCGTGACGATGTCGGTCGACGAGCGGTAGACCGTCACGTTCCGCCACTGCGGATTGACGACCCAAACCATGAGCGCCCCGGCGTCAAGCCAACATTTGACCTTCGCGTCGACCTCGCCCACCGTGTCGCCCGGAGACACGACCTCGACGGCCAGGTCGGGGGCCCCCGGCCAGTAAGCCTCGTCGGGCAAAATCGTCGGAAGCCGATCTCGACGGATGAAGGCGACGTCGGGCGCCCGGACGGTGTCGGGATCGCGAGCCAGGAGGAATCCCGTCTCGGCGAAGAACATCTGCCCGAGTCGGTTTTCCAGCACAAAGGCCCCCAGCAGCGCATGGAGATTGCCGCCAATCGCGCCGTGCCGCCAACCGGAAGGCGTCATCTGCCGTAGTTCTCCAGCCACGAGCTCGTAGCGGTTGCCGTCGCGGGGCAGGTCCAGCAGTTGCTCGGCGGTAAAACGGGTTGCGGTGCTCATGACCTTGATTCTACCAGCGCGGGCGTGGGAGGTCACGGACTACCGACGAGCGGGTCGGCACCTCCCGGCCCCGCTCCCACCCGGCGCTTCGCCGCCCGCAGAGTATTCTTCAGCAGCATGGTAATGGTCATGGGGCCGACGCCGCCGGGCACGGGCGTGATCTTGCCGGCGACTTCCTTGACGGCCTCGAAGTCGACGTCGCCCACCAGCCGGGCCTTGCCCGACTCGGTGAAGCCGATGCGGTTGACCCCGACGTCGATTACCGTGGCCCCCGGCTTGACCATGTCGGCGGTGACGGCGTTCGGCTTGCCCGCCGCCACGATCAGCACGTCGGCGCGGCGGGTGTGGGCGGCCATGTCCCGGGTCCGCGTGTGGCAGACGGTCACCGTGGCGTTCGCCCCGGCCTTTTTCTGAAGCATCATGATGGCGATCGGCTTGCCCACGATGTTGCTGCGGCCCACGACCACGACCTCGGCTCCCTCGGTGGGCGTGCCCGAGCGGACGATCAACTCCTGGATGCCCGCGGGCGTGCAGGGCGGAAACAGCTCTTCGCCGATGACCAATCGGCCCACGTTGACCGGGTGGAAGCCGTCGACGTCCTTATCGGGGTCGACGGCGTGAAGCACCTTGCTCTCGCGGATGTGCTTCGGCAAGGGAAGCTGCACGAGGATGCCGTCGACCGAATCGTCGCGGTTCAACCGCGCGATCAGATCGAGCAGGTCCTCCTCGCGCGTGTCGGCGGACAGTCCGTGATGGAACGACTTCATGCCCAGGCTCTCGCACGCCTTGCCCTTGGCCGTCACATACGAGACCGAGGCCGGGTCGTCGCCAACCAGCACGGTGCACAAGCCGGGCACGATTCCGTGCTCGCGCGTCAGTTGCGCAGTCTCCTCGGCCAACTCCGCCCGAATCGCCTTGGCCACCTCCTTGCCGCTGATGATCTCCGCCGTCATCCGAGATTCCTCCTTCGTTAAATGACCTGGCTCTCGCGCTTGCGCATGGGAGCCGACGCGTTCATCCCGGTTCCCACGCGCGTGGGAACCGACACCCTCGACGATGCGCGTTCCCGGGAGGGCCGCAAAGCGGCCGAAAGGCGCGTTCCCACGCGGGAGCGTGGGAACGAGGAAAACGAGTATGGGAACGCGGGCGGAGAGCGCATTCCGACGAGATCGTTGCACGAACCACTCACCACCATACGCTACCCATTGCTAAAACAGCCCCTTCACTCGTCCCGTCTCGACGTCGACGTCCACGCGACGGTAGGCAGGATCGGAGCCGGTTCCGGGCATCAGCGAGATGTTGCCCGCCACCGGGCAGATGAACCTCGCCCCACCGTAGATGAGAAAGTCGCGGATGGGAAGGGTCCATCCCTTGGGTACGCCCTTGATCGCGGGATCGTGACTGAGGCTCAGATGAGTCTTCACCATCATCGTGGCGTAGTCGCGGAAGGATTCGTCCGACTCGATCCGCTTCGCCTTGGCTTCGGCCTCCGGCGCATACGCGACGCCGTCGGCGCCGTAGACTTCCTTGGCGATCCGCTCGACACGCTGGCGCAAGGGTGTATCCAGCGTGTAAAGGTACGTGAAGTCGACCTTCTCCCGGCAGGCATCGAGCACGGCATCGGCCAACTCGAGGGCGCCCTCGCCGCCGCACCGCCAGTGCTGCGACACGGCCACCCGGGCGCCGGCCTGCTCGGCCATCTTCCGCGTCAGGTCGAGTTCGGTCCGGGTGTCGCTGTGGAAGCGGTTGATGCAGACGACGGGCCGGATTCCCGACTTCTTCACCGTCTCGATGTGGTGCAGCAGGTTGCCCATGCCGTCCTCGAGCCAAGCCAGGTTCTCCTCGAAATACTCCTTGGGAATGGGTTTACCGGGCGGGCAGGGCGGCGCGCCGGCCGCCACCCCGTGATGCTTCAGCCCGCGGATCGTCGTCGTGATGACCGATACGTTGGGAAGGTTGCCCGAGCAGCGGCATTTGACGTTCCAGAACTTCTCGAAGCCGATGTCCGCTCCAAACCCCGACTCGGTGATGTGGTAGTCGGCCAGCTTGAGGCAGACGCGGTCGGCCACGATCGACGACTGCCCCACGGCGATGTTGGCGAATGGCCCCGCGTGGACGAAGCATGGCTGGCCCTCGATCGACTGGAGCAGGTTCGGGTTGACCGCCTCGCGGAGCCAAGCGGTCATGGCCCCGGCGACCTCGAGGTCTTCGCAGGTGATCGGGTTGCCTCGCTTGTCGTAGGCCGCGATGATCCCCCCGATCCGCTCGCGAAGGTCCCGCAAGTCGTGGAACATCGCCAGGATTGCCATGACTTCGGACGAGACGGCGATGCTGAACCGGCTCTGCATCATATAGCCGTCCATGCTGCCGCCCATGCCGATGACGATGTTGCGAAGTGCCTGGGCGCAGAAGTCGAGCACCCAGCCCAGGGCGACGTTCGTGGGATCGACGTCCAGACGCCGCAGTCCGACCTTCGCGAGCCGCACGTCGCTATAGTTGCGCTCGTGCTGCATGCGCGCGGTCAGGGCGACCATGGCCAAGTTGTGGGCGTTCATCACGGCGTTCACGTCGCCGGTGAGCCCGAGGGAGAACTCGGTCAAAGGGATGCACTGGGCCAGCCCGCCGCCGGCCGCCGAGCCCTTGATGTTCATGGTCGGGCCGCCCGACGGCTGGCGAATACATGCGACGACCTTCTTGTTCCGCTTGCCGATTCCCTGCAGCAGTCCCAGCGTGGTGGTCGACTTGCCTTCGCCCAGCGGCGTCGGCGTGATCGCGGTCACCTCGATGAACTTCCCGTCCGGCTTCTTGTCGAGGCGGTCGAGGACCTTCCGATAGTCGACCTTGGCCACGTAATTGCCGTGGGGCAGCAACTCGCCCCTGGCCAGTCCCAACTCGTCGGCAAGCTGGTAGCAGCTCTTCATCCGGGACTCCGCCTCCTCGGCGATCTCCCAGTCCTTGTGTCGAGTGGGGTCGAGAGCCATCGGAGACGATCCTTGCTTCGGGAGACGCCCGCGAACCGCGCGTTGCCGTCGGTACGGCAGCCGAGAGCGGACCGGTGCGCTCGGCCCGGGTGGGAAGAAGGTACCGGCCGGAAGGCGGGCAGCCGCGCGACAGACCCTTCCCGCCGGCCCCATGATCCGCCTGGCGAAAGGCCGCCGCTTGGCACCGCAAATCACCCTCGATGCTACCGATACCAGATCCCCCCGGGCCTGTCAAGAATCCGACGAGCCAAACAAGTCGCGAGATTTCCCGTGCTCACACGCTCTCCCCGCACTTGCCGTAAGAATGCGGAAAGCCGCTTGGCCATCCGGGGGGCGAATCGGTTTCCGCCCCTACCTCCCTTGCCCGATCCGGCCGATGGTCGCACAATGACCAGATGAAATCTCCCCCAAGAATTGCGGGACTCACGGCACCAATAGAGGAAAGGAAGCTCATGGCGACGATCGGTCTTTCCCGGGCGCGAGCGCTGTGCTCCCCGTCCGAACTGCAGGTGGTGAAAGCGGCGAGCAAGAAGGCGCTCGTAAGCCATTCGGCGGCCGCGTTGAAAAAGCACGTCGCCCGAGCGAGGAAGCTGAGCGACAAGTGGCGTGACCTGGCCGCGCGGCAGCGCCGCGAAGCCCAGAAAGCGCAGGGCTCGCGGGGAACGGACAAGGCGGCTCGCAGCCAGGAAAAAGCCGATCTGTTCGGCGAAGTTCTCACCCGCCTCGAAGCCCAACAGGCCAGGCAGCCGGGCGGTTCCGCGAAACCGGCGGCTCAGGGAACATCCGGGTCGGGCGGACCGAACAAGAGCGCACGCACCCAAGAGCATCGCTCCACCCGAGCACAAGTCCGCCGGAAATTGGGGGCGCGCCCGGCCAAGCGGAATGCTCCGGCAGCCAAACCGAGCGCCGACGCCGATGCCCCCGTGTCGACCGCGAAAAAGGCCGTCAAGAAGAAGACGGCGAAGAAGACGGCATCGAGAAAGGCCGCCCAATCGGCCGCGACGGGACCCAAAACCGCTACCGCCGGCCGTGGGAAGAAGACCGCGAAGAAGAAGACGGTGAAGACGACCGCGAAGAAGCGTTCCGCCGCGGCTGCGGTGCCCGCGCCGAGCACCGCCAAGCGGAAAACCGCCTCGTCGCCGCTTGGGGGCGGCTCCCAGAAAGCGGCCGAAGCCGCGGCGAAACGAAAACGAGTCAAAGCCAGCGGCCTGGATACGCGAATTCGCGGGCACGTATCCGCCCGCGGAAAACGAGCCCAAGGTCGGCGCGACGCGCGCGGAGGCCGTTGAGTAAGCGGTCGCTCGCGTGCGAAACCCTCCCCGTCCCTCGCAGTCCAGGAAAACGACTTCCCGGTTGCGGCGGCAGACGTTCGGGGCAGGCCTCATGAATCGAATCGCCGACGAGCAGCGGCGGCGCAACGCCGAAACCCGCGAAACGTGGGATCGCTTTCGCTCGCATCGCCATCGCGTGACGCGCCTGCTGGTCGATTCCGCCGCGACGGACGCGCGCCTCGCCGTTCTCGGCGCCGGCAACTGCAACGACCTCGACCTGGGCGCCCTGCTGGCCGCGTACGGGCAGGTTGATCTGGTCGATCTCGATGCAGATGCTCTCGCGTCGGGCGTCGCCCGACAGGGTTATGACGGTTCCGGGCGACTCTGCCTTCGCGGCGACATCGATCTTACCGGCATCGCCGACCACCTGTCGAAGGGCTCGCCCCAACGGCCCTTAAGCGACGCCGAATTGGACGAATGCCTGGGCCGGATGGCCGGGCATGCGCCGTTGGAGCTTCTCGTTTCGTTCGATACCGTTGCCTCGGTGTGCCTGTTGACGCAACTGCTCGAATCCGTCGTGACGACCCTCGGCGAAGGCCACCCGCGATGTTGGGAGATGGTCGCGCGCGTGCGAGCGCACCATCTCGGCCTGCTGCTGCAACTGGTGCGGCCGGGCGGAACGGGCGTGCTGGTCGTCGATTTCGTCTCGTCGGCAACGTTTCCGCAGTTGGCACAGGTTCCCGAGCGCCAGTTGCCGCACGTGGCCGTCGAACTGATCAACCGGCGCAATTTCTTCACGGGCGTGAATCCCTTCGTCCTGCGCGGGCTGTTCGAGTCGGCCCCAGAACTGGCCCCGGCGGTCGAAGGCGTTCGGATGACTGCCCCTTGGCTGTGGGACTTCGGTCCGCGCGTCTATCTGACCAGCGCCATTCTGATTCGGCGCAAGCCAACCGCGAGCGGGGCGTAGCCCGCCCCGCCGCAAGGCTCTTCGGCGACCGGCGCCAACCATCTGCGGTCGGGTGGCGCGTGCGAGGACGGCCGGACTTGCTGGTAATTGACACCCTGCCAGCGGGGAAGTACATTGGACGCCGCCTTGCCGGGTCGATTCAGCGACCGGGGGGGAGAGCCCGGGGTGGGCGGCGAGCCGTTGTCGTGTCGGTGGGATGGGGCTGGGCCATATTGAGGGTGACACGAATGTTTGTCCTGCAAAGCTACACGGTGGCGGTGGTCCTTTGCGTGATCACCATGCTCTGCTGGGGGTCGTGGGCCAACACCCAGAAGCTGGCCAGCAAGCGCTGGCGCTTCGAGCTGTTCTATTGGGATTACGTGCTCGGCGTGCTGGTGATGGCCTTCCTTTTCGCCTTCACCATGGGCAGCTTCGGCGAGGGCGGACGAAGCTTTCTGGCCGACGTCCCGCAAGCCAACCCCAGCCGCATCCTGCTGGCCTTGATGGGTGGGGCGGTCTTCAACATCGCCAATATCCTGCTGGTGGCCTCGATCGCCGTGGCCGGCATGTCGGTCGCCTTTCCCGTCGGCATCGGAATCGCCCTGGTCGAGGGCGTCCTCATCAACTACGTCAACGACCCGAAGGGCAACCCGATCCTGCTGTTCGCCGGCGTGGCCCTGGTCGTGGCCGCCATCATCGTCGACGCGGTGGCCTACAGCCGCCTTCCCACGGAGAATAAGAAAGGCGCGATTCGCGGGCTGATTCTGGCCATTCTCTGCGGCCTGTTGATGGGCCTGTTCTACTACCTCGTCGCCGCGTCGATGCCCGAGGCGAAGCCCGAGAACTTCGTCAACCTCGAGCCCGGCCTGCTCAGCCCCTATACGGCCATGGTCTTCTTCGCGATCGGAATGTTTGTCAGCCAAGTGATCTTCAACGCCGCCAGCATCATCAGTTGGTCGACGATTCCCGTGCCCCCCACGCCCGAATACTTCCGCGGACGATCGCGCGACCACGTTTGGGGCATCGTCGGGGGTATGATCTGGGCAATCGGCATGATGTTGAACGTCATCGCCATGGGCCCCGCCGGGCCCGCCATCTCCTACGGCCTGGGCCAAGGGGCCACCATGATCGCCGCCTTCTGGGGCGTGTTCATCTGGCGGGAGTTCCGCGAGGCCCCCCCCGACACAAAACTGCTCTTGTGGCTGATGTTCGCCGGGTACATCCTCGGGCTGGGGTTGATCATCTGGTCGGGAGCGTAGAAAAGGGTTCAGGGTTCGGGGTTCAGGGTTCGGGCTTCGCCGCGGCGAGGTGGGGGCCCTTTTACGTGACGTGCAGGAGGACCTTGGCAATGGCAGGCGGGCGCATCGTCGTCGTCGGCAGCAGCAACACCGACATGGTGGTCAAGACCGAAAAGATTCCCTCACGCGGCGAGACAGTCACGGGCGGGCAGTTCGTGATGGCCGCCGGCGGCAAAGGAGCCAATCAGGCCGTGGCCGCCGCCCGCCTCGGGGCCGAGGTCACCTTCGTCGCCAGGACCGGCGCCGATATGTTCGGCGACCAGGCCGTCGAAAACTATCGCAAGGAAGGCATCGTCACCGATCTGATCCTCCGCGATCCGCAGAACCACACCGGCGTGGCCCTGATCCTGGTCGACGCCCAGGGCGAGAACCTGATCGCCGTGGCCTCTGGCGCCAACCACGCCCTGTCGCCTAGCGACGTCGAGCAGGCGGCCGAGCGGATCCGCGGGGCCGACGTGGTCATGCTCCAGCTCGAAATCCCGTTGGATACGGTCCGCCGCGCCGTCGAGCTGGCGGCCGAGGCGGGCGTTCCCGTCATCCTCGATCCGGCCCCGGCCGCCCCCTTGGACGACGCCTTGCTGGCCCGGGTCACCTATCTGACCCCCAACGAGTCGGAGGCCGAGGGGCTGACGGGCATCCGCGTCGACGATGAGGATTCGGCCCGCGCCGCGGCCCGGCAACTTCGCGACCGCGGCGCCCGCCACGTGATCGTCACCATGGGAACCAAAGGGGCCCTGATCGCCGGCCCCAACCAGACGACGATGGTCCCCTGCCATCGCGTCGAGGCGAAAGACAGCACGGCGGCGGGCGACGCCTTCAACGGCGGGCTGGCCGCGGCCCTGGCAGCCGGCGCCTCGCTCGACGACGCCGTGCGCCAGGCGAGCCTCGTGGCGGCCCTTTCCGTCACGCGCATGGGCGCCCAGCCTTCCCTCCCCACTCGCGCAGAACTCCATCGTTTCGCCGAGACCGCCGCCGGACGGTAGGGACCGGGCGGTACGCCGTGGTCGCGTGTGCGAAACGTCCCGGAAGGTTCCTCGCCGACGCAACAAGGAGTGACCTCGCCATGCCCGACACCCTCCTCAAGTTCGCGGTCATTGCGATCGGGCTTCTTACGCTGCTGTACTTCGGCAGACGATGGCTTCGCCGGCGCCGACGTCCGAGACCGCTGCCGGCCGTCGACCTGACGCTCGACGTCGAGTCGCTCGGCACGGCCGGACCGCCGGCCGAAGGCGTTCTCGTCAAGTTCTACAACGTGCCCGTACACCTGGCCGCCATCGTGGTGGCCCCGGCCGGACGGCTCACGGAGCTTCCCCCGCCCGATCGGCTGGACGCCGTGTTCGAGGCGATCGTTCCCGGCCTGGGCCAGGCCGTGGTCGACCACCGGCCGCTTATCCGGCGGTGGCCCGTGCAGCTCAGCTCGACGGGCTTTGCCCATTCGTTCTTCCGGCACGTCAAGCTTCCCGGCGAGGGAGGCAAGGGAACGCCCTGGTGCGCGGCCGCGGGAATGGTCAAGGTGAACGACCAGCCCGTCACGGTCGGCCTCGTCCTGCGATCGCAGTCGGCCAACAACCTGGGCCAGACGATCGTCGAATCCGAAACGAAATGGCTCGACCTCGTCCGGATCCGATTGCCTCAATGACGCGAGAGACTTCGGAGACCGCGGCTACGACAGGGCCGTGCGCCACGTGCCGCTGGACGCGCCCGGCCACCTAGGGAAGCACGGCGCGCACCGCATTGCGAACCGGTTGACCACGCACGTAGACCTTGCTTCGGACCACCACCGGCGCCGGATAGACCACGCGCGGCGGCACGGCCACGACCGTCGGCCGATACGCCACCACCGGTGCCGGATAGGTCACCACCGGCGGCGGATACGCGTAAACCGGGCCTACCGGGTGGAACACGTGGATCTCGGGCGCCGGCACCACGACCCGGGCTGCGGCCACGTAGCGCCGGCCCGCCGATGCCGTCGACGCACAGGCCAATACGACCACGACGGTCAGAAGAACCAGAAGAGAACGTCGCATCATCATCACCCTTTCCTCAGTTCCAGGCAGGAATCTCGCGCCCACTCGCCCCCGGATTCCAACTACCTGAAGCTTAGCCCAGGAACTCGAATCGGCAACCCGCCCGTCTGTGGGTCGACTCGACGCGGCCCACCCAGCTTGACCCGATGGCGGTTTCCCCAGAGACCAAGGGTCGTTAGTCCCCCTTGGAGGCCGAACGCAACGGAATTGGCCGCGCGCCTTCGCCGTCTGACATGCGAGCGCCCGGGCAACTCCTGGACCCTCGAGGCCCGCACTCCTTGTTGACAACCGAACACCATTTCGAAGCAGCGATGGCATCCGGCAATCCTACCGACCACCCGCCGGCCCACGCGCTCACCATCGGTCCCCGCGCGGGCCACGTCGAGGATATCAAGGAGTCGGCAGAAGGACCGGATCGCGTTGCCGTTCCGCAAGAAAACGCCGCCAAGTCCCACCGCTTCTCAAGGCAGACGGAACAAAAACGAGGCTTCGAAACGGTCACTCTTTCGCCGCGCCGGGGCCCGCCGAAAAAAGAAGTCTCTTCCGCAATCGCCGCGATCGGTGCGCGTTGCCTTGTGTGTACGACCAGCCAAGTAGGCCCGGAAGGATTTGAACCTCCGACCAAGGGATTATGAGTCCCCTGCTCTAACCGCTGAGCTACGGGCCCAAAAGTTCATTCAAGAAGGACTTTCAGCGCTCTTTGCGGTTTCCTTTTCGACTATTCCACGCCGCTTTCTGCGCCCGCCGTAACGACAGAGGGGGCTGCGGCCGGCCGGAGGCGACAGCCCGAGCCACATCTGTTTCCTCTTACGAGGGAAGTGCGACATGCCGAATTCTACCAGACCGCCGAAGCCCAGACGAGACGTCCCACTCCATCCCTCCCCACTCAATACGCTCTTCGAACGCGCTGTGTCGTGCCGATTCTCGGAAGTCGTTGCGGGGAAGGGACTTGGTGAGTTCAAGTACCCTTGGGTCGGCCTCGAAGCGAAACGAACCCGTCGCGCAACTGCCAGCGGCACGTTGACCGTCGAGGTGACTGGCTGGTAACCGAGAGCGCATTCTGAGAGCCCGTAGCCGACGCCGCCCTCGAACGAGCCGTTGAAGTGTGGATCGCGGCCGGGAAAGGGGCCACTTTCGCGGCCAGAGGGAGCCAGTTCAGCGGTTGCGCAACACGGCGCGCAATGGAACTCGCGCGGAAGGACTGGGAGGGAGACTGGACGGAAGCGGCCCCACTCGACGCGCCACACGATGACCAGCCATTTTGGCGTGCGACAGGGTTTTTGGACCCTCCGTCTTCAGATGTCAAGCCAGTCGCCCACGGTTTGCAGAACGAAATCGAGGGGCTCCACCACGTGCTTCGTGTCGTTGCCAGCGGAGCGGTACGGCTTGACATGGGCGAAACCGTACATCTCAAGCACACCGTCGGAGTTCGAGAGGGTCGCGAGGGTCCGGTCCTTTGTGGCGTCGGCTTCGAGGCATTCGTCGAGGGCCGAATCGTAGAGGATGGCACGATCCCCGTCGTCCTACACGCCGTAGGTCGTGGTCTTGCCGAAAGCGATCGCCGTGGTCTTGTACGTGGCCGAGTCGCACATCTCGCGGTAGCCGGCCGTCGATTTTCTCACCACGTAACCGAACCCGGTGGCTCGGGCGGTCAAGCCGTCGAACCTGATGGTCGACGGCGGCGGACAACCTGGGCTACGCCGGGGGAGTGGCCCGGGCTCGGCGGCACGCCGAGACCAGCGATTCGACGGCCCGTCGAATGGCGTCTTCGGGGTGGGCTTCGCGAATGGCGACTTCGAGGCGGGCGGCCAGCGGGGTGATCGCCTCGAAGCCGTAGCTTCCCGCGGCCCCCTTGAGTTGGTGGGCCAGGCGCCGCAGGCCCTCCCAGTCGTTGGCCTCCATCCGGTCGACGACGGCGGCGATTCGGTCGGACATCTCTTGGACAAACTGATCCACAATTTCCCGCAGGTCGGGATCGCCGGCCAGGGTCGAATAGATCGGCCCGGTCGGAGGGAGATCCTGGGGCATGTTCGCTTTCCTCCCGGGGCAATGCGAGGTGGTCGTAGATGGGTCTTCCTTGGCCACCGAAGCGCCAGGCCGAAGCTCTTCGGCGCCGATAACGTGCATTTCCTTGCACGGTTCATTTTTATACATGCGCGGGAGAATTGCGTCAACCGGTTCCAAGTCCGCTCAAGCGGGCCGAAGGGCTGGGAGGGGAGCGCGCCGCGATCGCCGTCTCTGCGGAAGCGGAAGGGCCGGCGCGATCATTGCAGGAGTCGGACGCCGCATCCGTTCTCGTCGGGAAAGCGGATCCGCCCGCGTTCGATCGTGACGCCACTGGCCGCGTCTTCGGCCAGGAGCAACGCGCCGTCCATGTCGACGTAGTCGAGCAAGGGCAAGAGTTGCGCGATCGCCGAGATGCCCACGCTCGATTCGGTCATGCAGCCGACCATGGTCTTGAGGCCCAGCTCCCTGGCACGCAACAGCATGCGCCGGGCCGGTGTGAGCCCGCCGCACTTCACCAGCTTGACGTTCACCCCGTGAAAGTAGTCGCGGCAGCGGTCGACGTCGGGCTCCCGCTGGCAGCTCTCGTCGGCGATGACCGGCAGCGCCGATCGCTCGCGTACCGCCGTCATGCCCTGCCAGTCGTCGGGCGCGAGAGGCTGTTCGATGAACTCGACCCCCAACGGCGCGAGGGCGATCGAGTTGCGGATCGCCTCCTCGGCCGTCCAGGCGCAATTCGCGTCGACGCGGAACGCGGCGTCGGTGTGCTTTCGCAACTCGCGCACGATCTCGATGTCGTTCGGCGTGCCCAGCTTGATCTTGTAGACGGGCCAGCCGGCAAACTCCTCCATCTTCGCGACCATGACCTCGATCGTGTCGATGCCGATCGTGTAGTCGGTGACGGGCACGTCGTCGATCGAAAGGCCCCAGAGCTTCCACACGGGTTGGCCGCGGAGCTTTCCCCAGAGATCGTGGACGGCGATGTCCAGCGCGCATTGGGCGAAGGTGTTCGCCGCCAGTTGGGGGCGGAGCTGCTCCCACAGCGCCGTGGGGTCGTGCAACGACGACGATTCGAGCCGAGGCCGCACCGCCTCAAGGGCGGCCGACATGTTCTCGAACGACGCGCCGTAGTAGCGGTTTTCGCCCGCCTCGCCGTAACCGCGCACGCCATCCTGCTCGAGCTCGACGATCATCGTGCGGCTGACCTCGGTCGAGCCGCGGGCGATCGTGAAGACGTGGCGCAGCGGCAGGTCGAAACGGTGCAAGGTCAGCTTCATGACGGCCTCTCGGGCGCGGAGGGAGCGGCCGGGGGCAACGGAGACCGGCCCGCGCGGCACAGTCGAGCGATCGACTCATTCTACCAGGTCGCCATCGTGGATCCAGGCGGTCGCCGAGTTTCGCGCGCCGGCCTCGCCGAGGCCGGTCGTCCGGCACCCTCATCCGACGGATCGAAACCTGCTCGGAACTCGCCGTCTCACCGGGCTGAGACCTGCGAGAGTCCGGGTGCGAACGCGCGGCGGTCGTAGAGGACCAGGGCCCGCGCGGCACGCATCGTGGTCTGAAGGTCCCGGTGGCTCATCGACGACACGTTCGCTCGGGTCGACGGCGCGCCCAGTCGCTTCGACAGGTAGCCGACCGAACGCACGACCCGGACGTCGCTCAACCGGTCTTCAGGAAGCGAGAACACCAGCCACTCGAGGATGTGGCCGGTCGACCGGAGCACTCCCGAGGTATCGTTGCTCGTTCCCTGGCGGGCGAAGAAGGTGGGATGCCAGCTTCCGTCGGCATTTTGCAGGCTGAGGGCGTGTTCGTGGAACTTGTCGAGGTAGGCCTCGACGTCGGCATAAACCCCTTCGATCGGCAGTTTGCGCAGACGCCGGCGGTCGACCGCATAGCTCAGCCCCATCAAACGGCAAGTGACGGCGCTGGTCGAGGCAGAGCACGATCGGGCCAACTCCTCGCGCACGAGCCGCTCGATTGACCAGTCTTCGCCCCACTCGTTCTGCCAGGTCGCGCCGTCGTCGAGGTAGTACGAAAGGCCGATCAGGGCGAACGGCCGATCACTTCCGCTTCGGCAGGCGCGCTTCTCGAACTCGACCAGGTCGGCCACCGTCCCCTGGGCATCGCCAGCGCGAATCTCATAGTCGGCGGGCACGCCCGTGATGGCCAGCACGGCGAGGAATTGCCCCGCATCGGCCTGAAGACCGTAGCCGATGCGAGCCATGAACCGGTCGTCGTCGTGCACCAGCAGTTGGTATCCCCCGCAAAGATAGTTCCAGCAAAGGCATCCCAGGCCATTCACCTTTCTTCCCGGCGCGCCGTGGATCACGTTCGTGCCCGAGCCGAAGGCCCGGCAGGCCTCCATGATATCGGCGGGGGTGTTGTCGCGGGTGTTGAGGGTCTGGCGGGCAAGGCCGACGACGGCCCGGCGCAGCTCGTCCCGCAGGGCGAGCATCTCGGGGCTGAGTTGTCGGGCCTTGCTCTGGTCGCCGGCCTCGGCCGCGACAGCCGGCGCCTGCTTCGGCGGGGCCGATTCCTGGGCCGACGAAATCGGCGCGAAAAGCGAGGCCAGTAGGAAGGCGGAGCATAGCCTGATCGTTGGACGCATCCGTGAGTCTCCGAAGGTTGGCTGGGCGGAGTGTCGATCGGCGAGGAGAGGAGCCCTCCGTCGCACCGTCGGGTCGGTCGCGGTCAGGAGCCGCTGGGCGTCTGCTTGTCGGCCGGCTCGGGAGTCTGGGCGGTTTCCGACTTGCGGCCGGGCCGGTCGACGAGAAAGCCGCCGGCGCTTCCCCGTCGATTGTAGGTATTGTTCTTCGCGCCGCAGCCGTACCCATCCGTCCCCCCGTAGTCGACCAGGAAAGCGAAATTGCCTCCGCACTGGGGCAGGGTGTGGTAAGAGATGTTCGACGGCGCGTTGCCCTGGCCGTAGCCCTTGTAGACGTCGTCGCCTTCGTAGTCGTACAGGATTCCCAGCCCGGCCTGGCCGGCATTGCCTTGCGTGCTGTTTCCGGTCGCAAGGTACTGGTCGTTTCCACCAAAATCGCACAGGGCCCCCACGGCGCAATCCCAGGCGAACCCCAGGCCCATGATGGTGCCGTCGTACGTGTCGTCGCCCTCGTCGTCGAAGCAGAACCCCAGGGCGTAGTGGCAGCCGAAGCCCGTGCCGAACCGCTGGAACCGGCGTTCGGTTCGGGTTCCGCCGTTAAAGGTCTTCAACGTGGCGCCCAGGCGCCGGTCGTTGCCGCCGAAATCGCGGGCGAAACCGAGGCCGAGCCAGTAGCCGCCGCCGTGGGCCATATAGTCGAACTCGTAGACGTCGTCGCCGCCCCCGTCGAGAATGACGCCGATCCCGCCGTTGGCACTCTGGCGCAGCCCCGCGCCCACGCCTTGCCCCCAGCCTTCGTAGCCGGGCGTCTCTTCATACGAGTCGTAGTAGAGGCCGCCGGTATAGTAGTGGTCTTCTCCGTCCAGGTCGTCGAGCACCCCGAATCCGAGAGGACCGCCGAAGCCCTGGGTCCACATGGCACCCCGATAGCGGTCGTTGCCCGCCCGGTCGACGAGCAGTCCGAGTCCGCCCAGGGCGTGCCCTTGAACGCGCTTGACGCCCACGTACGAGTCGTCGCCTTCTCGGTCGATGAGGATGCCGACGCCGGCCAGCGCCGAGCCCTGGGCCAGATCGCGGGCCTGATACACGTCGTTTCCGGCCGCGTCGATGAGTATCGAGACGCCCAGCAAGGCCGCGCCCTGCACGCCGGGCTGGGTCGCCCGATAGAGGTCGTCGCCGCCCAGGTCGATGACGATCAGCACGGGCCGCTTCAGGGAGACGGTTCCTTCGTGGTACTCATCGTCGCCGCCCAGGTCGATGACCACGTTGACGTCGGCCATCTCGTCGAGTTGGTAGACGTTCTTGCCCGAGCCTCCCACGACGATCGTGCCCGAGGGCGTCACGAGTCGGCGAACGAGGCGCCCCGTGGCGCCCGGCACGACCGCGGCATCGTCGCCGTCTTCGGGTTCGGGGAGGGCCCGAAGCTGCTCGAGCAAGACGAGGTCGGCCAACGGCACGAGGGCGTCGGCGGCCGCGAACAGGGCGTTGCGGTCGAGTTTCTCGAGTATGCCGCACAGCCGTCGCCCGGTGGGACGCTGCGACAGGGTATGGCCCGAGTTGACCTGGGTCACGAAGACCGGCAGGAGGCTGCGGCTGAGTTCGGCGATTTCGGCCTTCGTCAGCGGCGCCAGCGCCGCCCGATGGCCCTGCTGCGCCCCGCAAAGGGCCCGCTGGACGGCTTCCAAAGCCTCTTCGGGGGAAGTGGGCGAAACGTATTCGCCGGGGCCGCGCGCGGGGCAGTCCATCTTCGATCGGGCCAGGGCCAGGGCCCGATCGAGCCCCTCGTGCTCGCCCAAAAGGGCCTGGTGAAGCAGGCGGGTGAACTCCTCGGCCTCGGCCGGGGCCTGCATCGGGTTGCGCAGCAGGTGGTCGTACCAACTCAAGCGGCAGTAGCCTTTGACTTCCGAGTTGCCGCCGTGTCCCTTGGTGCTGTCAAGCTTCCAGCCCAGGTAGTTCTGGAAGCGGGAGAAATTCGCTTCGATCGCGCGGTGCTTCAATCCGGCCTGCATCTCCTCGGCAATCAGCTTCATCATGCCCGGCGCGAGCGGATTGCCCACGGGCGTCAGCTCGGCCGGCGAGTCTTCGCCCGCCACGGCTCCCCAGGCGACCGCCATTGCCAGCGTGGTGGCCCACAGCGGTAATCGGATCCAACCCGACATCAAGGAACGCTGGCCGACGCGACGATTCATCCTGGGGCTCCCAAGGCGCATAAGAACAGACGCACGCTCCGCACGGTCCTGGCGGGCAAGGCATGGGGTTAATAACCCGGCGGGAAAATTGGAGGGGTTCGCCGAAGAGCCCTGGCGGGGGCCGGGCGCAGAACGACTCTTCAGACCAACGAAGATATTCTAATTGGGCAAGATAGCGAAATCAACTCGGGCGACGGCGTTTCTCACGCGGCGGATCCTCCCCGCACCCTCCGAGGGCCAGCGACCCACGCGACGCGGCGGGAACTCCCCGCGCAAGGCCCGAAAACCTTCGCGGTCCGGGCCCGAATCGGCGCCCTCAATGGGAATCGGATCGGGGCGCGCGGCCCCCCAGCGATTTTCGCAAAAACGGCTTCTGCAGGGCCGCCACGCACACTTCCTGCCGGTTGTGCTGGAGTTGCCGTGCTCGAACCACGTTGTACCCCCAGCCGCAAATTCGCTCGACGTACTCGGGCACCCGGTCGGCGTGGTCGGGCTCGAGAAGCTTCAGCGTCAGCAGCATCCCCCGCACGTGGACCTCCGGATGGGTAACGATTGCCTCGACCACGTCGCAGGTGTAGTGCGGCGCCACGTTCATGTCGGACGTCAGCCAGCGGATCTTGCGAAACTCGCGCCGGGGCACGTGCATCGCCCGACGCCGAATGTGCTTGAAGTCGGGATGGGCCAGCACTGCGGGATCCATCTCCGCCGGATCGATCCCCACGACCGCAAAGCCGCGACCCAGCAGGGCCTGGCTCGCGCCGCCGGGCGCGCTGCCGATCTCGGCGCAGCGGGCGCCGGCGGGGATGGGCAGTTCCGACCAGCGCAGGGCCTCCTCCATCTTCAGCCACGCCCGGGAGACGGTGTCCGGCGGCATCTCCAGGCGCAACATCCCGCCCGGCCACCGCGATGCGACCGACTTCACCCGGTGATATCCCACCCACCACTCGCGCGGTTCGGCGAGCACGCAGTCCAGCACGAACTCGCCGGTTCGGCCGGGCGCTTCCATGTCGCCCGCATCGTCGGCCAGCATGTCGGCTCGAGGACAACGACGCCGAATCGCCTCGTGGGCCTCGAAGGCCGTGCGCGAAAGCGTCGGTTCGAAGCCGTGCTCGCCCGGTCGTGCCGCGTCGCGCGGCCAGCAGTGAATCCGCCGAACCGGTCGGCCCGCCAACACGTCCCAGACGCCGCGGACCAGATCCTCCGGCCCATCGCCGGTCACCTTGCCCAGCGAAAACCCGTAGGCTCGGGCGAACGTCGATTCGAGGTCGAAATCGCCGACCAGGCCGTGGTTGTCGGGCAGCTTGAACGTCAGGAAGCCCGGCCGGGAATATGCCAGGCGAAAACCGGGCCATCGTCGCGCCAGCTCGGTCTTGATCGCCCGCTCGGCGCCGACCTGACAGGTGACGAACGCGAATTCGCTTGCCACGCTTCTCTCTCCTTCGATTACTCGAATCGCCCACAACGCGCGTCGCCTGCGACCGATCCCGCGCGCAGGCCGGCGGCGCCGTCGTGGATCGCTTCGCGGGTCACGCCAGCCTCGTCGTACATGGCGAAGATGTTCTCGACGTGGCTCTGGCCGTCGCGCTCGTGGACGAAGCCCTCCATCGCGTAGTTGTTGTTGACCCAGGTCATGCGCACGTCGTTGCCCATGAGCGTGTCCACGTGCTGCGGCGCGATTTCGAGGAGGTCGGCCAGCCGGAGCCTCGTGCCGGGGTGGAACCACATGAAGATGGGGATCCGGTTCACCGGCTCCTTGCGTAGGGCGGCGTGAACGCGTTGTTTGGGGGTCATCGAGTTGTCCTGCGGCAGTCCGCTTCGTAAAACGACTCCGGCAACCGTGCCTGTCCGACCCGTCGGGTGGGCGATTGGCATCCGCAGTAGGGGCATGATCTCGATCGACAACTCGCCGGTCGTGGTCGCGCAACCGCAAAGGTATCTTACTCGAAAGCCCTCGGCGATAAGACTGCCCCCATAACGGCGGGTGTGCCGGCCCGTCGCCGCTTTGCCCGGACCGGAGGTTGCGGGAAAATTTCTCGATTCGTCGGGATTCGATGGACCGTTTGGCCCCCGAGATCGGGTTAATACAATGAGCAGACTCGATCTGCGGGCGGCAAGGGCTTTTTCATTTTTGGGAGCGGAGGTGAGCGAGCGCAAGCCCCAGGAGGCGGGCACCCGAGTCGAACTGTTCGCACAACTCCTGGCCACTTGTCAGCGGAGGGTCTTTCTGTACGTCCTGAGCCTTGTCCACGACGCAAACGACGCGGAGGAGATCCTGCAGGAGACAAACCTGGTCCTTTGGAGGAAGTTCGACCAGTACCGTCAGGGTACCGAGTTTTCCCAATGGGCCTGCCGTGTTGCTTATTTTGAAGTTCTCAAGCATCACGAAAGAAAAGGAAGAGAGAAGCGGCTTTTCAGCTCTGAGTTCATCGAGACCCTGGCCGTCGAGGCCGAGCGATCGCTCGATCAGGTCGACGCGCGTCGCGACGCGTTGCGCCGGTGCCTCGGAAAGCTCAAGGAACGCGACCGGAGCTTGGTGCTCAGCCGGTACCAGCAGGGAGCATCGACGCGGAGCGTCGCGGAGTCGCTGGGCCGAAGCGTCCAGGGAACCCGCCGGGCGTTGCACCGCATTCGGAACGCCCTGTTGGCGTGCATCGAGAGGACGATAGCCGTGGAGGAACGCTCATGACGGGGACGACCGATCCCTGGCATGAATTGGGGGTGTTGGCCGCCGCGCTTTGCGACGGCGAGATCACTCGCGACGAGGCCGCGCGCCTCGAGAAGCTCGTCCGCCGGTCGGCCGAGGCCCGAAGCTACCTCGTGCGATACGTGCAACTGCATGGAGAGCTTTGCTGGGAGCGCGCCGCCAGTGCCGAGCGGGCCGTTCCGGCCGAGACCTGCGCGGCACCGGTGACCGCGTGTCCGGCCCCGGAACTGTCCGCCCGCGGGTTCGCCGCGTTGCGTGCCCGTCGGGCGGTCGTGTGGGGGTCGGCTTTGGCCGTCACCGCGGCGGCCGTTCTCGTCGTTTTGGCGGCGACGTTCACGGGCGGCCGCACACCGGTGGCGCGGGAAGCATCCGCGCCTCGGTTGATGGTCGCCAGGGTTCGGCGAACTTTCGAGGCCCGATGGGCCGACGGGCAGACCCGGCCCGAAGGCTGCGCGGTCCTTTCCGGCCAGGAGTTGACCCTGCTGGATGGCGTGGCCGAGATCGTGTTCAACTCCGGTGCCGAGGTGATCCTCCAGGGACCTGCCACAATTGAAGCACTCACCTCGGCCCGGAGTCTTTTTCATCGCGGCAGCGCCACGTGCCGTCTGGCCGGCTCTTCACGCGGGTTCGTCGCCGAGACGCCCGAGGCGACCGTGATCGATCGCGGCACGGAGTTCGGCCTGTTGGTCAGCGGCGCCGGCGCGACCGACGTCCATGTGTTTTCCGGCCGGGTCGAGGTTCATCCTCCCCCGGGACACAGGGGCGATCACCGGCCCCGAACGGTCGAGGCCGGGCAGGCCGTCCAGGTCGCGGGCAAGGCCGATGGCCCGGCGTGGAGGATCTCGGAAATCGGGTTGGGAGACTCGAGGCTCGTCCGGTCCTTTCCTGTCCGTGGTACGGTGGCCCGGCTGCGCGCGGTGGCCCGGCGGCACCCCGATTTGATCCACCACTACACCTTCGAGGGTCACAATTCCGGAGAACGGCGGCGCGATAAGGCCGGCTTCCACGATCTTCTCGACGTGGTAATGTACGGCGGCAGCGGCGAGGGAACCGTCCACGATGCCGCGGCCGGCTTCGATTCCAGCACCATGTGCGTCGAGACGTTTCGCCTCGACGCGGCGCGGGGCGTGGGTTTGGGTACCGACCTGCTCTTCGAACCGCCGGACGAGCTGACCGTCGAATTGCTGCTACGATTCGACGGCTTTCGCCACCTCGAGGAGCAGGAACCCGCCGTCGCCGTCGCTACCCGCAGCGACGACCGCGACTGCGCATTCTTCGTTGCCGTGGCCGGGGCCGGGCGCTTGGTGCACCTGATGGACGGCGGGGCCGACTGGGTCGAGGCCGACGCAGAACTCCTTCCGGGACACTGGTACTACCTGGCCAGCACGTTTCGCGTCCGCCGTGGGCAGACCGTGGTGAACTCGTACCTGGCCGATTTGACTCGACAAGACACCCAACTCCGCCGTGTGGTGGGCGACGTGTCGACCGTGGGCACGCCCGCCACAAGCCGGCTGGGAATCGGCAAGGGTTTTGGCAGCGACATCTCCCACGCTTACCCGTGGCCCGGCGCGCTCGACGAGGTGGCAATCTACCGCCGCGCCCTCGACTACGATACGCTCGTGCAACACTTTCGGTCGCTAATCCACGGCCCGTAAGGGGTGGGTAGCGCGGGTCGGGCGCCAAAACGATGAATTTCTTCGGCTTTTTTCCGACCTTTTTCGCTTCCCGACGGGGTAAATAGGTAGGAAGGGCAGACTCGGGTGGCCACGCCACCCCAAGGAGAATCGCAGACACACGCATCCCTCCAACTCCAACGCATGACGGCGGGGAGTCGCACATGAAAGGGTTACGAGAACCCAAGAGGGCACCGTTCTCACGTCGTAAGTTCCTTGAGAAGCTCGGATTGACCTGCGCCGTCGGTAGCACCGGCGGGCTGGTCGGCCCCCCACTAGCTTGGGCCGAAGAAAACTCGGGGCCCATCGACTGCGGCCCCCCGCCCGAGGCAAAAAAGCAGCACCGCACCGGCGGCGAGTCTTTTGCGCCGCTGCCGCTTCCCGTTACCCCCCTGCGACGGAGCGAGAAGAAGCGTCCGCCCGCCCCCCCCGCCCTCATCGGCAAGATGGGCATGGGCCCGGTCCGATGGATTACCCGCGAGGGCAAGCGGGTCATGTACCGCGACTGGATGACCGATCCGGCCGACGTGAGCACCCTGCTGTCGTGGACCAACGAGAAGCTGGGCATCCACTACCGCTCGACCGAGGCCGACTTCGCCCAGTTCTCGTTCGATCCGCGCGAGCTGCCCGCCCTGCTGTTTGCCGGGCACAACCACTTCGAGTTCGACGACGAGGTTCGCGCCCGGCTCAACCGCTACGTGCTCGACGGGGGCACGATCCTGGGCGACGCCTGCTGCGGCTGGAACGATTTCGCCGATTCGTTCCGCCGCGAGATGGAGTTGATCTTCCCGGGCCGGCCCCTGCGCAAGATGCTGCCCGAAGAGCCCGTCTTCTCGTCGTACTACAAGCTGGGGGCCTTCGAGTACAAGCGAGGCGACGGGTCGACCTACACGGGCGAGCCGTGTCTCGAGTCGATCGACTTCGGCTGCCGCAGCGGGGTGATCTTTTCGCCCTGCGACCTGACCTGCGGCTGGGACGGCCATGAACACCCCCGGGGATTGCGCGTGGTCATCGACCAGGCCCGGCAGGTCGGGGCGAACCTGGTCACCTACCTCCTGGGCAGCTACCAGTTGGGCCGGTTCTTGAGTTCGACCAAGGTGTACCACGAGTCGGAGGCCCCGAGCCGCGACGACTTCGTGTTCGCCCAGTTGATCCACGAGGGCGATTGGGACCCCGACCCGTCGGCCGTGCACAACCTGCTGAAGCACGCCCGCGACAACTCGACCCTCGAGGTGAAGTTCAAGCGTCAGAACGTCCAGTTGAACGACCCGAGGACGGCGACCTATCCGCTTTTGTACATGACGGGCCACCGCGAGTTCGCCTGGAGCGACGACGAGGTGGGGCGGATGCAGCGATATCTGAGAGCGGGCGGCATGCTCCTGGCCGACGCCTGCTGCGGCCGGGCGTCGTTTGACCTGGCCTTCCGCCGGGAGATGGCCCGGGTGTTCGGCGACCGTCCGTTGGAGCGGCTGCCGTTGGACCATCCCCTGTACCACTGCCACTACGACGTGCGCGGGGTGGAGTACACGCCGCGGGTGCGGGAAGACTACGGCCCCTTCGACACGCCCGAACTGGAAGGGATCACCCTGGACGGCCGCCTGGCCGTGGTCTACAGTAAGTTTGACCTGGGCAACGGCTGGGAGCAGTTTCCGCACCCCTACAGCTACGGCCTGGGCGACGAGTCGGCCCTGCAAGTCGGCACGAACGCGCTGGTGTACGCAATCACGCACTGAGCAGGGGATGGCCGCCGCACGGCAACCGCGCACGCGGCGGGCACGGCA
>Ga0334894_1000851_pt1 | contig 31024 bp, 25 predicted proteins | sample GraSluR3_MG_6_FD_207225 | JGI IMG/M metagenome (GOLD analysis project Ga0334894, IMG submission 207225) | Sludge microbial communities from methane-producing bioreactor in Wageningen University, Netherlands - Granular Sludge_12_05 R3 | ecosystem: Engineered > Bioreactor > Anaerobic >...
GAATGCAAATAAGATAATCAGAAGATTCATTCCTAAAGGATCAGATATCAGCTTGTTCACAGAGAAAGAGATAAGACGAATAGAACATTGGATAAACAATTATCCACGTAAGATACTTAAATATAGAAGTGCTATAAAAGTATATGATATAGAAATGGCATCTTAGGAAGTACAACTAAACATGTTAAACATTTACACTATAGAATCTTTTAAAAATTATCGGACATTTAATGTTGCAATTATTCTTAGTAAGGAAATGATGAAAAATAGATTGAGAAACATCTAGAACTGTCGTATAATAATAAATCGTGACAGTTCGCAATATCCTGTCAATAAAAAAAACTACGGAGGAAAAAATGAATAACAAAACGAATTTCTTGATGAAAGCGAGCATCATCGCTGCGCTTTACGCTACGTTGACTTTGATGCTTCCCTTTTTAAGTTATGGAGGGATGCAGGTAAGGTTTTCTGAAGCGCTTACAGTGTTGCCGTATTTTACTACTGCAGCAATTCCTGGGCTATTTGCCGGATGTCTTTTGGCAAACTTCTTTGGAAGCCCATTAGGCATGCTTGATGTGGTATTGGGAAGCCTCACTACACTAATATCCGCTTGGATGGCATCAAAGATCAAAAACAAAAAAATGGTGCCTTTGCCATCCGTTATACTAAACGCGTTGGTAATCCCCTACGTACTCTATAAAGCTTTCGGAATACCTTACTTGCCGTCGGTGCTATGGGTGGGATTAGGCCAGACAATCGCGGTATACGGCATCGGGTATCCTTTGCTCTTATTCATAGACAGAAACGACAAATTAAAAAGTCTCATAAAAAAATAAAACACCTCGAGGTGTTTTATTTTTATGGATTTTCAGAGAATCTCTTGGTTAGCTTTTCCGCTATGTCATAGGCTACCTTGTTTATCGTTCCGGCTCCCGCTACCAGGATGAAATCCCCAGGCTTAGCCATTGAGGTTACGTGATTTGAAATTTCATCAAAATCACTGATGTGGATCGCTGAAGTTTGATGGTCTTTATTCAAGGCGTCTGCAAGTTCGCCGTTTTTTATGCCCCATTTGTTTTTCTCTCTTGCTGCATAGATGTCGCTGACTATTACATAGTCCGCGTCTTTAAGTGCATCGGTAAGCTCGTCAAAGAAGTGGTGGGTTCTTGAAAAGGTATGGGGTTGGAATACTACTATCAAGCGGTCAGCGTTGTAATTCCTGCATGCGTCTATAGTAACCTTCAGTTCCGTAGGATGGTGGGCGTAATCCTCTACCACGGTGATATCGTTTATTTTGCCTCTAAACTCAAATCGCCTTCCAGCTCCAGCAAAGGTTTTTAGGCTCTCCGAAAGCATCTTTGTAGGAATGCCGCAGATATCTGCGCAGGCAATCGCCGCAAGTGAGTTCATAACGTTATGCTCGCCGGGGATAGAAAGGGTGAATCTGTGTAAAAGAACTCCTTTTTTATATACGTCAAAAGATGGCTTGCCGTTGGCGTCATAGGAAATGTTTGTCGCTTGGTATTCGTTGTTTTCATTTAGACCGGTTGTAACTACTGTGCACTCTAGGTTGTGGCAAATATCGAGGATGTCGCTGCTGTCTCCGTTTGCGATTAGATATCCATCCTTAGGGATAATACTCGCAAATTTTTTAAAGGAATCTTTCACCTGGTCTAAATTTTTAAAGTAGTCCACATGATCTAGCTCGATGTTTAATATTATGCCGATTTTGTGTCTCGATCTCAGAAAACTGTCCACATATTCACAGGCTTCTGTTACGAAATAATCGCTTTTTCCCACTCTGTAGTTGCCCTGTAGTGCCGGAACAACTCCACCGACGCTGACTGTAGGGTCGAGTCCAGACAAATAGAATATTGATGCGATGAGAGAAGATGTGGTCGTTTTTCCGTGGGTTCCCGCAACTGCGATGGTCTTGCCGAAGGCTTCAGTCATTACCCCCAAAAATTCGCTTCTTTCAAGCATGGGGATTCCCAGTTCTTGCGCTTTTTTTAATTCTGGATTCTCGCTGTCGATGGCTGCTGTGTAGACAATCAGGCTGCAGTCGTCATCTATGTTTTCAGCGCTATGACCAATGGAGACCTTTGCGCCTGAGGATAAGAGCTTGTCAGTATAAGATGAGCTCTGCATGTCCGAGCCGGTTGCATTTATGCCGTTTTCTATGAGTATGGACGCAAGGCCGCTCATGCTAGAGCCCCCTATGCCTACAAAATGGACTCTTTCCAAATGTATTGAAAGGATTTTTTCGAGTTCTCGCTTCAAATTAATTTACCTCACTTGTTTTCTAATAGTGGATGTTTGATTGTATTTTACATCTGAAAATATTATAACACATAGGTGGTGATTTGAATCTTTGAGTATGAAAATAAATCAATATTTGAAAAATGTTAAATATACGTTGAATTTTAGGGTAAATATGAATAAAATTAAAAATGTAAGTGTTAATATTCGTGTTTTATTAATGCGACAAATCGATATATAAGAGGTGCAAAATTGGAAAAATATAAACGAAACGAAAGGATTGGAGCTATCATCAAGATATTGGCAGACAATCCCAATAAGGTTATAACGTATAATTTCTTCAGCGAGAAATTTTCTGCAGCCAAATCGAGCATCAGTGAAGATGTCCTTGTAGTGAAGAAAATCATAGAAAATCTGGAAATGGGGAAAATAGAAACCGTCGCGGGTGCCGCCGGCGGTGTAAAGTATGTGCCTGTCATGTCGATAGAGGACACAGAAACGTTTCTTGAAGAAGTTTGCAGAAAGCTCATGGACAAAGAGCGGATAATTCCAGGAGGTTTTTTGTACTATACGGATATTATTTACATGCCGGATATAGTAGACAAGTTGGGAAGGATAATCGCAAGCAGATACCTTCATGAAAAGGTTGATTACGTTGTTACTATGGAGACCAAGGGCATACCGGTGGCTCTGATGACTGCTAAATACTTGAACCTTCCACTGGTCATAGTAAGAAGGCAAAGCAAGGTCACTGAGGGAACCACGGTTACCATCAATTATGTATCGGGAAGCAGTTCGAAAATAAGCACTATGTCTCTTTCAAAGAGGGCCATGAAAAAGGGAGCCAAAGTCGTAGTAGTCGATGACTTCATGAAGGGCGGAGGAACGGCGATGGGGATCGTCAACATGATGATGGAATTTGAAGCAGAGGTAAAAGGAATATCGGTGTTGCTTGCCATGAAAGATCCCGAGAAGAAATTGGTGGAGAAATTTCACCCATTGTTGATGATAGAAAGACTCGATCCTATGAATGGAGAGGTAAATATTTATCCGTTTGACAGAATAAAGAAATAAATACAGGTAAAGAAGGATGAAAATTAAAAAAAACTGATTTTTTTTAAAAAAGTACTAAAAAAAAAAGGGAATTTCCTATATAATAGATAATACAACAGTATCAATGTCTATCAATGTCTTATAACTAAGGGGGAGGCTAAAAAGATGCAAATCACAGATGTAAGAGTTAGAAAGATCTCAAAGGAAGGCAAGATGAAAGCGATTGTATCAGTGACCTTTGACGATCAGTTTGTCGTTCACGATATTAAAATCATCGAGGGACAGAACGGTTTGTTCATTGCAATGCCAAGCAGAAAGACTCCGGACGGAGAATTCAAGGACATAGCTCATCCAATCAACATGGATACCAGAACTCAAATCCAGGATTCGGTTCTTGAAAAATACACAGCGGTTTTAGAAGAACAAGATGACATTGATGAAGAGAGTGAAATTTTAGAATAAGTATAGAATAAAGGGATTGAGCAATCCCTTTTTTTATTTACCTGTTTTTCAGGGTAATTTGATGTATACAAAAACCAAATTAAAGCATATAATAATAATGCGAGTACTATGAACTTTTATGGAGGTGCGTGCAATGGGAAATACAATAGCATTGATTTTAGCCGCAGGAAAAGGCACTAGGATGAAATCTGAAATTCCAAAGGTGCTTCACAAGGTTGCAGGCAAATATATGATTCAGCATGTTATAGATAGCTGCCGGAAAGCGCGGGCAGATCAAATATACGCAATTGTAGGCCATAAAAAAGAGCTTATTAAAGAGGCTCTGGGAGAAGAAATAAAATACATCAGCCAGGACAAGCAGTTGGGGACGGGACATGCTGTGATGATCGCAGCGGACAATCTTCCAAATGACGATACGAACGTATTGGTACTAGTAGGAGACGCCCCTCTAATAAGCGGCGCAACCTTGTCTGAGTTAATCAAATGCCACGAAGAAGAAAAGAGAAGCGCCACAGTTCTTGCCGCTGCGATGGATGACCCACAGGGATATGGCAGAATCATAAAAGATGGAATAGGAAACTTGAAAAAAATTATAGAGCAAAAGGACGCAACAGCAGAAGAGCTGCAGATAAATGAGATAAACTCCGGCATGTACTGTTTTAAAAGCGATGACCTTATTATGGCTTTGCAAAAACTTGACAACGACAACGCCCAGGGAGAGTATTACCTAACGGATGTCATCGAGATCATGAACGATTCAGGCTTGAAAACCGGCACATGGACGACGGATGAAGAAGACATAAAGGCTGTCAACTCCAGGGTGGAGCTCGCGCAGGTTGAAAAAATAATGAGAAGGATCATAAATGAAAAGCATATGGACAACGGCGTTACGTTTATAGACCCTGAAAGCACGTATATACATGAAGAAGTTATAATAGGCAGCGACACAGTGGTTTATCCCGGGTGCATAATTGAAGGTGCTACTCGAATAGGCTCAGGGTGTGAGATACTGGAAAATACCAAGATTCTTGATTGCATCATAGGAGACGGCGTCAGAATACAAAGCTCTACGTTGGCTGAAAGCAAAATAGGAGACCACACCAAGATAGGGCCTTACGCATATGTTAGGCCGGGATGTGAAATCGGAAAAAATGCCAAGATTGGGGATTTTGTTGAATTTAAAAACGTGAAATTCGGAGATGGATCAAAGGCGTCCCATTTGACTTACGTCGGAGACGGTATCGTAGGGGAAAATGTAAATCTGGGATGTGGCGTCGTGTTTGTAAACTATGACGGAAAGAAAAAGCACCTTACGGTAGTGGAAGACGATGCTTTCATAGGCTGCAATACTAATCTTATAGCTCCCGTCACAGTTAAGCGAGGCTCATACATAGCGGCAGGCTCCACAATAACGGATACAGTTCCCGAAGACAGCTTGGCCATAGCGCGTTGCAGGCAGGTAAATAAAGAAGGCTATTTATTAAATAAATAGCCATATAGATATAATTCAGGAGGAGAAAGAATAAATGGATGGTAAGTTTCAAGAAATGAAGATCATCGCTGGGAATTCCAACATTCAACTGGCAAAGGAGATTGCTGATATGCTGGGCATACCTTTGACAGACTCTACAGTTGGAGCCTTCAGCGATGGTGAGATCTCGGTAAATGTCAACGAAACTGTCAGGGGATCGGACGTATTTGTAATTCAGTCCACGTCTTATCCGGTAAACAGAAACTTGATGGAGCTTTTGATCATCATAGACGCTATGAAGAGAGCTTCAGCAGGAAGAATCAATGCAGTCATCCCTTATTACGGGTATGGAAGGCAGGACAGAAAAGCAAAATCCAGGGACCCTATAACTGCCAAACTTGTTGCGGATCTTATAACGGTTGCGGGTGCTGACAGGGTAATAACCATGGATCTTCATGCAACCCAGATTCAAGGATTTTTCGATATGCCTGTGGATCACATGCTAGGGCTGCCCATAATTGCTGAGTATTATAGGTCTTTGAACATGGAAGACATGGTTGTGGTATCCCCAGATGCTGGCAGCGTACCTAGATCTAGAAAACTCGCTGAGCTTTTAGAAGCGCCACTGGCCATTATCGATAAAAGAAGGCCGAAAGCCAATGTATCAGAGGTTATGAATATAATTGGCGATATAAAGGATAAAAATTGTATACTGGCTGATGATATGATAGACACTGCGGGAACAATCTGCAACGGAGCCAACGCATTGGCTAAAATGGGGGCAAAGAATGTTTATGCGGCATGTACCCATGCTGTATTGTCAGGCCCTGCGGTGGAAAGGATAGAGCAGTCTGCCATTAAGGAACTCGTTGCTCTTAACACTATCGACATCCCAAAGGAAAAATGTTTGGATAAATACAAGATTTTGTCGGCAGGACCGATTTTCGCAAATGCAATTGAAAGAGTTCACAATGGAGAATCTCTAAGCTCATTGTTTGACTAAATACTTAAGAGACAAGGCTTCTTGTCTCTTAATTTCTGTTTGAAGTTGGTGAAGATATGAAAGTGATAATAGGGCTGGGAAACCCAGAAAGAAGATATGACCTAACCAGGCACAATATAGGCTTTGAGCTTATAGATTACCTGGGGGACAAGCACAATGTGTCCTTTAAATCAAAGCACAGGGCGTTGATGGGAGAGTTCAGGCATGCAGGAGAAAAAGTGCTGTTGGTCAAGCCGCGGACCTATATGAACCTAAGCGGAGAGTGCGTCAAGGAAATCATGGACTATTATGGTCTGGACACTGAGGATCTGCTTGTGGTCTACGACGACATAGATTTGGAACCCGGCAAGATAAGGCTCAGGCCAAAAGGAAGCGCAGGGACACACAATGGGATGCGCTCAATAATAAATCATGTGCAAAGTGACGACATTCCCCGACTCAGAATAGGCATTGGGAAACCTGGATTTGGCGATTTGGCCGCCTATGTTCTAGGGAGGTTCTCAGGTGAAGAAAGGGAACTTATGAAAAAAGCCGTTGTAGAGGCTGCGAAAGCTGTGGAATCCTATGTGGAGAAGGATGTCCATGCGGCGATGAACCTCTATAACAGATAAATATAATAAAGACTATACCGCCCGGATTTAGGTCCGGGCTGATACGTCGTGGAGGGATAATCTTGAAAGATCAAATTTTAAACACCGTAAAAAACACAACAACTATAAAAACTCTCCATAAACATTACAAAGAAGGCATAAAAAGAATAGGGGTATACAACTGCGAGGATTCCGTAAAGTCTCTTATCATGGCGGCTTTATCTCACGATAAGAGAAATCATCTGTTTATATGCCTAAATGAAATGAAGGCAAGGCAATATACGGAGTTTATCAACAGGATCTCTAAGGATAAAGCTTTTTATTTGCCGCCGGAACCGTATCATTTCTTGTTTCTTGAAAATCGAAGCAGTGAGATAAGCGACGAAAGACTGGTTGTTTTAAATGAGATGGCCCATAAGAGAGGGAAGCTGATAGTCACAACCCCGGAATCTCTGATGAAAAAAATGATGACAAAAGAAGTTTTTAAAAAATCGAGGATTTCATTTAAGGTGGAAGAAAGGGTAGAGGTGGAAAGCTTCCTGGAAATACTTGAAGCCTTAGGTTATGAAAGAGTCGAGCAGGTAGAAAAAAGCGGTGAATTTGCGGCCAGAGGTGGTATCGTGGATATCTTCGATCCTGTAAATCCTAGGCCTTTTAGAGTGGAGTTTTTTGACGATGAAATAGATTCCATTCGGATATTTGACGTGCAGAACCAAAAATCGGTGGAAAAAGTCGAAGGAATGCGGATAACTCCCGCCAGGGAGATCTTTTTTCCTAAGGAAATAAAGGACAAGTTGGCTAAAGATTGCGTCGAGTTCATGGAAGAATATTTGAAAAAGGCCCTTCACGACAAAGAGAGCAAGGCGAATTTCCGCGAGCTCATGGAGAAGATAAAGACAGGAACGTATAAAAATATCCAGTTGATAATTCCGTGGCATGAAGAAGAGCTCACCGATCTTACCGGTTGGTTCGACAAAGAAGACAGAATTTACCTAGACGATACCGGTTCCTTTGCTGAAATCATCGGAGAAATAAGAAGCCGTACTGAAGAAGAGTTTTCAAACCTATTGGAAAAAGGGGAGGCTATACCTAAGAGTATCGATGTGTTATACAAGCCGGACGAGGTCATGAAAACATTGGAGGGTTTCAAGAGCATTGAATTTCAAAAGCTGCATAAGAGCTTCGGAAGATTTCCCGTAGATGTTGAAATCGATGCATCATCCAGGGAGATATACTCTTTTTACGGTAAGATAGGAGCTTTGGCAGACCAAATAACTGATTGGTTCGCTAAGGATTATCACGTGTATGTTTCTTACGAAACAAAAGATCAACTTGAAGCTCTTAAGGAGATGCTAAATGGATATCAGATAGCCTTTAGTACAAGCCAAAAAGATTTTGAGCCTGATCATGGCAGCGTCAATATGCTCCACTCTTCAATTAAGACGGGGTTTGAACTTTATAAGGATAAATCGGTATGGCTTACATACAGCGAGATTTTCAAAAAAGAGACAAGGAAGAAAAAGGGGAAGAAGAAAAAGGGCAAAAAAATTGAAACCTTTACCCAGCTCAAGCTAGGGGATTACATTGTTCATGACACCCACGGAATAGGCGTTTACATGGGCATCGAGCAGATTCCCATTGAGGGGATTAAAAAGGATTTTTTACACCTGAAATATGCTAAAGGCGACAAGCTCTATATACCCGTAGACCAGATGGAGGCAATACAGGTGTATATGAGCTTTGGAGACAAGGAGCCTAAGCTTAACCGCCTGGATAGCCAGGAGTGGAAAAAAGTAAAGGGTAACGCGAAGAAGTCTGTTGAAGAACTGGCCAGAGAACTGATGGAAATCTATGCTAAAAGAATGAGCGTTAAAGGGCATAGATACCCTGGGGACAATGAGTGGATCAAGGAGTTTGAAGAGAAGTTTCCCTATGAGGAGACAGAAGATCAGCTTAAAGCTATATCCGATGTCAAAAAGGATATGGAATCAGACACTCCCATGGACAGGTTGATTTGCGGCGATGTGGGGTATGGTAAGACAGAAGTGGCTATAAGAGCGGCTTTCAAGGCAGTGATGGACAGTAAGCAAGTAGCGGTGCTGGTGCCCACGACGGTATTGGCGCAGCAGCATTTTAACAACTTCGTACAGCGATTTTCCGACTACCCAATAAGAATTGAGATGTTATCCAGGTTCAGGACCAAAACACAGCAGGAACAAATCATCAAAGATATAAGGAAAAAAAGGGTGGATATAGTCATAGGAACCCACAGACTGCTTTCTAAAGATGTGGTTTTTGATGACTTGGGGCTTTTGGTCATCGACGAAGAGCAAAGATTTGGAGTAAAGCACAAGGAAAAGATAAAGGCCCTCAAGAGCAATATAGACGTGATGACACTGACGGCAACTCCTATACCAAGAACACTGCATATGTCCTTGATAGGTGCTAGGGATATGAGCATCATCGATGAGCCGCCCCACAACAGAACGCCGGTGCAAACCTACGTAATGGAATACAACGAGGTTATTATCAAGGATGCGGTGGAAAGAGAGATAGCCCGAGGCGGTCAAGTTTACTACGTGTACAATCGAGTTAAAGGGATAGAGGGGATAGGATCAAAGATTTCTGAGATGGTTCCAAAGGCAAGAGTAGAAGTGGCTCATGGACAGATGGGAGAGACCAAGCTGGAAAACGTCATGATGGACTTTATAGACCACGAGTTTGACGTGCTCGTATGCACCACCATCATTGAATCCGGACTGGACATAGGAAGAGCCAATACGATGATAATCGAAAATGCAGATCAAATGGGCTTATCTCAGCTTTATCAGTTAAGAGGCCGTGTTGGAAGAAGCGACAGACTGTCATTTGCGTACATTACCTATAAGAAGGACAAGACCTTAAACGAAGTCGCTGAGAAAAGATTAAAGGCCATCAAAGACTTCACTGATTTTGGATCGGGCTTTAAAATTGCGATGCGGGACTTAGAAATTCGTGGCGCAGGTAACATTTTGGGGCCTCAACAGTCCGGGCATTTGCTCTCTGTAGGTTATGATATGTATTGCAGGTTGCTCGAAGATGCCGTAAGTCAGCTTAAAGGGGAGACAAGAGAGGTAAAGGTGCAGACTGCCGTAGAGCTGAAGGCAGATGCTTACATCCCCGGATCTTACATTAAAAGCGAAAAGCAAAAGTACGAATTATACAAAAAGATCGCCGGCATAGATTCTATACAGGATATGGATGAGATACAAGAAGAGGTCATTGATAGATACGGTGACATCCCCTATAGTGTCATGAATCTCATGAATATTGCTCTTGTCAAGAACACCGCATCCGCTTTGGGCATCATTTCCATTAAAGAGATAAGGGATAACATAAAGGTTGTTTTCGATGAGGATCACTACTTGTCTCCTATGGAGATTAAAGAAATAATTAAGACTGATAAGTTAAAATTTAACCCTGGCGAAATTCAGATGACCCTGATGCTGAAGAGCATGAAGGATGGCCGGAAGAATATAGCCATGATCGGAAATTTGCTAAATAAAATTCAGCGTTTAAAAAATGGCGCTCATCCGATATAATAAGTGGTATGACAAACGAGGAGAGGATAATTTGAAAATGGGTAAAAAGATTATTGTAGTTTTACTGGCTGCCCTAATGATTTTGGCGACGGCGGGATGCGGCCTGATTCAGGTGGATCCAGAAAAAGATATGGAAAGAGTAGTAATTGAACTGAAAGATGAGGAGATATTGAAAAGGGAGTTTAACAGCTACCTTACTTATCATAAGATGGTTTATGAATTAAACAGTTATACCTTGCCGGAAGGGGACGATCTAGACCTTTTAAAGGAAGATATCTTAAACACCATTTCTGAAATCAAAGTTCTAAAAAACAAAGCATTGGAGTTAGAGCTGGAAATAGATTCAGAAGGACTTGACGATGAGATTGGCAACTATTTAGACAGCTTTTTAGAAACAATGGGAGAAGATAGATACAGCTCTTTTCTCGCAGAGAACCACATGGACGAGGAGTCTTTCGAGGAGTTTTTCAGATCCTATCTTGAGGATATAAGATATGCAAATGCCGCGATTGAAAACTTCAACAGCGAACTCAACGAAAACAAAGAAGAAGAACTGTCAAAAGTGGTTATGACTTTGGATGGCGAAGAGATCCTGAAGGACGAGTTTTACTATCACCTTTCCAAGCTGGAATTCGATTATTATGTCAGTATGGGCTCAGGCTTGCCTTCGGACCAGGAAAGCCTCACATTTATCTATGATGAGCTTCTCAGCAAGATATCCGAATCCAGGGTCATGTATAAGCAGGCTTTAGATGAAGGGGTGGAGGTTACTGAAGATGAGATTGACAAAGAGGTGGAAAACCTGGAGTCTTATTTTGCCACATACTTCGATCAGGAGGCTTTGGAAGGATTTTTGTCGGACTATTACCTAAGTTTGGATGACTACAATAGATTGTTGGAAGAAGAGGCAGCCAGGATAGTCCACATAGAAAAGCTTCAGAAGAAGCTGGAGACGGGTGTTACCGTTACGTCGGATGAAATAAGCAAGTACTATGAAGATAAAAAATCAAGCTATGACACAAGCAGCATTTCCGCAAAACACATTTTGACAGAGTCTGAATCTTACGCTCGGGAATTGATGGATTCAATCAGTGATGCTGCAAGCTTTGAAGAAGCTTTTGAAAAAGCCCAGGATGATGAAAATGTAAGAGAGGCATCTGATCTTGGAGAATTCACTCATAATCAGATGGTTACCGAATTTGCAGATGCAGCATTTGCCCTTGGCAAAGGGGAGGTAATACAAGAGCCGGTTCAAAGCCAGTATGGTTATCACATTATTTACGTATATGACAAAAACGAGGCAGAAATCCCTACCCTGGAAGATAAAACCGATGAAATAAGGCAAATCCTGATTGCGGGCAAAGTAACGGATGAGTATATGTCTCTCAAGGATCAGGCTATGGAAGATGCGGATATAAGCAAAGAAGAGGTTAAAGATCCATTTTTGACTTATCTTGAAGAGCTTAAGGAGGAGTATAAGGTTAAGACTTATCCCTCGAGATTATAATAAGTGGAGGAAGTATGAAAAAAACCTTGTTGGCAATTATGATTCTTGCAGCATTTATCATCTCCGGCTGTCAGTCGGAGCCTGGTGTCTATGCGAGAATTGGCGAAAATGAAATATCAAAAGATTCCTTTAACCAGTACATGTTACTAACTAAAATTAGCTACGATTTATCTCAAGCTGAGATGCCCCAGTCGGGTGAAGGCCTTGAAACCCTAAAGAAGAATATCCTCGACAATATGGTGGAGGGAGCAGTCCTTGTGGAAAGCGCTGGAAAACTAGGCATCGAAATTGACGAGGAACAAGCCTTGCAGGAGGCGGAATCATTGCTGGAGATGGTATTTGAAAGCTATGGAGAAGATGATTACCAAAAGCTCCTTGATGAATACAGAATCGACAGAAATGATTTCGAGGATTTTGTAAAGATGCTTTCTGCAGACAATCAAATGATATACGCCCTTTACGAAAGAGTCACGGAAGGCGTTGAGGCATCTGAAGAGGAAGCCTACCGGCACTATGAAGAAAACATCCGGGTATACAACTACTCCACTGTGCATGCAAAAGGCTTTGTGTTTACCGCAAGCAATACCGGCGAGGAAGTGCGGGCGAAGCTTGAAAGCGATGAAATGAGCATGGACGAAGCCATCGAGGCTTACAGGGAAGATAAAAATGTGCTTTATGCGGATGACTTCGGACCTTTGTACTTTACAGATATGGCGGAAGATTTCGCGGAGGAACTATTCGATGCAGGCATAGGGGATTTTACCGGACTTGTTGAATCCGAAGGTCTGTATTATCTAGGTTACGTCTACTCAAGGGATGATATGGAGCCTGCAGCGTTTGAAGACGTTGAGAGCACTGTATACGAGCGGGTGCTATCCATAAAGAGAAACGAAGCATATGAGGAATTTTTCATTCAGGAGAAAGAATCATATGAAATTGAAGTGTATTACGACAAACTTTAAAGAAACCGGAGATAAAATCTCCGGTTTTTCAACCTTTTCTTTACAAAGAGTCCCATAAGAAGTAAAATGTTTTATCGGGAAGTACATTAAACAGGCGCTTATGGCGTTTTTGGAGGAAAATCATGAGTCGTAGTTCTTATATAAGAGGTGCTGGGATAATTGCTATAGGAGGCATCATCGCAAAGCTCCTGGGACTGTTTTTTAAAATACCTATAGGTAGGATTCTAGACAGTTTCGGTTATGGATTATATTATAATTCCTATAATATCTACAACCTGATGCTGACCATTTCGATAATAGGAGTTCCTGTGGCGATATCAAAGATGATAGCAGAAAGAGCTTCTGTCAAAAATTATTTGGGAGTAATGAATGTTTTTAAGATATCTATGCTTTTCATGCTCATTGTGGGGAGTGTAGCGTCTTTGACCCTGTTTTTGGGCGCAAACTTCATAATTAAAATAGCGGGGTGGGACGAGGGTACTTATTATGCTCTCCTTGGACTTTCTTTTGCCCCTTTCTTTGTGTCCTTGCTTTCAGGATTTAGAGGTTTTTTTCAAGGCATGCAGATGATGACGCCTACAGCAATATCTCAGATAATAGAGGCCTTTGCAAGGGTGCTACTTGGGATAGGGCTCTGCATTTATCTTACGAATAATTTCGGATATGCCGAAGGTGCAGGAGGTGCCTCCTCGGGAGCTTTGTTTGGAGCGGTGGCGGCATTTTTGTTTTTGATATTTGCCTGGTATTTATTCATAAAGGATTTCCGAAAAAAAATTGAAAAAAGCAGCGGCAGGTTTGCAAAAGAATCCAACAGAAAGCTCGTAAAGAGGCTGCTGCAGATAGCTATTCCCGTTACACTGACTTCTGCGGTGGTATCTCTGTTTGGAATCATAAATTCATTTACGTACGTTTCAAGGCTGGCAAAGGCAGGATTTGATCTTAGACAGGCTACAATGATGTTTGGTGATTATGGACTTGCCCAGACGATGATAAACGTTCCATTGACCTTCAGCACTGCGATGTCCATAACTCTGGTGCCTTCCATCAGCGAGTCCTTTGTCCTGAAAAACAAGGCCGCTATAAAGCACAAGACAGAACTGGGTCTTAGGATGATTCTATTAATAGCTTTGCCTTGTGCTGTGGGACTTTCTGTATTTTCCGATGAGATATTCGCGCTGCTTTTTCCCAATAGCGCTTTCGGAGGAGGCATACTGAATTACTTTGCTTTTAGCACCGTTTTGATTATGTTTGCCAATACGCTACAGAGTATCCTTCAGGGAATGGACAAGTTCACATTGCCTCTAAAGCATTTGATACCGGGGCTCTTTGTGAATTTAGTGTTTAACTTCATCTTTGTATCCATCCCGGAAATCAATATTTACGGCCTGGTAATAAGCAATATGTCTGCCTATTTTGTGATTGGAGCTCTCAATTACAGGAGTGTAAGGAAGTATACGAACGTAAGGATAAATCCTGTCCAAACAGTCTTAAAACCTGTTGCGGCATCGGCATTTATGGGTTTTTTCGGAATTCTGGCCTATGATTTCCTTAATAATTGGTTAAATAACGCCTTTTCGGTTTTAATTTCGATTTTTTTATGTATAATAATATATATGGTCAGCCTTATATCTATAAAAGGCCTAACGGAAGAAGAACTAGAGATGTTTCCTGGCCGCAACAGGTTGAGAAAATTTTTGGGGAAACTGGTTAGAAAGGGTTAAAATGAAAAATACTATCTATATAGTCGGTCTAGGGCCCGGAGGTCTAGGGCACATGACCCTTGAAACATATAAAATAATCAAAAACAGCAAAAACATTTATCTAAGGACTGTAAAGCATCCAGCCGCCGAAGAGCTTGCTGGGGAAGGGGTAAAATTTGAAACCTTTGACAACCTCTATGAAAAATGCGACAGCTTCGAAGAAGTTTACAAGGCTATAGCTGTTGAATTATCAAATGTCTGCGTAAATCACCCTCAAACGGTGTATGCGGTGCCCGGGCATCCGTGCTTTGCTGAAAAAAATGTTGAAATACTCCTTGAAATGTTAGATAATAAACAGGACAAAGTAGAGGTTAAAGTGGTGTCGGCCTTGAGTTTCCTGGATTCCATGGCTGCGTCGCTTCGCATAGACCCTATATACGGCCTTTATGTCGTGGATGCACTTTCCATAAATGCCAAAGCATTTGAAACTCATTCCGGCATCATCGTAACTCAAGTTTACAACAAATTTGTAGCCTCTGAGTTAAAGTTGTTTTTGATGGATAGTCATTATCCCCAAGACAAGGAAGTTTTACTCGTTCACAAGGCGGGGATAACAGGTGAAAAGATTGAAAAGGTCAAGCTTTATGAAATCGACAGATCTGAAGATATCGACTACCTGACGAGTCTCTATATACCTCCTGAAAAGGCGAAAAATCCAAGGAGCATCGAATTGCTGCTTGAAACCATGGAAAGACTTAGGGGCGAAGATGGTTGTCCCTGGGACAGAGAGCAGACGTTCGCTTCTTTAAAAAAGTATATCATTGAAGAAGCCTATGAAGTGGTTGATGCCATAGAACGGGATGATATCGATGATATCTGCGAAGAGTTGGGTGATTTGTTGCTGCAGGTCGTATTTGTAAGTCAGATTGCAAAAGAAGAACATCTCTTTGACCTGGGTGAAGTGGTCGAGTCCATAAATGCAAAGCTTGTCAATAGGCATCCCCACGTTTTTGGCAACGAAAGTAGAGAAGAATTTTCTATGGAAGTTTGGGAAAAGATAAAGCGGGAGGAAAAGGGATATGAGAAGGTGTCTGAACAAATGGACAATCTTCCCAATAGCTTTCCGGTGTATCTGAGGGCTGAGAAGGCTCAAAAAAAAGCATCTCTAACAGGCTTTGACTGGGAAGATCCTACAGATGCTCTTGCAAAGGTCAGAGAAGAAGCGGAAGAACTTGAAAAGGCGCTTCTTGAAGATGACAAGAAAAAAATCGATGAAGAGTCAGGAGATCTATTGTTTGCCGTGATCAATGTTTTGAGACTGGCCAAAGTGGACTTCAGAGAGTCTCTGCAGGGGGCGACTGACAAATTTATTCGAAGGTACAAGCACATTGAAGCTCAGGTTTCAAAGAAAGGGTTGCTCATGAATGAGTTGAGCCTAGGTGAGCTTGACTTCTACTGGAAAGATGCCAAGAAAAAAGGGCTTTAAATAAAGGGATACATATTTTCTTGGTTTCCAAGAAAATATCTCAATTATAAATTTATTATAAGAAATCAGGAGGGTGAAAAATGAACAAAGCTGAATTAATTGCTGCAATGACTGAAAAGACGGATATTGCTAAAAAAGACTGCGAAAAGGCGTTGAATGCATTTATCGATGTTGTGACTGAAGAGTTGCAAAAAGGAGATAAAGTATCCTTGGTAGGTTTTGGAACCTTTGACGTTAGAGAAAGAGCTGAAAGAAAAGGAAGAAATCCGAAGACTATGGAAGAATTGATAATTCCTGCTTCCAAAGCACCAGGATTTAAAGCTGGAAAAGCTTTAAAAGATTCAATTAACAAGTAATTTTTCTTCGGGACTTTATAGTCCCGTTTTTTTTTAGAAAAACTGAGGTGAAATATGAGACTTGATAAATATCTAAAAACCAGCAGGCTTATCAAGCGCAGGACTCTTGCAAAAGAAGCTTGTGACAAAGGAAAGATAACGGTCAATGGAAATGCGGCAAAAGCCGGAGCGGATATTAAGGTCGGTGACGAAATCGCCATTACATTGGGTGCGAGAACAATGACTGTTGTTGTGGAGAGCCTGACTGAACATGTTAAAAAGGAAGAAGCCCAAAATATGTACAAAGTTAAAGAGCAGCCCTAGGGCTGCTCTTTAAATATAATCTGATTTTTCCCTGACGGAGTCAACAATACGGTATCGTTAAGTGAAATTTTCTTATCGAGGCCATTGTAGTAGCCGTAATCTCCAAAGGAATGCATGGGTACTAGATGCTCTGGTGAAAGGGTTTTTATAAAATAGTCGGCGGCAAGGAATCCGAATTCCTCGAGCCTTGGGTCTACGGGAACAAAAGCAAAATCGATTTCAAGACCCCGGATTTTTTCGAGTTCGTTTTTAAAATCAGATTCCTCTGCAGCAAGCTCGTCTTCCTTCATTCTCTTCCAGTGCCACCAGTTTAGATCTCCGCTGTGGAAATAGCTTTTGCCTTCCAGCCTTAGGTAAAAGGAAACGCCCCTGTCGGTGCTTCCGAAAGCCTTTATGTATAAAGCACCTAGTGTGACTTCATCATATGGATTCATGATCCATGTCCGATCTGTTGAAATTCTGTCTTCGATGTCATAACCTAGTATGTAGGTGGTATGGTAGTTAGATAGCTTCCTTGCGATATCGGGTGAAAAGTGGTCCTTGTGGCTATGACTGGCAAAAAAGACTATGTCTTTGTCCTTGATCTCTTCTAAGTCCGGTTCTTCAATACAGTCGAATAGCAAGGCATACTTTTCGTGGACAACCAAAAAACCGCTGTGGGCCAAATGTCTTATGTACATTATATCCCTCCTCATGTACAATTATATCAAAAGGACATGGAAATAAAAATACGTATATTAATAAAAAACTTGAAAAAAATGTTCGCATAATTTAATATGTAAATAGAAAAAATAAAAGGTGGTTGGACATGAACAAAGAGATTCGAAGAGTATTCGTAGAGAAAAAGGAAGGCTTCAATGTTGAAGGTCTTCATCTATTGAAAGAATTTAAAGAAACTTTGGAAATTCAAAACCTGGTTGATGTGAGGGTTATAAATAGATACGATATAAGCCTTGAGGATTTTGACCAATTCGAGATGATTAAAAAGACAGTGCTTGCAGAGCCTAATGCCGATGATATATGGGAAGGAGATTTTGTCCTCGAAGACGGGGAAAGTGTCATTCCTGTTGAGTATTTGCCCGGACAGTACGATCAAAGGGCAGATTGGGCGTCTCAGGGAATCAGGATAATAACTCACGGGCAGGATGTAGGGCTAAAGGTCGCAAAGCTTATTGTCCTTAAAGGAGATATAACTGAGATGGATTTCGATCTCATCAAGGATTACCTGATAAATCCTGTTGACTCAAGAGAGGCTTCTCTTTCCATGCCTAGATCCCTTGAGGACGAGTCTGTTGAAGTCGCCGACGTGGAAGTGGTAGAGGGCTTTGTGGAATTAAGCAGAGAAGAGCTGTTTAGGTACAAGTCTAAGAAGGGCTTTGCAATGAGCGATGACGATATACTTTTCGTGCAGGAATACTATAAAAAAGACGAGGATAGAAATCCGACGATAACAGAGCTTAAGGTTATCGACACATATTGGTCGGATCACTGCAGACATACCACTTTTTTAACGGAGATAACAGATGTTGAGATAGAAGAAGGGGCATACTCCGAAGAGGTGAAGGGTGCTTACAAAGACTACTTGGATACGAGAAAAAAGATTTACGGAGATCAAAACAGACCTGTGACCCTTATGGACATGGCCGTTATCAACATGAAGCTGGAGAGGAAAAACGGAAATTTGAAGGATCTCGATCAATCGGAAGAGATCAATGCCTGTAGCGTGAACATAGATGTGGATATTGACGGAAAAGACGAGAAGTGGCTTTTAATGTTTAAGAATGAAACACACAACCACCCTACTGAAATAGAGCCTTTCGGTGGAGCTGCGACCTGTCTGGGAGGGGCAATTAGGGATCCGTTGTCCGGAAGAAGCTATGTATACCAGTCCATGAGAGTGACGGGGGCTGCGGACCCTAGAAAGCCGATAAAAGAGACGATGAACGGAAAGCTGCCACAAAGAAAAATCTCCAAGGAAGCGGCTAGAGGATTCAGCTCCTACGGGAATCAAATTGGCTTGGCTACAGGACAAGTGACTGAGATTTACGACGAAGGTTACGTTGCTAAGAGAATGGAAATAGGTGCCGTTATTGGTGCTGCGCCAAAAGAAAATGTTGTAAGAGAAGTGCCGGTGGTGGGGGATGTCATACTGCTCATCGGCGGAAGAACGGGAAGGGATGGCTGCGGAGGAGCTACGGGATCCTCGAAGGTTCATACAGAGGAATCTATTTTAAGCTGTGGGGCAGAAGTGCAAAAGGGTAATCCTCCGGAAGAGAGAAAGATTCAAAGATTGTTCAGAAATCCCAAAGTTTCAAAGATGATAAAAAGGTGCAATGACTTCGGTGCCGGAGGAGTATCTGTTGCTATAGGCGAGCTTGCTGACAGCCTGGAAATAGATCTTGACAAGGTGTCAAAAAAATATGAAGGTCTTGATGGGACGGAGCTTGCCATTTCAGAGTCTCAGGAAAGAATGGCAGTAGTAGTTGATAAGAAAGACGTTGATGAATTCTTAAATTATGCCAATGAGGAAAACATTGAGGGCACTGCAGTTGCCAAGGTTACCGATACTGGCCGCCTGGTCATGAAGTGGAGAGGCAAGGCGATTTTGGATCTTAGCCGTGACTTCTTGAATTCCAACGGCGCAAAGCAGTACGCTAAGGTACTGGTAAAATCTCCGGTTAAATCAGGTTGCTTTGAGAAGAGGAAGGCTTCGGGAGGAAATCTTAAAGAGGATTTTGTCCAAACCTTCAGGGATTTAAATGTCTGCTCTCAGCAGGGGTTGTCTGAAATATTCGACTCCACTATTGGAGCGGGTACTGTAGTTATGCCTTTTGGCGGAAAGAAGATGGTCACTCCTCCTGAAGGCATGGTAGGGAAAATCCCCGTTGAGAAGGGGGATACCTCGACTTGCAGCCTTATGAGTTTTGGATATCAACCTGAAATTTTCAAATGGAGCCCATTTCATGGCGGTATGTACTCCGTTGTTGAATCCGTAGCCAAGATGGTTGCTATGGGTGGAGATGTCGAGAAGATAAGGTTCAGCTTTCAAGAGTACTTTGAAAGACTTGGTGAGGATCCGATGCGATGGGGCAAACCCTTTAGCGCCCTTCTTGGGGCATATCAGGCGCAAAAGGCATTTTCTCTTGCGGCCATCGGCGGCAAGGACAGTATGTCCGGAAGCTTCAACGAAATAGATGTTCCACCCACCCTTGTGAGTTTTGCAGTTGCCTCCGACAAGGTGGAAAATATAATCACTCCGGAATTTAAAAACATAGGTTCCAAAGTGTACCTCTTAGAGGTGGGCAAGGATGATAAACAAGTGCCTGATTTCGTGGAGCTTAAAAAACTTTATAAAAAAATAAAAGATCTGATAGATGGCAAAGTAATAGCAGCTGCAAAAGCTCTGGGAAAAGGCGGAATGGCAGAAGCCATAGGAAAGATGGCCTTTGGAAACAATATAGGATTTGAGCTTGCTGGCGACATTGCCGAAGGGAAGATCTTTGAGTTAAATATCGGGGCGATGCTCATAGAGGTTCCTAAGGAATCGGTGCCTCGTTTTGAAACAACCATGGAAGGCAGCAAAGCGATTTGTGTTGGCTTTACAATTGACAGCGGCAAGGTTGTATTGAAAGACTCATCGGTAAACATTGAGGAGCTGCTTGAAGTGTGGAAAAAACCCTTGTCCAATATTTTCCCCGAAACGGAGGAAAAAGAGCTTGAGATAAAGGCTGTTGCCTGGGACAAAGGTCCTATAGCGAAGGCTGGGATAAAGATTGCAAAACCAAGAGTTCTTATTCCCGTATTCCCGGGAACCAACTGTGAATACGACACTGCGAGGGTGTTTGAAAAAGCGGGAGCTCAGGTTGATACATTTGTGTTCAGAAACTTGACGGCCGCTGATATAGACAAATCCCTTGACGAGTTGATTAAAAGGATCGATAATTCACAGATACTTATGTTCCCGGGGGGGTTCAGTGCAGGAGACGAACCAGACGGGTCTGGAAAGTTCATAGCGACAATTTTCAGAAACGGTTACGTAAAAGACAGCGTCATGAACCTGCTAAATAACAGAGATGGCCTGATTTTAGGTATTTGCAACGGATTCCAGGCACTTATAAAACTGGGGCTCTTGCCTCATGGTGAAATCAGGGAGATTTCTCCAGAGGACCCGACACTTACATTCAACCACATAGGGCGACACGTTTCTAAAATTGCAGCAACCAAGATAACTTCAAACCTTTCGCCCTGGTTCAGCCAGGTAGAAGTGGGTCAAGTGCATATGGTGCCGATATCCCATGGAGAGGGAAGGTTTGCGGCCAGTAGGGAAGTCTTGGAGCAACTGGAAAAAAGCGGTCAGATTGCGACTCAGTACGTGGATTTGAAGGGTGATATCGCTAGTGACGGCTTGTCCAATCCAAACGGTTCGGAGTGGGCCGTGGAAGGCATAACCAGCCCTGACGGAAGGGTGCTGGGTAAGATGGGGCATTCGGAACGTGTTGGAGAAGGTCTCTATAAGAATATCCCGGGAGAAAAAGATCAAAAGATTTTTGAATCTGGTGTTAAATATTTCGGATAATCACGAACATTATCTTAAACATTGCTTTAATAGTACGGAAAAAACCTTGATTTATTGCTGTCTGTTTGCTATTATTAAGGTGAAGTACAGCGGTTAGGGTGTTTGATTTCATTGAGGTGGAGATATGCCGGAAAAGATTTTTGTAAAAATAAATCATTATATGATAATAAAACAGTCGGCGATAGGCTAAATAAAACACGATAAGTCTCTTGTAAAAAAGAGGCTTATCGTCGTTTAATCTAAGGAGGAAGTTTTTATGGAAAAGCTTGAGATGCTCTATGAAGGAAAAGCTAAAAAAGTATACAAAACTGACAATAAAGATTTGTATGTTGTCGAGTACAAAGACGATGCCACTGCTTTTGACGGTGAAAAAAAAGGAAAGATAAGCGGCAAGGGGGTCGTAAACAACAAAATAAGCAGCGTCATATTTACCCTCATTGAAGAAAAAGGAGTCCCTACACATTTCGTAAAATACTTGTCTGAGACGGAGCAATTGGTCAAGGCCGTAGAAATCGTGCCCCTAGAGGTCATAATAAGAAACGTGGCTGCCGGTTCCATAAGCAAGAGGCTTGGAATTGAAGAGGGAACGAAGTTAAGCGAGACGGTTCTAGAATTTTGCTATAAAAACGACGATTTTCACGATCCCATCATAAATGAATATCATGCCAGGGTGATGGGTCTTGCATCTACCGAGGAGCTTGAAAAGATAAAGGAATACACTTTCAAAATCAACGAAATCTTGGTTGGGTTCTTCAAGGAGAAAGGTCTAAACCTTATAGATTTCAAGATAGAGTTCGGAAGACATAATGGAGAGATAATCCTGGCGGATGAGATTTCACCTGACACTTGCAGACTATGGGATATGGAAACAAACGAAAAGATGGATAAAGATAGGTTCAGAAGAGACTTGGGCAAGGTGGAAGAGACCTACCGTGAAGTCCTGAGCAGGATTGAATAAAACCAGGAGGAAAAGATGATCGATCTATTTGACAAAGATAAATTGGAAGAGGAATGCGGCGTTTACGGAATATATAACAGGGAGAAAGAAATCGAAAGCGCGCAGTTTGTTTATTATGGTTTATATGCCCTTCAACATAGAGGGCAGGAAAGCGCGGGCATAGCCACCAACAAAGATGGCAAGATACATCAGCACAAGGGAATGGGCCTGGTAAGCGAAATATTCAGAGGCAACAGCATCAATGAGCTTGAAGGAAATATCGGAATCGGGCACGTCAGATACTCTACTACAGGGGAAAGCCACATTGAAAATGCTCAACCTCTTGTCGTAAACTATAAAAACAGCCAGATCGCCCTTGCTCATAACGGGAACTTGGTAAATGCAAGAGCATTGAGAGAAATGCTTGAAGACAATGGCGTCGTCTTTCAGACCACTATCGATTCGGAGGTTATAGTCAATCTCATTGCTAGAGGGCTGAAAAACGGAATTGTGGAATCTATAAAGAGAATGGTGGAAATCATAAAAGGAGCCTATGCTCTTGTGATCACTACTGAGGATAAGCTTATAGGGATTAGAGATCCCCACGGCTTAAGGCCATTATGCCTGGGCAAGACTAAAACCGGAGGATATGTACTTGCATCTGAAAGTTGCGCTCTTGACGCTATTGGGGCAAAGCTAATTAGAGATATAGATCCCGGAGAGATTGTAATTATCGATCAAAATGGAGTGAAAAGCTATAGCCAAAACAACTGGGTCAAAAAGAGGCTCTGTATTTTTGAGCTTATCTACTTTGCTCGTCCGGATTCTGTAATAGACGGTATAAGCGTTTACCTATCTAGACATAATGCAGGCAAGATCCTTGCGGCCGAGAGTATGGTGAATGCAGATGTAGTAATAGGCGTGCCAGATTCGGGCATACCTGCAGCGATAGGATTTGCGGAAGCTTCAGGGATTCCCTTTGGAATCGGCCTTATAAAAAACAAGTATACTGGAAGAACCTTTATTCAGCCTAGCCAAGAGCTTAGGGAAGAGGGAGTGCGTCTTAAGCTTAACGCCCTTAAGGAGAATGTTCAAGGGAAGCGCGTCGTGATAGTCGATGATTCAATTGTAAGGGGAACTACATCCAAACACTTGGTTGAACTTTTAAGGGAGGCTGGAGCTACTGAGGTTCACTTTAGGGTAAGCAGCCCGCCTGTAGCCCATACTTGTCACTTCGGCATCGACACCCCGTACAGAAAGCATCTTGTTGGTGCCATGAAGACTGTAGAGGAGATCAGAGACATGATAGGAGCGGACACTTTGGCGTTCATATCTGTTGAAGGGCTGGTTGAGAGTGTCGGAGGAGGAACTACTTACTGCAGAGCTTGCTTCGATGGAGATTACCCTATGGAAGTGCCTGTAATGGAAGAATAAGACTAGGAGGATTTCTCATGAAGGAATTTACATACAAGGATTCAGGAGTTGACATAGAGGCCGGTTACGAATCTGTTGACCGAATCAAAAAGCATGTTGCGAGGACAAAAACCCAAGGGGTGATATCCGGTCTTGGAGGATTTGGGGGAATGTTCGAGCTTCCTAAAGGCTACAAAAACCCTGTGTTGATATCGGGAACCGATGGAGTGGGAACAAAACTCTTGATAGCCCAAAAGATGAAAAAACACGATACCATAGGCATTGATTGTGTCGCCATGTGCGTCAACGACATAGCCTGTCAAGGTGCAATGCCGCTATATTTTCTGGACTACATAGCATGCGGCAAGAACAAGCCCGAAGTGATTGAGGAAATCGTCAAAGGCGTGTGCGATGGTTGTGTTGAAGGAGAAATGGCACTTATAGGCGGCGAGACTGCAGAAATGCCGGATATGTATCACGAAGATGAGTATGATTTGGCGGGCTTTGCAGTGGGAGTCGCAGAAAAATCGAAAATAATTGACGGAAGCGCCATTGAAAAAGAGGACGTGATAATCGGAGTTCCTTCCAGCGGGGTCCATTCCAATGGTTTTTCCCTTGTGAGAAAGCTTCTGTTGGATCACAAGAAATACAATTTACAGGATGAGATAAAAGAACTTGGGGACAAGCTTGGAAACGTGCTCTTGACGCCCACTAAAATTTATGTAAAATCGATAAAAGCCGCATTGGAAGCCGGAGGGATAAAAGGAATAGCCCATATAACGGGTGGAGGCTTTTACGAAAACGTGCCAAGAGCTCTACCGGAAGGGTTGAAAGCCGTCATAAATACGGATTCGATTAATAAGCTGTCTATATTCGAGTTTATACAAAGAGAAGGCAATATATCTGACAAGGAAATGTATTCCACGTTCAATATGGGAATTGGGCTGATGCTTGTTGCATCAGAAAGCGAAAAAGACAAGGTGTTGGGCGCATTGGCCGAAATCGGAGAAAAAGCTGTGGTCATCGGTCGCGTTGAAAAAGGCGAAGGGGTTGAGTTGTGCAGATGAAACGCATAGCGGTGTTGGTTTCAGGTGGAGGAAGCAATCTTCAAAGCCTGATAGATAAGGTGCATAATACCTACGGGGAAATAGCCCTCGTGATTTCAAACAAGAAAAGTGCCTTCGGACTCGTGAGAGCCCAAAAAGCTGATATAGAATCTGTTTATATTTCCGGCAAGGATCCTGACTATGATAAAATGGTCATGGATTTGCTTGAAGCAAAGTCTATCGATTTGGTTGTTCTAGCAGGGTATTTGAAGATTGTACCTGAAGAAATGGTTAAGAAATTCAGAAACAGAATCATGAACGTTCACCCTTCCCTTATACCTTCTTTTTGTGGGGATGGATGCTATGGACTCAAGGTGCACGAAAAGGCTATAGAGTACGGAGTTAAGGTCTCAGGAGCTACTGTGCATTTCGTAGACGAAGGAACGGACACGGGGCCTGTTGTAATGCAAAAATGCGTAAGCGTAGATGGGGACGATCCGAAATCTCTACAGATGAAGGTCTTGGAGGTTGAGCATGAAATTCTGCCGGAAGCGGTTAAGGAATATTGCCTGGGAAATATTCGGGTTGAAGGAAGAAAAGTGCGTATAAAATAACGAGGAGGTTTTTATGAGAGCGTTAATCAGTGTGTCGGATAAAAGCGGAGTGTTGGAGTTTGCAAAAACTCTGGAGGAGCTGGGGGTGGAGATCATATCCACAGGCGGCACGGCAAGACTTCTAGAGGAAAACAAAATCAAAGTTACAGGTATAAGCGACGTGACTGGGTTTCCTGAATGTTTGGACGGTAGGGTAAAGACTCTTCACCCCAGCATACATGGAGGAATCCTTGCCATGAGAGACAATCCCGCCCACATGGAAAAGCTTCAGGAGCTAAACATACAACCAATAGACATTGTAGCGGTGAATCTTTACCCTTTCAAGGAGACGATATCTAAAGAGGGCGTGAGTTTGGAAGAGGCCGTAGAAAACATCGATATTGGAGGCCCGACCATGATAAGAGCCGCTGCTAAAAATTATAAGGACGTAGCGGTCATAACAGACCCTGTGGATTACAAGACGGTAATAGATCAGCTTAAGGATAAGGGATCGGTGGATGTTGATGTCAAATACGACCTTGCGCTCAAAGTTTTCCAGCATACGGCAAATTACGATGCTATGATTAGCGCTTATCTTAAGGAGCAAGCCGGCAAGGAAACAATGGATGAGACTTTGACGGTAACCTTTGAAAAAGTGCAGGATTTAAGATACGGTGAAAACCCTCATCAAAAAGCGGCCTTTTATAAGGAAGTCGGGAAACAAAGCGGAACCTTGGTGGATGCTGTTCAGCTTCACGGCAAGGAGCTTTCGTATAACAATATCAATGACACAAACGGAGCCTTGGAGGCATTGAAGGAATTTTACGGTACCCCTACGGTGGTGGCGGTTAAGCACGCGAATCCTTGCGGAGTTGGAAGTGCCGATAGCATTTATGAGGCTTTTATTAAGGCTTACGAAGGAGACCCTGTATCTATTTTTGGGGGCATAGTGGTAGCCAATGGAGAAATTGACAAGAAAACGGCGGAAAAAATAAACGAACTTTTCATTGAGGTACTGGTTGCTCCTTCTTATAGCGAAGAAGCTCTTGAGGTGCTCACCAAGAAGAAAAACATAAGGATACTCAAATTAGAGGGCATAGAGAAGAGGTATCAAGGCTATGAGCTTAAAAAAGTCATGGGCGGAATCCTGCTGCAGGATACTGACAGCGTGCTCTTGGGAGAGGACTTAAAAGTTGTCACTAAAAGACAGCCAACAAAAGAGGAAATGGAAGATTTGATCTTTGCCTGGAAAGTGGTGAAAAATACTAAATCCAATGGAATCAGTTTGGCTAAGGATAAAATGCTCATAGCAAATGGCCCGGGACAGGTAAGCAGGATTTGGGCCTTGCAAAATGCAATTAGGCAAGGTGGAGAAAGCTTGATTGGGTCGGTGTTGGCCTCAGATGCCTTTTTTCCCTTTGAAGATTCTGTGGAAGCTGCGAACAAAGCAGGGGTTACGGCCATCATTCAGCCTGGTGGGTCAATCAGGGATGAAGATTCCATAAAGCTTTGCGACAAGTACGGTATTGCCATGGTATTTACCGGCATGAGACATTTTAAACACTAAAGGAGCAATTAAAATGAAGGTATTGGTAGTAGGTTCAGGAGGAAGGGAACATGCTTTGGTCTGGAAGATAGTCCAAAGTCCAAAAGTAAAAAAAGTTTACTGCGCTCCCGGCAATGCAGGCACGGCGAGTCAAGCGGAGAATGTTGATATCAACGTGGACGATATTACCGCTTTAGCGGATTTTGCTCAAAAAGAAAATATAGATTTGACTGTTGTTGGTCCGGAGCTTCCCCTCGTGCTCGGCATTTCTGATGAATTCAATAAAAGAGGGCTTGCGGTTTTTGGACCGGACAAAGTTTGCTCTCAATTTGAGGGCAGCAAGGCATTCACGAAAAAGTTTTTAATGAAGTACGACATACCCACTGCGGCATATGGAGAGTATGATGACATCCGAAATGCGATATCAGATATTGACAAGTACGGCTATCCAGTAGTGATAAAGGCGGACGGTCTTGCTGCGGGCAAGGGTGTGATAATAGCGGAAACTAAGGATATCGCTTTGAAAGCTCTAGAAGACATGATGGAGAAACAGGTCTTTGGAGACTCTGGAAAAGTTGTGGTACTTGAAGAGTTCTTGGAAGGTATCGAGGCATCAGTTTTGTGTTTTGTGGACGGCAAAAAGATAATACCAATGGAAAGCGCACAAGATTACAAGAGGATTTTTGACGGGGACAAAGGGCTGAATACTGGTGGAATGGGGACGTATTCACCAAACAGGCTATTTGACCATGAATTGGAAGAAACTATGAAAAAAGAGATACTTGAACCTATCATGGAAGGGCTGCTTTCTGAAGGAATGGACTTCAGGGGGGTTTTGTTCATCGGCCTTATGATAAAGAACGGAAAGCCGAAAGTACTCGAATTCAACGTAAGATTCGGTGATCCTGAGACTGAGTCTGTTTTGTTGAGGCTGGAATCCGACATAGTAGAGATATTCGAAAAAGTCGTAAGGGGCAATCTTTCTCCTAATGACTTGAAGTGGAAAAGCGACAAGGCTGTTTGCGTAGTTCTTGCTTCGGGAGGATATCCAGGGGAATACGAGGTAGGCAAGGAAATAAAAGGAATCGATGGGGTGGATGGAGCCATCGTCTTTCACTGCGGCACAAAGGCTGCAGATGGGAAAGTCGTCACCGACGGGGGGCGCGTACTTGCGGTTTCCGCCACTGGGGAAGACCTAAAAAAAGCAGCAGAAAAAGTATACGGCGAAATCAATAAAATAAGCTTTGAAGGCATGCAGTACAGGAAAGATATCAGTAAGTAGGAATATATTGTGAAAAATAACCTTTATTGACCTCTGGCACCTTGTAATTTCCATGGTTTTATGGAATAATGTAATTAATATTCTTTAAGGGAGAAAGCCAGTGAAAAAGAAGAGGAGAAAAAAACCCAACAGAGCCACTTGGTTGATTATCTTATTGGTATGCGGGTATTTTCTTTATAATTTTGTATCCACCGAAATCCAGTTGATCCAACTGAGAAGTCAAAGGGATTATCTTCAGGAACAAATCTCTATAGAAAAAGATAAATCCGATCAACTCACCCAGGAGCTAGAGCAGATTCACTCCGACGAGTATATCGAGACATTGGCGAGGCGGTACTTCGGGCTCGTTTATCCCCGTGAGAAAATAATTATCGAAGTTGAACCTGATAGTAATAAAAACTAACAAATAAACAAGGAGGATTTTTTTGATGCCATTTGAGGTTGATCAAATTGTTGAAGGTGTTGTAAAAAGCATCACGAAATTTGGAGCATTTATTGATTTAGGGGGTAAGGTAGGACTCGTACACATATCCGAAGTAGCTGACGGCTATGTCAAAGAAGTTTCTGATCACTTGAATGTAAATGACACAGTAAAAGTAAAGGTTATTTCTGTAACTGAAGGTAAGGTAGGACTTTCCATCAGGCAAGCGCAGCCTAAAAAGGAAGAAGCGCCAAGACCGCGACCGTACCCTAAGTCTTCTGGGTACAAAAAGAGTGTACCTGTAAGCAGCGCTCCAGTAACTATTGAAGACAAGATAAACCAGTTTTTAAAAGACAGCGATGAAAGACAGCAGGCTCTTAAAAAAAGTGCAAAAAAGGGAAAAAACAGATGTTTTAACAGATAGCAATCATAAAATTTCGCATCCCGTCGGGGTGCTTTTTTTAAATATTTTTTTAAAAAGGGAGTTTGGGGCATTGAAAATAGCAGCTATTGACATAGGAACCAATTCCATGAGGCTAATGGTGGCTGAAACGGAAGATGAAAGGATCATAGAAAAGGAAAAGTACATTTTTTTTACTAGAATGGGGGAGGGTTTGGACAAGTCCAAAATCATTTCAAGAGAGGTCATGGAAAGAAACTTCAAAGGCTTGGAGGAGGTAAAGGCAATATGCGACCAAAAAGGCGTAGAGGCTATTGTTGCCTATGGCACCAGCGCATTGAGAGATGCAGTTAACAAATCCGATTTTATCGCTGAGGCTTTTGATAGGACGGGAATTAAAGTTGAGACGATTTCCGGTGAAGATGAAGCATTCTATGGATATCTGGGAGTGATCAGCTCTCTGGAGTCTCGGGATTTCCTTATAATTGACGTAGGAGGAGGAAGCACTGAGTTTATACAAATAAAAGAAGGAGAAAGAAAATGTTTGAAAAGCCTGGATATAGGAGCTGTTCGATTAAGCGAAAAGTTTCCATTGGGTGATCCCCCTGATATTGGCATGATAGCCCTTCTTGAAGAACATCTAGATAATATTTTCGATAAAAAGTTTGAGGATGGGGTATCGGATAAGCTTTTAGTCGGTATTGGTGGAACGGCTACCACTCTTTCGGCAATAAAACTAGGCCTTGAATCTTACGATCCGGATAAGATAGGTGGAAGCAGGCTTTCCTATAATGAAATTGAAAAGATTTACCGCAGGCTTTCCCAAATGACTTTAAAGGAAAGGCTTGATGTAAAGGGCCTTGAACCTAAGCGTGCAGACATTATTCTGACGGGCACCGCTATAATTAAAAGGTTTATGGAACGTTATGAAATCAGTGAAATAGTAATCAGTGACAATGACAATCTGGAAGGTACAGTTTATCATAAAATAAAAAAAAATAAAATTAAGAAAAAGTATTGACTTAGCATTTTTTATATACTATAATGGTGCTTGTCTCTTAAAAGAGCCGGAGTGGCGGAACTGGCAGACGCACAGGACTTAAAATCCTGCGATCCCAAAAGATCGTATCGGTTCGATTCCGATCTCCGGCACCAAAACGACGCGGGGTGGAGCAGCTGGCAGCTCGTCGGGCTCATAACCCGGAGGTCGCAGGTTCGAATCCTGTCCCCGCAACCATTTAAAATGGCGGCGTAGCTCAGTTGGCTAGAGCATACGGTTCATACCCGTAGTGTCAGCGGTTCAAATCCGTTCGCCGCTACCATATTTAATTAACCAGGCCCCTTGGTCAAGCGGTTAAGACACCGCCCTTTCACGGCGGTAACAGGGGTTCGAGTCCCCTAGGGGTCACCATTAAATTTAATAAACGGTTATTTGCGCAGACATAGGTCGTTCATTTAACTGAAGAAGTCGAAGGCTTTTGTCTTTGGCTTACACTCTGGTCGCATAGCTCAGCTGGGAGAGCACCTGCCTTACAAGCAGGGGGTCATAGGTTCGAGCCCTATTGCGACCACCATTTTTTTAAGTTCATGAGAATGGGCTTTTTTTTATGCTGATTATTATTTGGTTTTAAGAATCGGAGTCGCTGTTTTTACCTGTTGAATCTGAAAGAGAAAAAATGTAGAATACAATCCTGTCTTTGACACTTGTAAGATACAAAAAGCTTGGAAACCCTTGTAGATAAGGCAATCCAAGCTTTCTTTATGTTTAAAAAAGTGAGTAATATTTTTTACTTCTTTGTCAGTCTTAAATTTTTTTTCATTTCAGAGCTTTTAACTATTTGATAATCAGTCCTAAAACCGAAAGTTTCGTGTAAAGCATCAGTAAATTCAGTTCTGGTGTATGTGGGGACATATCCTTCCTTGTCTATTTCAAAGAAGTTCATGTCTCTAAGGCCTGAGGTGATTTCACTACAAGTGAACTTTTCACCGAGTCGCTTTTCTAGTAATCTGTAGATGATCAGCGACATGAAACATGTGGTGAAGTGAGCCTTGATGCGATCCTCGCGACTCAGATAAA
>Ga0334894_1000853_pt1 | contig 31011 bp, 27 predicted proteins | sample GraSluR3_MG_6_FD_207225 | JGI IMG/M metagenome (GOLD analysis project Ga0334894, IMG submission 207225) | Sludge microbial communities from methane-producing bioreactor in Wageningen University, Netherlands - Granular Sludge_12_05 R3 | ecosystem: Engineered > Bioreactor > Anaerobic >...
TAGGATACATCCCTCATAATACTGCCGCAGGCTTTGATTTCACATGTCATGAAGTGGTATCCATGGGTCGGCTGCCCTATTTGGGCCGCTTTCAGTGGGAAACCGGGACCGATAGGAAAGCAATACAAGAGTCCATGGAGCTTACCGGGACCTGGGACCTGAGAAACAGGCTGATAAACAGTGTAAGCGGCGGCGAGATGCAAAGGGTACTTATTGCTCGGGCCCTTGCACAGCAGCCTAAAGTACTGCTTATGGATGAGCCGGTTTCACACCTGGACATTAAATTTCAAATGGATATAATCAACCTGGTGGGTCGGCTGTGTGACGAGTTTGGCATTACCGCAGTGGCGGTGCTGCACGATATAAACCTTGCCAGCCGGTACTGCAGTCAAATCGTGCTTATGAAGGAAGGCAGAATAATATCCACCGGCAGCGCTTCCGACGTTATTACCGAAAAAAATTTAAAAAACGTGTTCGACGTGGAAATCGAAGTTTTGAAGCCCCACTGTCTTGTTGTGCCCAAATCCTTAAATTAGCTATTTCTGCCATTTTTTATATGTATAATAAACTTTATGAATATTTCCGCTGATACAAAGCATACTAAAAATGCACAATACTCAAAAAGGAGTGTGAACAATGGCAGAAAGGGAAAGAAATGATGAAACCCGTCAAGGGGGACAAAATATTGATATTGCCGGCATATTGGTAAGACTTGTAGTTGCAGCGGTGGTTCTTGGCATAACCGCCTTTCTGACACCCGGCTTCAGGATTGAGGGTATTTGGTCGCTGCTTATAGGAGCGGTTGTGCTGGCAGTATTGGACTACTTTGTAACCAGGCTGATAGGTGTGGAAGCCTCTCCCTTTGGTAAGGGAGTCGTCGGTTTCATAACAGCCGCGGTTATCATCTACGCTACACAGTTTTTTGTAACCGGCTTTAACGTGACTATCTGGGGAGCTATTATTGGAGCTCTTATATTCGGCATAGTGGATGCAATAATTCCCGGAAAGGCTATGTAAAAAAAGTCCTCATAACGAGGACTTTTTATCTGCCGGTGCTCAGTTCCTGCTGAACTATACGAACAATATCACTTATGAAATCGCCCAGTACCGGAATGTTTAACAAAACAATTCTCTGCAGTATGTAAACGATAATTGCACCCAGTATTGTAAACCCCACCGCCATACCGAAACCTCTTATAAGACCTATAAAAAAATTGTACCTGATAAAGCTTTTGTTTGAATCTATTCTTTCTATAAAACTCCCGAGCCTGATTTTATCCAACTTCAAATTAATCCTTTCTATATCCGAAGCGATTCTTTCGATGTCACTGTCTGCATGTTTATTGGTCAATGAGTTCTACCTCCCCGGCGAAAATACACGGCTGTACTTTTTTCCGGCAGCAAAAAAGCCGTTCATACTATATATATTATTATACACCTTAAAAATTATTTCGCAGTATTTCTAATCCCGGGGTTTCCATTTATCAAACAAAAAAATAAAAACGGGCGGAAATACACAGAGCACCATGTTTTCCGCCGGTTATTTGATTTAAGTTATTGCAACTTTTTCTTTTACCTTGCAGGTACAGGCCTTCGGAATATCTCTTCTATCTGCCTAATCAGCCCTGTTGCAGGCTCTCCTCTTTCAATATCCCTTGCATAGTTTCTGAGTCTTTGAACCGCATCAACATCCGCCGTTACATATACCCTGGTCAGCATCCGGTCGGAGGTCTGGGCGGTATCAATAACCCTTTGCTTGAGGGTATCCGTCATTCTGCCCTGCATGTCCTCATCCATGTCTATCCCGATATAGGCCGTAACTCCGCTGACTATTACGGTGGCTTCTTCCACGCCTTCCAGTTCGTCTACACGGTTTGCAATGTTATCAGCCCTTCTTGCATCTTCCTGAGGATCGCTGTTGGGCACCCTGTTGGCGGGTCCCTCGGGAGTATCAGGCAGCGGCTGGGTTCTCTGCTGCGGTGCCGGTGTCGTATCTGGTGCGGGTCTTTGCTGTGGTGCACATCCCACCGCCAGCGATACTGTCAGCAGGGATACAAAAAGAATATAAATCATTTTTCGTTTCATATTATCGATTCTCCCTTCAAAAAAGAATCTATTAATAGTCTTTGAAAGTCGGAGATTTTTATTATGCCAATTATATGAACTAAAACATATATTGTAGGAAACATTCCTTATAATAATAAAAACAGTGCCGGCAGTCCTACAAAGCACATATGTAAAATTTTGAAAAATCATATTTTTATATCAATAAGCCTCATAACCCTTTCGGCGGTATCTGTAAGAAGATCCCCGGCCTCGCTCATCGCCTGCTGCAGCGACATTGGCCGGGAGCATATACTGACTACCGCGGATATACCCTCTTCATACAGCGGCGAAATATCTCCTTTTACCCCGCCGGCCATGGCCACAACCGGTACTCTATATCTTTTTGCTGTCCTTGCCACTCCAATGGGCGCCTTTCCGTGCAGTGTCTGGTAATCCATACTGCCTTCCCCGGTAATCACAAGGCCGGCGTCCTTAACCCTTTCCTCAAAACCCACCGCCTCAAGGATTATATCCACACCGGTAACCAGCGAAGCATTCATAAAAGCAGCCATTCCCGCCCCGATGCCGCCTGCAGCACCTGCACCCGGAATGCTGCAGACATCCCTGCCGGTGGTTTCCATGATTACATCGGCAAGGTTTCGCAAATTTTTGTCAAGGAGCTTAACCATCTGCTGGGTGGCACCCTTCTGCGGCCCGAAAACCCTTGCGGCACCCCTGTCTCCGCACAGCGGGTTGTCCACGTCACAGGCTATTAAAACTTCCGAATCCCTTATCCTTTCGTCCATGCCCGACGGGTCTATGCTGCTTAGAAGTTCCAACCCGCCGCCGCCTGCCGGTATCCTACGCCCGGACCTGTCGGTGAACTCCACGCCAAGGGCGCTTAAAAGGCCTGCTCCTCCGTCAACGGTAGCGCTTCCTCCCAATCCTATTATGAACTTGCGGCAACCCCGGTCAAGGGCATCCATAATCAGCTGTCCCGTCCCGAAGGTGGAGGCAGTCATCGGGTTACGCCTGCCCGGGGGTATCAGCATCAGCCCCGAAGCGGATGCCGTCTCAATAACCGCCGTCCTGCCGTCCCCCAGTATCCCGAAAATACCCTCTACCTCATCCCCCAAAGGGCCTAAAACCCTTTTCCTAACCATCTTCCCGCCGGTTGCGGATACCATCGCGTCAACGGTGCCCTCTCCGCCGTCCGCCACCGGAATCCTGTCTACCGTACACGACGGAAACACCCGGCGTATGCCCTTTTCAATATAGGCCGCCGCCTGCCCGGCTGTTAAACTCCCTTTGAATGAATCCGGTGCAATTACTATTTTCATTATTCTACCCCCTTATATGTAAAACCTCATCTATTTCTGTATGCTTTTCCTAACATTATTCTATCCGGCAGGATCATTTCCCTTTTACATCACCAAAGCCGCTGATTCATGCTTCCTACATATGTTCCGCCAATCTGTTTTCCATAATCCTACTGTCTTGGTACCTGGAAAAGTCGTTTATAAGCCCGTCCAGCGCCTGGCTTACCTTGAGTACTTCCCCATCCCGCAGATCCTTTTCGTCAATAAGCTCCACCAATCGTTTTTGCAGCACGTTTATCCCCCTTAGGATTTCTTGAGCCTCATTTCTCATTCCATTTACCTCCATATCCAGTATGCACTAATAGTTTGTCCCCATGCTTATTAAGAATACGAAGATACACCTAAAAATATTCCTGCCCATGCATTTATATGGTATAATTATTAAACAAAATTGGAACCGGGAAGGGAGTTGTTCAAATGAAGAAGGCTATAGAGCTCCTTATAATATGCACTGCGCTTACTGTTGGTTTGGCAGGCTGTATGGCAGATACCAGCCTGGAGGACGCCGCCCCTGCGGAGAATGCCCAATTGGATGAAACCCTGGCGAATACGGTAAACGTCAGTCCACCGGCGACGGTTTCCGTTGAAGAAGAGGCATACCGGCTGCTGAAATCCCTCAGGACAGAGGAAAGGAAATATATGGACGAAATACTTGAATTCCTGCCCGACATAAATTGGTCCGCATATTCAAAACATTCAAAGGAACACAGCAACGATGAATACGCTTTGGAAGCAATGGACCTTCTGCGGTGGCTCACCTATAATCCCGGAAGCTGGCAAGGCGACAACATGCTCAAAATATTCCAGGCTAGAAACGGGCTTGACGGAGCATTGGCAGAGCAGTACAGCGTAATAGTAGGTTCCTTTTTCACACGCGATAAGGACAAATTTGTAGAGCTGTTAAGCCAGCTTGATGATGGTATTGAGAGTATATGCGGCCATGTAGCATATCACTGTGACTATTACATGGATCTGGAACGGCTTGCAGAGACCACTGCAGCATACTTTGCAGACAAACAGCTGTCGGACAGTGAAAGATTTGTGGTAAATTCCCTTATTGAAGCCTTTGAAGCTTATTGTATACCGAATTCGCCGTGAAGACAGCCATAATTCCCGTTTGTAATCAAAATTTAATCAAAAGAACCGTCCCCTTGATTATGCCTGTGGTAATCGTTTATAAGCCTGTCTAGCGCCCGGCTTGCCCCGAGAACTTCCCCGTCGGCAGTATCCCTTTGCCCGATTAATTCCACCAGCCGCCTCTGAAGCCTTACTATCTCTTTCATGATACGCTTTGTTTCATTCGTCATTATTATTACCTCCATGTCCGGTATGCAGTAATAGTCTTTCCCCGCTGCTCCCGACAATACGGAGGTAATAAAAAATTTTTGGGAAGCTCTCACCAAAAATAAAGCCCGCTGTTTCCAGCCGGCTATTCAACAAAAACTTCCACTTTCTCTCCGCTCTCATCGTCCACCACATCCACCAGCTTGCCCTCTTCCCCGGCTTCAATCATGTGTATTATCTCGTCAAAGTCAAATCCCTTTAATTCCTCCCTGTCCAAACCGAACTTCATTCCCAGCCTGAGCCCCACCGACACCAGTGACAGCGGTATGCTCACATTCACCTTCCTTTTGTCCGAATTGGCGTCATAAACCCTCACCTTCAGCCATTTGGCCCTGCCCGGCACCATCCCGTCCCGGCTGCCTTTATCGTCGTCTAGGCCTCCCGCTTCCATAAGTTGGACAGCCTGCTCCGCCGTAATCTTGCCTTCTTCCACCATCTTTAAAACCTGTTTTACCTCATCTTTCATTACAATCCCTCCGTCCGGTTTTCTTTCAGAAGCTTCATTGCTTCCTGGTGACTGATTTCCCCGTTATCCAGCATATCCAGAATTTTCTTCTTAGTCTCTTCGCTTTTGGAATCCTTAACCGGATACCCAAGGGCTGAGATAACATCGTCCAGCCTGCTCCTTACTGTTGGGTAGGAAATCCCGAGGTCCTTTTCGACTTCCTTAATGTTTCCCCTGCATTTAATAAAAGTCTCAATGAACTGCTTCTGCTCCCTGGTAAGCCTGCAGTATCTGCAGAGTGAAAAGCTTCCCTCTATCTTAATGCCGCAGTGGTCGCAGTGAAGCCTTGTTACCTCCAGATTCTTTTTACATACAGGGCATTTCCCCAATGCTTCCTTCAAATTCATGTCCTCCTCAGTGTAAGTAAAATTTCTTTGCATCACCATTATATAACATATATTAATATTGTCAATACTGTATTTTAATATTTTTATATTCATATTAATTTTATCAATGTTTTTACCGTGTATTTGTTGGTTTTCATAACTATCGCTGTAAACCGCCAGTAATTATACCGGAATACTTGCATAATTTTATACAAAGGCCGATTTCGGCCCAAATTACCTCTTTATCCTTCATCTTCAACAAAAACCACGGTTTACATATTTATAACGCTTCAATATAATTGTTGGTAGTATTGTCACGAAGGGAAGAATTATGGATAAAACGTACGCACTATCGCATGACAGCCGTAACATGCCCAGACTGTTGGCCCTTTCGGCAGGTCATTTTATGAACGACTTTTATTTTGGTATAGTTCATCCAACTCTGTATATATTTGCCCAGGCATTATCACTCACCATGGGGCAGCAGGGTTTTATCGCCTTTGCCTTCAATGCCAGCGGAACCTGGCTGCAGCCGTTTATCGGGTTTATAGTCGACCGCCACGGCAGGACCTGGCTTCTACTTTTATCGGTTGTCTGGATCTCTTTCTGGATATGTATTTCAGGAATAGTCACCAGCTATTACCTTCTTGTATTGGTTTTCATTCTGGGAGGGACGGCATCCGCCCTGTACCATCCCCTCGGCTCGGCCGCCGCAATAAAGCTTATGGATAACAGGGAAGGTACCGGGCTTTCGGTTTTTATGACCATCGGCTCCTTTGCCGTTGCAGTATCCCCGGCGCTAGCAGTGCCCACCGCAATTAATTTCGGCCTGAAGGGGCTGGTCTACTTCATGATACCCGGTTTTGTGACGGCAGGAATAATGTACGCGGTGGGGGTACACCGGATTGACGGTTTTAGCAGCGGTGATACAAAAACGGATAACCTTCCAGCCAGCGGGATAAAACCCGCTTCGATATTCTGGGTGTCCGTATTGGTGCTGATTTCCTCAGTCAGGGCATGGATAAGGATTTCCCTTGCAACCTTCGGTGTGAACCTTTTTGTGACCAAATCGGTGGACCCCGCTTTTTTTGCATACGTGTTATCCTTCCAGCTGCTTTTCTCGTCTATGGGCACCCTTGTGGGAGGTTATTTGTCTGATACACACGGCAGCAGAAAAGTTCTTATTGTTTCTATAATGTTTGCCGCCTTGTTTCTACTGCTAATGGTGCACACAACCGGTATACCCGCAATGGCCGCCTTTGTTTTAACCGGCGCCCTTAATGCAGTGCCCAATTCGGCCAATATTGTAATGGCCAGAAGCTTTCTGCCCAACAATTCAACCTTTGCAACCGGACTAATAATGGGACTGGGAGCAGGCCTCGGCGGTATCGGTACCCTGTACCACGGTTACCTGGCTGACACCGTTGGTATTGTATCATCATTTTTGTTCCTGCTGATACCCCTGGCTGTATCCTGCATCCTGTCGTTAATTCTGCCCCGCAGCCTCTCCGTCGGGGCATAGGCACTGCCGCCCTTTACCGGTCCTCATCCTCATCCGAAGGGTCAATATGTGCAACCACCTTTGCGCCCAGCCTTTCCTCAAGCCGCTGTTCCACGACATCCGCCACATTATGCGCAGTCAGAAGGTCAAGCCCTTTGTCCACCTCCACATGGAGCGATACCTCTCTGTGGTATCCGTAGTCATGCACCTTTATTCCGTGGACCTCCAAAACGCCCGCTACCTGCCGTGCACAGCTGCGAATTTCTTCAACAACTTCGGAGGGAGGCTGTGTGCCCAAAAGCACATCCGCCGAATCCCGTGCAAGGCTCCAACCGGTATAGGCAATCAGTACCGACACCCCCAGTCCGAGAACGGGGTCAACCCAAAACAGGCCCCGTACCGCCGCCAGGTTACCCACCGCAACCAAAATCGATGCTATTGCATCGCTTCTGTGGTGCCATGCATCCGCCTTAAGGGCCGATGAGTCTATGTCTTCACCAAGTGAGAATGCAAACCTTGCCATCCATTCCTTGACCGCGGCGGATGCTGCCATAATGGCCGCAGCCCACCAGCCGCCGCCCACCTGAACGGGGTTTGTTAACCTTTCCACCGAAGTCTTGGCAAATTCGAATGCCGTCAGAATAAGCAGTATCGAAATAACCAGCGTGGCTATGCTTTCCATACGGCCGTGTCCGTAGGGGTGCCTTTTGTCCGGGCCCCTGCTGCTCATTTTAAATCCAAACAGTACAACAACCGACGACAGTACATCCGACAGGGTATGAAACGCGTCGGCTGTTATCGAAATGCTTGCTGTCGCAATCCCTATAGCTAATTTGAATGCGAACAGTAAAATGTTCCCGGCTATACTCACCCAGGCTTCCAGCAGCCCCGATGCCGTCCTTTCCATGTTTTCTCCCGTCACTTAGAAATCTCCCTTCCATGCTCCTCATGGTTACCTGTAGAGGTCGGTGCTCATATATTTGAAGCCGGAATCCGGTATAAGTACTGCTATTCTTTTGCCCCTTTCCCTGCCTTTCAGAAGTTTTAAAACCGCAGCAACATTCGCGCCGGCGGAAAAACCTCCAAATACGGCTTCCTCCCTTGCCAGTCTCCTGGCCGCATCCACTGCCTCTTCATCGCTTACGGTTATAAACCCGTCAACCATATCCCTCTCCAGAAGGGGAAGGTCCATACAGTACCCGCCTCCCTGTACCCTGTGCCCGGGATCAGAGATATCGCCCCCGGCATAATACGCCGCCCTTTCCGGCTCCACAAAATAGCATCCAATATCGGGATTATGCTTTTTCAGTGCTTTGGCACAGCCCATAAAACTTCCCGCCGTCCCGGCAAAATCGGCAAACGCTTCCACTCTGCCTTCCGACTGTTCCCAAATCTCTTCACCGGTATAAAGCTCATGGGCATATACGTTGCTTGGATTGTTAAACTGATCCGCGCGAAATGCTCCCAGCTGCCCTGTCAGGCGCTGTGCCTCCTGTTCAACAAGGGCAAGGTCGTCGCCGGTTACCTGTCCCGGCACCGAACCCTTCGCCTGGTCCACCAGCACCACTTCTCCCCCCAGGGCCCTTATCATTCTGGCCCTTTCTATGGAATTCCCCTTAGACATAACGGCAACAAACCTATACCCCATGAGTCCGCATACCAGAGCCAGCCCGGTACCGGTATTACCGCTGGTCAGCTCCACCACCGGCTGTCCTTTTTTCAAAAGTCCCTGATTCCCGGCATCCTTCACTATCTGCAGCGCAATCCTGTCCTTTTTGCTGAAACCCGGGCTGTAATACTCAATCTTTGCGTATATCGTCCCCTCCAGGTCTTTGGTAAGTCTTGACAATTCCACCAGTGGTGTCCTTCCTATTGTATCCAGCATGCTGGCCGAAAGTTTATATGACATTTGAATAACCTCCCATACTCCAACAAATTGTTATTTATTACTATAGCCTATATTATATGCTCAGCACAAGGGAATATTGCCAGACCTGGAAATATAAAAGGCACACCGACAACCTGCCGTGTTAATAATGGTTTATTCAAGGCCATTCTCTGCCGGTTTACTGCATATATGCTGCTGTGATATACTCATTAATAATACCTGTGTGACTTATGGGGAGGTTATTCAAGTGAGGACCGCCGCAGCACTGTTTCTGGTACTAGTATTGGCTGTCGCCGGTTTGACCGGCTGCAGCAGCTATGAAAAAGAACCTGATGCCGGGAATGTGGACACCCTGCCCGGCGGCAGCACCGGGGAAACGGACTGCTCCGCCGCCGAACGGATACACAGTCTGCTTCTTGAATCCGGAACCGATGAGGAAGAACGTTTCCATGCAATACTGGACGCGCTGCCGGATATTGACTGGACTTTGTACTCAAAGCAGTACGGCACCGTGGGAGATGATGCGGCAGGGGCCATGGACCTCCTGGAATGGCTTGCCAACAGCCCGTTCACAACCCAGGGCGACAATATGTATAAAATCTTTCAGGCCACAGAGGGCCTGGACGGCGTAATGGCGGAACAGTACGGTATTATTGTGGGAGACTTTTTCAGAAACGGCCGGGAAAGGTTTGTAAAGCTGCTTGCCCGGCTTGATGAGCAGTCCATTGAAGAGGTGTGCCGTTTTACGGCGTACAACAATTATTACCACGTTGAGCCGGAGAAGGCAAAGCAAGCCGCCGCAAGGCTGATTGAAGAAACAAACCTTTCGGACAGCGAAAGGTTTGTGGTGGACACCCTGATTTCAGCCTTTGACAGTTATATTACCGAAGATTCCCCCTGAAAATAAATCAAGGGGACGGTTCTTTTGATTATGAAATTAATCAAAAGAACCGTCCCCTTGAGTAAAGGTTCCCGTCGGGAATCACACATCCCCCTCCATTATATTGAATACGCCCTTTAGAGTGCTTTTTAGCCAGAGCACCATGAATACCGCCGCTATGGCTTCGGCTATCGGGAAAGCATACCATATCATGTTAAGCCCCCCTGTCCTGCCGAAAATGTATGCCAGCGGCAGCAGTATAATAATCTGCCTTAGAAAGGACAGCATCAGGCTGGGAAATCCCTTTCCCACCGCCTGAAAGGTAGTGGCTCCCACTATTGACGGGCCTATCACGGGAAACGCAAGGCTGATGGTCCTCAGGGCCCTTGTTCCTATCTCAAGCAGTTCCCTGCCGCTGCCGAACATTCTTATAAGCCCTGGCGCAAATAGCTGGAATATTAAAAACCCGGCAGCGGTAAAGGCAAATCCAACCAGAAAACCAGCCTTCATGGTTTGCTTCATCCTGGAGGCATTATTGTAACCGAAATTATATCCGATAATGGGCATGTAACCCTGGTTGAGCCCAAATACCGGCATGAAAACAAAGGACTGCAGCCTGAAATATATGCCCATGGCCGCGATGGCGGTGGCACTGTAGCCCGCCAGTATTATATTTATGCCACCCACCATCACCGATGCCAGTATCTGCATTACCATCGCCGGAAATCCCACCTGGTAAATCTGCTCCACTATGGACAAGTCCGGCCTGAATCCTTTGAAACTTACCCGCACCTGGTTTTTCCCGGAAAAAAGCATGATTACTATGAAGATGCCGCTGACAATCCTTGAAAATACCGTGGCCACCGCCGCACCTTCTATACCAAGCTCGGGGAAAAACCCGTAGCCGAATATAAGCAGGGGATCCAGTATTATATTGAGTACTGAGCCGATAAGCATTGTTATCATGGGTATGAACGTATTTCCTTCTCCCCTTAGGATATTGTTTGCAATCATTGGTACAAACATGGCGGTGGAGCCCATAAGTATAATTCCAATATATCTTGCCCCGTAATCAATAAGCACCGGGTCGTCGGTAAAAACGCCAATCAGCTGCGCGGGGAAGAATATGCCCGCAGCAGCGGCAATAATACCGTAAACCAATGCTAGAACCAACACATGGGTCGCCGCATGACGGGCCCTGCTCTCTTTCCCGGCGCCCAAAAGCCGTGATATAAGCGAGCTGGTTCCCACTCCCGTTCCCACCGCAACCGCAATCAAAACCATCTGAATGGGGAAAGCGAGGGACAGGGCCGCCAGCGCTTTCTCGCTTAATCTTGCAACGAATATGCTGTCTACCACATTATACAGCGACTGAATGAACATGGACAGAATAGACGGCAGAGCCAGCTTGAAAAGCAAAGGCACTACCGGTTCTGTCCCAAGCCTGTTGTCCCGCGTCCCGTTTGTCAATACATATACCTCCGTCCCGCAACCCTAAGGATGTATTTACACAGTCTATTATATATCCTAAATACTTGTTTGGTAAAGCTTCAAACCCGGGCTCTCATCGCCCTCATGGAATTTATAACCGCAATCAGTGCCACTCCCACATCCGCAAACACGGCTCCCCACATTGACGCCGCGCCGCCTGCCCCAAGGGCCAGCACAACGGCCTTTATACCCAGTGCAAACACCACGTTCTGCCATACTATGGCCCTGGTTCTTCTTGCTATCCTGACAGCCCCGGCCAGTTTGCCGGGCTGGTCCGTCATGATAACCACGTCCGCCGCCTGTATGGCGGCATCCGAACCTAATCCGCCCATAGCAACGCCGATATCTGCCCTTGCCAATGCCGGGGCATCGTTTATCCCGTCACCGACAAACACCACCCTGCCTCTTGAAACCGTGGTACTCTGCACCTGCTCCACCCGTGACACCTTCTGGTGGGGCATTAGCTCCGGATACACCTCGTCTATCCTCAGGACATTCGCGGTCTCAAGGGCCGCCCTCCGCCCGTCGCCGGTCAGCATAACGGTTTTCCTGACGCCGAGGGCCTTGAGTTCTTTAATTGCATCTGCCGCATCTTCCTTGATGGTATCCGCAACCACGATGCTTCCCGCAAACCTGTTGTCCACAGCGACATATACAACAGTCCCTGATGCGTCCGCCGGGCTGTAAGCCATGCCCTCCCTGTCCAAAAGCCGGGCACTGCCGACAAGTACATCTTTTCCCCGAATCCTTGCCTTGACCCCCAGCCCCGGAACTTCCACGCAGCTGTCCACATCGCCGGTATTTATCTCTTTACCGTAGGCTTCCAGTATTGATACCGCGACCGGGTGATTTGAACCATACTCGGCATAGGCAGCATACTCAATCAGCTCTTCCCGGCCTATTCCCCCCGCCGGGTTCACCTGCGCCACCCCGAAAACTCCCTTTGTGAGCGTTCCGGTCTTGTCGAATATTACAGTATCCACCTTAGCCAGCCCCTCAAGGTAGCTGCCCCCCTTGACAAGTATCCCCTGTCTGGAAGCACCTCCTATACCGCCGAAAAAACCAAGGGGAATGGATATTACCAGCGCACAGGGACATGAAACCACCAGGAATACCAGTGCCCTGTATATCCAGTCGGAAAACAGCGCACTCTCAATTATTAGCGGCGGCACAATCGCCAGTGCTGCTGCGGCGAACACAACCGCCGGAGTATAAACCCTGGAAAACCTGGTTATAAACTTTTCTGTGGGTGCCTTTCCGGCCCCTGCGTTCTCCACCAGTTCAAGTATCCTGGAAACCGCCGATTCTTTGAATTTTTTAGTGGTTTTTACCGTAAGCATTCCATTTTTGTTGATAAACCCAGAAAGAACCTCTGTTCCCGGCTCCACGTCCCTTGGCATTGATTCTCCTGTAAGGGCCGACGTATCCACCGCCGATGTCCCTTCCATAACCATGCCGTCAAGGGGAACTCTTTCGCCCGGCTTTACCAGTATGATATCCCCTGTATCCACCTCTCCCGGAGACACCCTTATAATATCATTCCCCGTTTTTTTGTTTGCGTACTCAGGCCTTACATCCATCAAATCCGTTATGGATTTTCTGGACCTCTGCACCGCTAAATCCTGCAGCGCCTCCCCAACCCTGTAAAACAGCATTACCGCCACCGCTTCCGGATGCTCTCCTATGGCCAGCGCGCCAAGGGTGGAAATGCCCATAAGGAAATTTTCGTCAAAAACCCTGCCCCTTGACAAATTCCTTCCGGCGGCTTTAAGGACCCGGCCGCCGATCAGAAGATAACCTGCAAGGTACAGCACAGTTTTCAGGCCTGACGGAGAAGGCAGAAGAATGGCCGCTACAAAAAACAATACTCCCGCAGAGGGACCCGCCATATCCATTTTGGCTGCACAGGCGGCACAGTTAAGTCGGTCAAAAAAAAGCTTGATTCCGGTTTTTTCCCTCATATTTTTTACCCCCGTATGTTAGTACTTTTATCTGTGGCTTACATGGGCAAAACCCTGGGCAAATATGCTGCTTACATGCTCGTCATCCAGCGAATAATAGACCATTTTCCCGCCCCTTCTGTACTTGACAAGGCTCGCCTGTTTAAGAATCCGCAGCTGATGTGATATGGCGGACTGGCTTATCCCTAAAAGCGCCGCTATATCGCACACACACATCTCTTCCCTGATAAGGGCGCATATTATTCTTATCCTGGTGGTATCGCCGAATACCTTGAAAAGCTCCGCCAGGTCATACAACTTCTCTTCCCTTGGCATGTCCGCCGCCACCCTTTCCACCACGTCCCTGTGTATTACGCTGCAGCCGCCGCCTATATTTTTCGGGTATTTTTCCATAAAAACCCTCCTTTGAACATATGAACATATATTCATATGTTATCATTATACATCCGCACCATTTAACATGCAATAATCAATTCGGCGAAATCGCATAAGGCAAAATTATCACATAAATAACTGCATAAACACTGGATTAAAATATGATACTAAATAGTGAACCAAAAAGGAGGTATGAATATATGCACGGCAGAGTAGAAAAGAAAGATAGGCACCTGCCCGGCGTGAAGTGCGTAGTCGATACCTGCCAGTATCATGGGGAAGGAGATTTCTGCAACGCAGCCAATATAGAAATCCAGCCAAGGAATGCCAAAAATACCGAGGAAACCGACTGCGCCACCTTTGTCAACAAAAACCATGGCATGTCGTAGCCGAAATTATCAAAAAGAAAAACTCACTAAAACGGGGCTGACATTCAGCCCCAAAACTTATTTAACAGTTTATTTAACCGAATCTTTTATGGCCGGCAGCAGTACGAACTTTTCTACAAGGTACGGGTCAAACTGCGTACCCGCGCACCTCTTAAGCTCCCGTACGGCTTCCCTGCATGACATCGCCTTTCTGTAAGGCCTGTCGTTGGTCATTGCATCGTAGGCATCGGCTATCGCCAGCATCCGGCACTCCAGCGGAATTTTTTCCTTCTTTATCCCGAGGGGATAGCCCTTTCCGTTCCACCATTCGTGATGCTTTAAAATCCATTCGGCAATAGGCCTCAGGTCCGGCGAAGACATGGCTATACTGCTACCTATCTGTGAGCGCAGTTTCATCTGGCGGCGTTCTTCATGGGTGAGGGGTCCCTTTTTAAAAAGTATACTGTCGGATATGCCTATTTTGCCTATATCGTGAAACTTCGCAAAAAGCCGCAGGTCCGCCAGCCTGTCCCTTTTACTGCCCACAGCCTCGGCCAGGTAAACAACCAGGCTTTGGATGCGTTCGGTATGCCCTTCTGTTATAAAATCCCTGGCCTCCAGCGCCTTTCCAAGGGTCTGGACCACCGCACTCCTTGAACTCTTGGCATGATGCAGTTTTTCCCTGTACATACTGTTGTCCGCCTCAATGTATACATCCCTCATGCTCTTTGAAGTGTCAACCCTTACCGCATAGCTTACCGACACGTGGATACGGACATTCCCTTTATTATCGCTGTATTCGTTTGCCTCTTTTATTACACTGCGGGAAAGGGCTTCTGCGTTCTCCCCGTTATCGCGGGGCATCAGAACGGCAAACTCGTCGCCGCCTACCCTGGCTATAATATCTTCCGGTCGGAATGTTTTTTTCAGTATATCTGCAATCGCCACAAGAAGCCTGTCTCCCCCGTCGTGCCCCAGCGAATCGTTAACCGATTTCAGTCCGTCAAAATCGCACATCACAACGGCAGCGGGACAAAGCTTTTGTTCTTCAAAACGCTTCATCTTTTCCTCAAAAAAAGCACGGTTGTAAAGGCCGGTCAGCGAATCGTGGAAGCCCAGGTATTCGAGCTTCTGCTCCGCAATTTTCCTTTCGGTGATATCCTGGAACGAGAATATACTCTTTGAACTTTCAGGTAGAAAGGATATATTGACTATAAGAAATTTTTTATTCTGAAACCTGTCATTAATCCAGGTTTCCATGCTGCCCGGTACCGGGTCGTGGCCGTTCTTTCTCATATTGTAGTATTTTTTTATCTTGTCAGCCTCTTTACTGTTAAAAAGGCCGGTTACTTTTTTTATGCCTTCCAACTGGTATCTCGGGTAGCCGGTAAGCTTTTCGAACTCTGTGCTTACCAGCGAAATGGTCATATCCTCGTCACACAGTATGGTTGCCGTTCCGGTACTTTCAAAGATTGTCCTGTACCTGTCCCCGGATTCCCGCAGTATTTGTTCCGCACTGCGCCGTTCAAAGGCGTTTCCCACAATCTCAGCGAAAAGCCTGAGAATGGATATATCATCCGTTTCCCAGCCCCCGTGCCTGGAGAAATTCTGAAAACCTATATAACCATACAGCTCTCCGTTCACGTCAAAGGGCAGGGCAAGCACCGAAACAACTCCCTGGTCCCTGAAGCTTTCCCGCTCAGCCTTAGCTTCATCCGGCAGATTCTCAATATTCTCTATATAAATGATATCGTTATTCTGCAGTTTTTCCATCCACCACGGAAAATCCTTCACCTTGTATATCAAAAATCTGTCTTCCCGGCACTTGGTACTGCCGGAGCACCACTGGTGGGTGTTGGCCATAACGGTTCTGTTCTTTTGGAAGTGACACAGATAGACACGATCGGCGGTGCTGACCCTGCCGACTTCCGCAAGGGCCCTGTTTATGGCATCGTTGAAGTTGTGGATGCCAATAAACCTTGCCGAAGCATCCTTGACAACCCTCTCAATTTCCAGCCTTCTCTTTAAATCCCTTTCCGCCTTCTTGTTTCTGGTTATATCAATGGCGCACTCAACTACTACATCCCGTCCGTCCGGCCACTTTATCATCCTGCTGGCAATTGAAAAATCCCTCTTTAAAATGGAATTGTGTATCTCCCTGTACATCGGCTCGCCGCTGTCTCTTTTCAGTCCGTCAATGGTACAGAAAGTGCATGGTGAAGCTTTTTTATGCAGCACATTATAACACAGCCCACCGGTTATATCCCTTTTTGTCATATCCTTCAGGGTTTTATTTGCATACAATATCTCATAGGTATCAGGGTCAACAACACAAACCACTTCCCTGACGCTGTCCATAAGGATACCGGTTAACGATTTAGGTTCATCATTTGAGCAGGCCTTATTCTCAACGATGCTGGTTCCTTTTTTCATTGAAGCTCCTCCGGTGTCTGATATGAAAAACCATGCGTTTTTGCTGGTTACTGTCAAATTATATCAGATTTTCCTCGGCTCTACAATACATAATTTGGATTCCTGTTGTACAGACACGCCTAAACTGCAGCCTGTTGGTTACCAGGCAAGACCCAGCCTGCCGACGGTGGCCTGCAGCGGCACGCCGTTTTTATCCCATCCCCTGGCGGTGTAGTACTCGTCCAGCATTTTATCCAGGGGCGGCAGGTTCCCTTTTGCACCCCCTTCGGTCCTGGGCTGTTTCAGCATCCTTTCGGGTATTGTATCGTCACTCCTGGTTATACCGCATTTTACGTTATACATCCGCTTCAGGTTGAATATCCTCTCACCCGCTGTCATAAGTTCTTCGAGGCCCATGTCCCATCCGACCACGTATTCCAGCCATTCCCGCACATGGGTTGTCCGAAGCCCGCCGTACAGCGTAAACTTGCACAGCTTGAGCGAATCCATCAGGCACATCAGGTCCTGGCAGTTTTTCTGGAATTCTCCCTGTTCCTCCACCCTGAACCTGTCCTTTGGCCCGGGTATCCCAAGCTCGGGCATAACGGCGGTCTTTTCAAAGAAATAGCTTGCACCCTGCAGGTGGCAGGCTCCCCGGTTGGAAGTGGCATAACCAAGGGCAAGGCTGTTGAAGGCCCTGGGGTCGTGGGCAGGAAACTCCAGCCCCTTGGAATGTATAGCGTAATCTACAGCATTACCACCTATACACCGTGCAGCTTCCCTTACACCGCTGCCCAATAGTCTGCCCAGCCCTTCACCTCTGCCTATTTGGTGTATCATTTCCACCATCGCTCCGGCACTGCCCCATTTTAGCTGCAGCCCGTCGGTATCGCCGGTGCCGATGATTCCCTTCTCGTAAAGTTCCATCGCAAAGGCAATTGCGCTGCCGGCGGATATGGTATCCAATCCGTACCTGTTGCACAGCTCCCCGCCATAGGCTATAGCTTCCAAATCATCCACAAGGCACAACCCTCCCAGCGTACCCAGCGTCTCATATTCGGGCCCCGCCCCCTTCATCGCATAGGGACCTTTTTTGACCTCCACTTCCCTGCCGCAGCCTATAACACAGCCTGTGCAGAAATACCTCCGGGTTAGGATTGTATCCTTCATACGCTGTCCGGAAATGTTTTCTACCCTGTCCCAAACCGAGCCGGACCAGTTTTTAAGTGGAAAATCCCCGATCTTTTCCGCCCCGACGGTTCCTGCCGCCGTTCCAAACTGCTTCATACCGGCCGTTTTCTCGACAATGGTGGGTACTATTTTCCTTATGCTGTGTTTAAGCCTTTCCTGCTGAAAAACCGGTATATACGATCCGCCGGATACCACAACGGCCTTCAACTTCTTTGAGCCCATCACCGCTCCAAGGCCGGTTCTTCCCACTGCCCTGGCATGGCTTCCGTCATGCATAACAGCTGCAATTTTAATTTGTTTTTCGCCGGCAGGGCCTATGCAGGACACCGTAGTTTTATTACCATGTACGCCCTTTAGCATTTCATCGGTCTGATAGGTATCCCTTCCCCACAGGAAGCCGGCGTCCAGTATCCCGGCACCGCTCTCCTGCACCAGGATATATACCGGCTTCTGCGATTTACCCTCTATAATTATTCCGTCATATCCGCATGCTTTAAGCCCGACGCCCCAGCTGCCCCCGACGTCCCCTTCGCCGTATATACCGGTAAGCGGCGATTTTGCGGTTATGTGATGCCTGCCGGAGGTAGGCACCGGGGTGCCTGCGAAGGGTCCGGTCATGAAAATAAGCGGGTTTTCAGAACCCAAAGGGTTGGTATCCCCGTCGGTCATATCATACAAAAACCTTGCCCCGATGCCACTGCCTCCTATATACTTCCTGCAAAGCTCCTCATCCAGCAGCTGTTCCCATACCCTGCCGTTACTTAAGTCAATTCTTAATATCCTGCCACGGCAGCCACCCTTCATAAAAATCCCTCCCCCTTTTATTTTTACCCTCCCATAATCGGAGGTATTATTTCCACCATATCCTCATTATTGATCATATCTACAAGGCGCAAAATTTTTCCGTTACTGATACAGAGGTAATGCGCGCCATATCTGTCACCAATCTTTTCCATTGAACCGTTTTTTAACAGCGGAAAAACCCTTTCCAATTCTTCCAGAATCTCAATAAGCCTGGCCGGTTTTTCAATACCCGGTTCATATTCTTCACAGCCTACACGCTCGGAATACATGCTGCCAAACCGTACAATCATCTGTGCTCCCTCCTTTAACCGTCCGACTCTATCTTATATTATCGGCTGGCGGTTTTTCAAGCCGAATAAAAAAAGAGGCCCCAAAGGGCCAATATGATGTATAAGCATAGGAGGAGTACTTTCAATATTAACAGGCTGCCTATTTGGCTGCCTGTGCAGGCACCTTTTCTTCCTTTTTGCTGCCCTTGTACACATACCAGTATACCCAGCTGACTATTACCGCTCCGCCTATTACATTGCCTATGGTTACCGGTATTATGTTATTCACAAGGAAGGTACCCCAGTTGATGTTTGCCAGCGCTTCCGCCGTCAGGCCGCTAACCTGCGCAAACTGTGCGTTGGCCTTCGCCATTATTCCCACCGGAATAAAGTACATGTTGGCTATGCTATGCTCAAAACCTGCCAGTACAAACAGCATTATCGGGAACCAGCATGCCCATATCTTGCTTATAAAGTCCTGGGCACCCACTGCAAACCATACCGCCAGTACCACCAGAATATTACATAAAATTCCGCGTATTACCGCCTGACCGAAGGTCAGGCTTACCTTGGCACTGGCTACCTTTATCGCCGTGGCGCCCAAAGCACCACCGCTTGTCGTCAGAAGACCTGAGCCTATTATCATATAGGCAATAAGCAGCGAACCTATGAAGTTGCCTATATATACAACCACCCAGTTCTTCAGCATCTGGTTCATTGTTACGTCCTTGTTCAGATACGCCACCGCTATCAGGTTGTTACCGGTAAAAAGCTCCGCACCGCACATTACTACTAGCATTAGTCCTACAGGAAATACCGCGGCACCCACAAACTTCGAAAGGCCTACATTCTCCACGCTGTGGGATACCATGCCGCATGCGAACGCTCCGAAGGCAATGTATGCGCCTGCGAATATTCCAAGCAGCATCATCTGGGACGTTTTAAGCGAACACTTGCCTTTGCCTACACCTATCATTGCATCGGCTATTGCCGCCGGTGCCAAAAATCTCTTTTCCATAAATATTATTGCTCCTTTCTATTATTTATTTGAAACAGGGTATGGGGACACACCTTTATATTCGGTATTCCTCTATGGCCAAGGAATGTCCCCATTAGAATTCCTTGCTGCAAAATGTCCCCGACTAATAAACTAACCTGCCTTTTCAACCTTGACGGCGCATACCTTGAGCTCGGGTATCTTGGCTATCTCGTCAAATACCGGGTTGGTCAGCCTGTTGGCTGCACCCTCCGCAAAGTGGAAGGGGATAAATACCACACCGGCGTCCAGTTTGTCGGTTACCCTTGCCTTTATCTTTATCTCACCACGCCTTGAACTTACCAGTACCAGGTCACCGTCCTGTACCAAAAGTTTGGCTGCCGTTTCAGGGTTAATTTCCACATAGCTCTCGGGTACCTTTGCTTCGAGACCTGCAACCCGCTTGGTCATGGTCCTTGTATGGTACTGGTAAAGTACCCTGCCGGTGGTTAGGATAAGCGGATATTCGCCGTCGGGCTGCTCGTCGGAAGGTGTGTAAGGCGACGGCCTGAACAGTCCCTTTCCCCGTGCAAACTTGCCTTTGTGAAGGTAAGGCGTACCCGGATGGTCCTTTGTCGGGCAGGGCCACTGCAGGCCTTCGCCCTCTATCCTGTCATAGGTGATACCTGCGTAGGAGGGTGTCACTTCCGCTATCTCGTCGGCTATCCCGGACGGATGGCTGTATGTTCTGTCACAGCCCATAAGGTTCATAAGCTCCATCAGTATCTGCCAGTCGGGTTTGCTTTCACCCACCGGCTTAATGGCTTTTCTTATCCTCTGCACCCTTCGCTCGGTGTTGGTGAAGGTACCGTCCTTCTCGGCAAAGGATGCCGCAGGAAGAACCACATCCGCCAGCTGGGCCGTCTCGCTCAGGAATATGTCCTGCACCACCAGGAAATCCAGCTTGTTCAAACATTCTTCAACATGCGTTATATCCGGATCGGATACCATCGGGTTTTCGCCCATTATATAAAGTGCCTTTACGCTGCCGTTACCGGCGGCCTCTATCATTTCGGATACCGTCAGGCCAACCTTAGCCGACAGCTTTGCGTTCCACGCCTTCCCGAACTTTTCCACAGCCTTTGCATCGGTTACCTTCTGGTAACCGGTAAACACGTTGGGCAGGCAGCCCATGTCGCAGGCACCCTGTACATTGTTCTGACCCCTTAACGGGTTTACACCGGTGCCTTCCCTTCCCATCATACCGCACAGCATTGCAAGGTTGGCGGTTGACAGTACATGCTGCGTGCCTGTACTGTGCTGGGTTATACCCATCGCGTAGAACAGCATCGAAGCACCGGATTTGGCGTACAGCCGTGCCGCCTTCATTATATCGTCGGCTGCTATTCCGGTTATCTTTGCCACCTTTTGGGGCGTATAGTCCTTAACCAGCTTTTTCAGCTCATCGTAGTTCTCGGTTCTTTCCTTAATGAACTCTTTATCTTCCAGGCCCTCGGATATTATTACATGCATCATGCCGTTCAAAAGCGCTATGTTGGTACCCGGCTTTATGCGCATGGCCACATCTGCGTATTTTTTAAGTTCAATTTCCCTCGGGTCCGCCACTATCAGCCTGGCCCCGTTCTTGACTGCGCGCTTTATCCTGGAGCCTATTACCGGATGGTTCTCGGTTGTGTTGGAACCTATAACAAATACTGTTTCCGCCTTGTCTATCTCGTTTATGCTGTTGGTCATCGCACCGCTTCCAAATGCTGCTGCCAGACCGGCAACCGTGGAAGAGTGTCAGAGCCGTGCACAGTGGTCAACGTTGTTGGTTCCCACCACTGCCCTCATCAGTTTCTGGAACAGGTAGTTCTCTTCATTGGTACACCTTGCAGACGACAGGCCTGCCACCGCATCGGCGCCGCTTCTTTTGCGTACATCCGAAAGCTTTCCCGCTACCAGCTTTAACGCTTCGTCCCAGGTCACCTCTTCAAACCTGCCGTTTTTCTTGACAAGCGGCGTTTTAAGCCTGTCGGCATGGTTTATAAAGTTGTAGCCGAACTTGCCCTTTACGCACAAAAGCCCTTCATTGGACGGGCCGTTTACAGGTTCCACGCCCACTATTCTGTCGCCCTTTGCTAAAAGCTGCAGCTGGCAGCCTACCCCGCAGTATGTGCAGGTGGTGTCGGTTCGCTTTACTTCCCATTCCCTGTACTTTTCAGCTTTCTTTGCAGACAGCGCACCCGTCGGACAGTTTGATACACAGTTGCCGCAGGATACGCATTCGGAATCCGTAAGAAGCTTTCCAAGCGGAGGGCCCAAATGTGTCACCGATCCTCTCAGTGAACGGCCGATGGCCGACACTACCGAGGCTTCACTGCACACCCTCACGCATTTTCCACACAATATACACTTACCCTGGTCATATTCGAAAAACTGGCCGGAATCGTCAATCCCCTGCCTTTTCTTCGAATTTTCATAAACTTTAATATCCTCATCGGTCAAACCATACCTGTAGCTGTAATCCTGCAGCTTGCAGCTGCCCGCCTTCTCGCAGGTTAAGCAGTTGTAGCTGTGGTTTGCCCACATAAGACTTAGAATGGTCCTTCGCGCTTCCACCACCCTGGGGCTTTCTGTATAAACGGTCATGCCTTCACCCGCTGCGGTGGAGCAGGAACAGATCAGATTAGGGGCTCCTTCCACTTCCACCACGCAAATCCTGCACGCCCCGTCGGGTTTCAGCCCTTCACAGTAGCACAGCGTGGGCACATCGCTTCCCGCCTTCCTGGCCGCTTCAAGTATTGTGCTGCCTTTTTGTACCTCGACTTTAACTCCGTCAATCGTTAAATGCACCATATCCAACCCGTAAACACCTCCAATAGCGTATTGGTAATCAATCCTTAACATCGCAGCGCAGGCACCTGGATGCCTCGCAGACAGCTCTTTCCCTGCCCGGGCAGGTCTCCACCTCGTTAAAGGTGTATTTCCTTTCAACCGGCAGCAGGTCTTCCGGCTGCATCCGTTCCATTTTTTCCTCGATTATTGGCTGATAGTTTTTCCTTTCAATAATCCGCTGTTCAAGCTGTTTCTCCATATTGCCTCCCAGGTATTTGTCAATGTTCAAGGCGGCCCTTCTGCCGTCGCCCACTGCTCCCACCACTGTATCCGGACCCCTGGAGCAGTCGCCGCCTGCAAAGACGCCTTCCATGCTTGTTTTTTGGGTGTGAGGGTCTATTATAACCCTTATGTTTCTATCTGTCTTCAGACCGTTGCCGCCGTTCAGGCTTTCAATGTCCTGTATCATGCCTATTGCTATAATGACCGAATCAAACTCTTCAATATATTCCGAACCGGCAATGGGTATCGGCCTTTTCCTGCCGGACCTGTCAAACTCTCCCTGTTTCATCCTTATAAGCTTTAAGGCCTGAACCCTGCCTTCCCCGTCACCTATAATCTCCAGCGGAGCCGTCAGCGACTGTATTTTTACGCCTTCCTCAACCCCGTCATTAATCTCCTTGTTCATGGCCTGCATATCCTGGGCGCTTCTTCTGTATATCATCTTTACTTCCCTTGCCCCAAGCCTTACTGCAAACCTCGCCATATCAATGGCACAGTTGCCGCCGCCTATTACCGCCACCTTGTTTCCTATATAAGGCGGGTGGCCGGCGTTGGCTTTTCTAAGAAATTCAAAGGATTTATGAACGTTTACCAGGTTCTCTCCCGGAATATCCAGCATGAGCTGCTCCTGGGAGCCCACAGCCACAAACACCGCATCGTATTCATTTCTCAGCTTCTGAAGGCTTATATCCCTGCCCACCTTAACCCCGGTAACAAGGTTTACTCCCAAGTCCAAAATCCTTTGTATCTCATGCCTTATAATATTTCGCGGCAGCCTGAATTTAGGTATCGCATAAACCAGCATACCGCCGGGTTCCTCGTGTTCTTCGAATATGGTTACCCTGTGGCCCCACTGTTTCAAGAAAAAGGCCGCCGACAGCCCTGCCGGTCCCGCGCCTATTACCGCCACCTTTTTCCCGGTATCCGGCGCTTTTTTCAGTTTAATCTCCGGGTGCTCAACTTCCCAGTCCGCCACAAAACGCTTCAAAACCCTTATATCCATCGCCTCATCTATCTGTTCCCTCTGGCACTTGTCTTCGCAGGGATGCCCGCATATTCTGCCGCATATGCCCGGGAAGGGGTTGTTTTCGAGAATAATTTCAACCGCCCTGTTGAAGTTCTCCCTTTGAATCTGTTCAATAAACCTGGGTATGTCAATCCCCGCGGGGCACGCATTGGTGCAGGGCGAGGAAAACATCGTGGCACAGCTTGAAGCCGGACACTTTTGATACTTGATGTGCTCCTCAAACTCGTCCCTGAAATACCTTATTGCGTTCAGAACCGGATTGGGCGCCGTCTGCCCCAGGCCGCACAGCGCGGTGGATTTGATTACATTGCCCAGGTTTTCCAGCCTTTCTATATCCCCTTCTTCACCTTTTCCTTCTATTATCCTGTCAAGCATATGCAGCATCGCCCTTGTCCCTTCTCGGCAGGGCGTACATTTACCGCAGGATTCTTCCTGTACAAACTCCAGGAAAAACCTTGCCAGGTCCACCATGCACGTATCTTCGTCGATTACAATAAGCCCGCCGGACCCCATTATGGTACCCATTTCCTTAAGGGACTCATAATCAACCGGCACGTTTAGCCCGGTTATCGGTATGCATCCGCCTGACGGGCCCCCGGTCTGGGCCGCCTTGAGCTTTTTACCCTTTATAAGGCCTCCGCCTATATCGAATATAATCTCGCCGAGGGGAGTCCCCATGGGTACCTCAACAAGCCCGGCATACTCGGATTTTCCTGCCAGTGCAAAAACCTTTGTCCCCGGACTTTCGGGAGTCCCTATCGACCTCAGCCAGTCACCGCCCTTTAATATAATAGGGGGAACATTGGCCCAGGTCTCCACATTGTTAATAAGGGTAGGTTTGCTCCAAACCCCCTCGTTGGCAGGGAAGGGAGGCCTTATTCTGGGTTCACCCCGTTTCCCCTCTATCGACCTTATAAGTGCGGTCTCTTCGCCGCATACAAAGGCTCCCGCTCCAACCCTTATTTCAAGATCGAAACCAAAGCCTGTATTCATTATATTCTCTCCTAAGAGCCCCAGCTTTCTGGCCTTTGCTATCGCTGTTTTTAGCCGTTCCAGGGCCATCGGGTATTCCGCCCTTATATAAACGTAGCCCTTCTTAGCACCTATTGCGTACCCTGCAATGGCCATACCCTCAATCACCGTATGGGGGTCGCCTTCTATTATGCTCCGGTCCATGTAAGCTCCCGGGTCACCCTCATCGGCATTGCATACCACGTACTTCTCCTTTCCTTCTGCCTTATACGCAAACTCCCATTTTTTGCCCACCGGGAACCCACCGCCGCCGCGGCCCCGCAGTCCTGATTTTTTCATCTCTTCTATAACTTCCTGGGGCTTCATCTTGGTTATAACCTTGGCAAGACCGAAATACCCGTCAAAGGCTATATACTCTTCAATGCTCGACGGGTCTATCAGCCCGACGTTACGCAGCGCAATCTTTGTCTGACGTGCAAAGAACGGTATTTCATCCACTGATTTAACCGGCTCTCCGGTATCCGGCATCCTGTAGAGAAGCCTTTCCACCACTTCGCCCTGTTTCAGGTGCTTTTCAACAATCTCGGGGATATCCTTAACGGTAAGCTCCTTGTAGAATATTCCGCCCGGATATATTGTCATAACGGGTCCCAGCGCGCAGAGCCCCATGCAGCCCGTTTTTATCACTTCACATTTATCGGTAAGCTTTGCTTTTTCAATCTCGGAGTTAAGCCTGTCAATTACATCCTGGCTGTTTGAGGAATCGCATCCGCCCCCTCCGCATACCAGGACCTGATACCTTTCATGGTTCATGCTTTACACCACCTCTCCTTTTACTGTATCAGCCAGGGTTTTATGACCTTCCCCTGCATTACATGATGGCTGATTATCATCTCGGCCATGTTGGGTGTAACCCTTGAATAGGATACCGCTTTTTCCCCCGGCAGTTTTACCGTCAATATCGGCTCATGGCTGCAAAGACCCATACAACCCACCACTTTTACCCTTACATTCCAAAGCCCGTACTTCAAAGCTGCCGTCTTTATCCGTCTGGCTACTTCCTTGGCGCCAACCGCCTCGCTGCACCGGCTGAGCTGAAAGGACACTCCGTTTCCGTCCCCCCGCTCGGCTATCCTGGTTTCGGCCATTGTTCTGATCCTTTGATAACTTTTAAGAGCACTCATCCCTATTCGCCTCCCATTCTTCGTGCTCTTTCAGGATATTCTTCACGCTGTCGGGCTTTACCCTGGTGTATACCCTTTCATTTATTGTCATTACCGGTCCCAGACCACAGGACCCCAAACATCTTAAAACCTCAACCGAATACTTGCCGTCATCGGTGGTATCTCCGCCCCCGATTCCCAAAATCTCCTCCAGTTTATCCAGTAATTTTTGGGATTTTTTAACATAACAGGCCGTTCCCTTGCAAACTCCGATACAGAACCTTCCCTTCGGTTTTTCTGAAAACAGCGAATAGAAAGTTACTACCCCGTGAACATCCGCCACCGGAATATTCAGCCTGTGTGCTACATATTCCTGGATTTCCGGCGGCAGAAAGCCCAGCACTTTCTGGATTTCATGGAGCACCGGTATAAGTCTGCCGGGTGTACCGTCAAAGGTATCGATAATATAATCAATCTGCCTTTTTTGTTCCTCCGTTACCTGGGTTTCCAGACCAGCCACTGTACCCGCCATACGCATGCCTCCCTTTGTTTTACCACTAATTACCGCAAGTTCTATGCCAAAAAATAAAAACCCTCCCGGGTAATATTCAGACTGCTGTCAGCCCTTCAGGCTGAAAAACAAAGACCGTACACTGTCCAAATTGATGCATTCATGCATTAATAATGCTCCTGTGCATTACCAATTCGCCGGATCAGGGGTTGTATTTCTTCAGCTTTCTTACTATGGTGGACTGGTCCACTTCAAGTATTTCGGCTATTTTATAGGTACTGTTGTACCTTTCCTTGGCCCGTTCCAGCAGCTTCCTTTCAACTTCCTCCAGGGCTTTCTTAAGCGGTATTAACCCCACCACTTCCACGTTCTGTGCTTCGCCGTTTTTCTTTATAAAACCCGGCGGCAGACTGCCCGGCTGAATCTCGCTTTCGCGGGATACTATTACAAGCCTTTCAATAAGGTTTTCCAGTTCCCTTATATTGCCCGGCCAGTGGTGCTCCAGAAGTATTTTCTGGAGCTCTTCCGAAATGGTCTTGCTGAAACCGTATTTGCGGTTGTATTTTGCCAGGAATCTGTTGGCAAGGGGTATTATATCCTCCTTTCTCTGCCTTAGGGGGGGTATCTCCAGCGGTACAACGCTCAGCCTGTAAAACAAATCGGACCTGAATTCACCGTTTTTCACCATCTCTTCAAGATCCCTGTTGGTGGCGGCAATCACGCGGATATCTATGTCTATCTGTTTTGTGCCCCCGACCCTTACTATTTTTTTATCCTGGAGCACCCTTAAAAGCTTAACCTGCTGGGACAGCGGCAGTTCACCCACTTCGTCCAGGAATACTGTGCCTGTATGGGCAACCTCCAGCAGTCCCGGCTTGCCCTGCCTTTTGGCCCCGGTAAAGGAACCGGTTTCATAACCGAACAGTTCAGATTCGATCAAGTTCTCCGGGATTGCCCCGCAGTCGATTTTGACAAAGGGCCCCTTGCTCCTGTGTCCCGTCCGGTGTATAAACCTGGTTATCAGGTCCTTGCCGGTGCCGGACTCGCCCAGTACCAGTATGGTTGAATCTATCCTGGCAAGCTTCCTGGCTATTTCCATAACCGCCTGGAATGCTGGGCTGCGCATGCTTAACAGTTCCTCCAGGTTTTCCTCATCCGAAAATATTTCCCCAATACCCTGGTTTATCCTGTTTTCCATATCCTGCAGCGCTTTCATATCCCTCATGTTTACTATGACCCTTATAACCCTGCCGTTTTCGTCCATCACCGGGTTTCCGGTGGTCAGCACTTCCCTCCCGGTCCAGTGCTTCTGAAAAAAGGTCACCGGCCTTCCGGTCTTAATGGCAAGCAGCGTGGCCGAAGGGTATACTATGCCCTTCTTCTCCATATCCTTAACGTTCATTCCCACCAGTTCATCGGAAGTCATATGCAAAAGCTGCTCCAATGCAGGATTAACCTTAGTGATAAAACCCCTCGAATCGGTAACCACTATCCCGTCGTAGGAGCAGTCAATTATCGCCTTGTTTTCCTCATTAAGTTCCTTTTCCCTTTCCAGCTGGTCCTTCAGCGACTGCATAAGCTTTGTGTTCTGGGATATTAAATAGGGAAGACACATATCCACTTCGGCTATACCCTGATACACCGCTATAGCCTTCTCGCGGCATGAATGATATCCGCATGCGCCGCAGTTGAGCTGATCCTCCTCGGTATACTTTTCGGTCTTGGCCAGGATAACCTGAATATCCTGTTCGGTGGGCTCGGGTAGGGCTGCTCTTTTGTCAAAAAATGCCGCCTCCAGGTTTACCCTGTAGCCGGATATCTGTTTTTTACCTTCTTTTTTTTGTTCATCGGTCTTTGAATTGAAGAAGGTTATTACTTCATTCTTTTTTCTGTCAAGACTTTTGGATGGGCCGCTCATGGGCCCGTCTATACACCCGTTACACAAAAGCAAATCAAGGAATTTTACCTTTATGTCTCCGTTTGCCACCGATGATATCACATCTATACACCGCTCGGGTCCCTCCGCAACTATAAAGCTTTGGCTTAAAAATTCCTCCTTGAGGTTCATACAGTGCAGAAGCCCCCCCGGCAGCGGTATGGTATGCCCCCTGGTGGCACAGGGGCCGTCGGGTGCTGCCGGTAAAGCAGTGTTTGCATCAATGTCCTTTGCCTTCAGGACCTCCGACGCTTCTTCAAAGGTCAGGGCAACATCCACAAGTTCGTTTAGGTCTTCCCTTAATATTTCAGCCTTTTTCGCAAGGCAGGGCCCGATAAATACAAGCTTGTAGTTGGGATCCCTGTGCCTGCTTTTAAACATCCTTGCTGCAGCCGCCATGGGAGATACGATGGGTACAAGGTTTGGTATAAGTGATGGAAAGTGCATTTCCACGAGGTTGACAACGGCGGGACAGGGTGTGCTTATGTAAAACTTCCGGGACAGGTCCAGCTTTCTATACGCTTCGCTTATCAAATCAGCTCCCGCAGCCACTTCCCACACCTGTTCAAACCCTGCAGCCTTTAAAGCTCCAATAAATTTTTCCGGCGGTACTTCAACAACCGCCGGATATGAAGGTGCCACAAGTGCAACCATTCTGTTCCCGTTGCTCATCATCCGCTGCACCAGCGCTGCACCGTCCTCCACGCGTTTTGCATTCTGGTTGCAGACCTTCAGGCAGCTGCCGCAGGCTATACACCTTTCAGCAATAACACTGGCTTTACCGTCAACCATCCTGACTGCCTTAACGGGACAGTTTCTCACACAGGCATAGCAGGCCTTGCATTTATCACCGTCGGTTGTGATTACGCTCTTTGCCATCGTCTCACCTTCCTAACCTGTATAATATATTATATTCGCCATTTTCTACCTGTTTCCTCCTGATTTTTTATGTAAGAAATTTACATATTACAAGCGGGTCGGACATACCACTGTCGCAACAGTTTTTTCCAAAGCATATTAATATGCAAAAGGTATGCCAGCAAAAAAGCCGGCGCTTAAATACTAAATGCGGCAGGGGAAAACCGTCCCATGCCGCACTGTCGCACTTGTTATATTTTTTTGTTTATCCATTAAGGCGGTTGTACAGCATGACCGCGGCTTCAGCCCTGGTCAGGCTGTTTTTGGGATAAAAGTTTCCACCGCTGCCGCCTATTATATTCATGCCCTTTGCAATGGCAACATACCCGATAAGTTCAGGGTCTATTCTGCCCTGGTCGTTAAAACCGGTTACAAATATGCCCTTTATGTCTGCAACATCCTGGTATTTAAGCGACCTTACCATAAATTTGACCGCCTCTTCCCTTGTTACAAAGGCGTCCGGGTTTTTCTCCTCCTTTGTGACCACTTTCTCCCGGATAAGCAGGTTATACATTTCATCCAGCTTGCTGTCGTCCTCAAAGGAACCGTAATAACCCATTGCCTTGACAAGCAGGTACAGAAAATCCTTCTGTATAATGCTCTCATCCGGCCTGAACTCATCCCCCGGCAGCATGATACCGTATTCGGCCAGGGCGGTAATCTGTCCTTCCGCAAAATGACCGGCAATGTCCGTATACTTCGCAGCCTTCTTTTCCACAAAGGGCCTGCCGGAATAGTCCAGTATCCGCCCGGAAAAGGCGTCAAATATGATGGGCTTTTCCTGCCTGGCGTTGTACACCAGCCTTATTTCCGGCTTGTTGTCACCGGCTTCAGGCCTTTCATAACCCTCGGTGTACACATCGCTGTATACAAGCTCCAGCCCAATACCTTCAAAAAGTTTGCTGTAAACCTCTTCCATTTCAAGAACATTTTCCAGGGACGGGAACTCAAGGTCGAACCAGTCCATGCTAAGGCTTACCACCCTGCCGTTTACCGCATCAAAGCTTAGATACACCGAATTGTCCGGGAACTGTACTCCGTTTACCTTCCTTATATAGCGAAAACTGTAGGAAACCGGGTTTTCATCCCTTCCCAGCGGGTAGTAATGCCCTTCATAGGCCGGGTCAAACTCCAAATCATTAAATTTATCCCTGTACACCGTCTTCATGAATTCTTCCACGGTTTTCCTGGCCCGGTCTTCGGTATATTTGCCCTCACTTTCGCCCTCGACGGGCAGATACCGGCTGTATCCCTTAAGGAATCCGCTCTTTGCGTCAATCCTCACCCATATATTCCCGGATGACCTTTCTGATGAAGAGGCCTTTTTCTCGAAATTCAGCTCCCAGGCATAACTGTCGCCTACGTTCCAGTCCTTTTGCAGATTTATCCGCGAGACTTCATAATCCCGGGATATCTCCAGTTCCTTGATGCCCCTTGCGATGCTTTCCGCCCGCTCCCTGGTAAGCAGCCTGGATACCTCTTCCACCGCTTTTTTCTCCTCGGGGGTAAGCTCTATCACGTCCGCCGCGTCTGCCGTCGACTTTTCCATGGCCGCTCTCTCCGCCCCCATGCCAGGGTAAGGGCCGTAGTACTGGCTTACTTTAATCCTTTCACCGCTGAAGGCATCCACTGCGTAACTTGTGCCGTA
>Ga0334894_1000858_pt1 | contig 30918 bp, 27 predicted proteins | sample GraSluR3_MG_6_FD_207225 | JGI IMG/M metagenome (GOLD analysis project Ga0334894, IMG submission 207225) | Sludge microbial communities from methane-producing bioreactor in Wageningen University, Netherlands - Granular Sludge_12_05 R3 | ecosystem: Engineered > Bioreactor > Anaerobic >...
TTTTAGTAACAATGTTTACTGATCCTAGCTGGACTCCATTTTTTACATCTATTGATGGTCTTATAACTGAAATAGGCGGAATGATGACGCATGGAGCTGTAATCACAAGAGAGTATGGTATTCCAGCAATTGTAGGAGTTGAGGGAGCCACTAAGAAGCTAAAGACTGGAGATAAGATAATACTTGACGCAGATACAGGTAGAATCGAAGTGATTAAATAAGGCGATTATACGCCTTTTTGTCTTTTAAAATGATATAATTAAAGAAATTAATTTGAGAGGAGCAGTCCCGTGAGCTTTTTAGATAAATTAGTGGTTATATCTGGTGGCAATAATGGAATAGGAAAAGAAACGTTACAACAGTTTAACGACTTAGGCGCAAAGACTGTCGTTATTGATAAAGAAGAAGCGATGGTGGAGTGTAACTATTATTATCAAGGAGACTTATCTAAAAAAGAAGTTTTAGATGACTTTCTAGAAGAGTTTTCTAAAAGGTACAGTAAAGTAGATGTCTTAGTTAACAATGCTTGCTTTTCGAATAAAGGAATATTATCAGGATGTAATTATGAGAGTTTTCTAGAAGTGATCAAAGTGGGTCTAGTAACGCCGTATTATCTATCTTTAAAACTAAAAAATCTATTTAGCAAAGATTCGTCTATTATTAATATTGCTTCAACAAGAGCATTTATGTCACAGCCAGATACAGAGAGTTATAGTAGTGCAAAAGGCGGCATAGTAGCTTTAACTCATGCTTTAGCAGCCAGTTTAGCTGGAAAAGTAAGAGTTAATGTCATTTCTCCAGGATGGATAGATAATAGCCAATCAACATGGAGTGAAGCTGATTATGAACAGCATTTCACAAGAACTATAGGAACTCCAGAAGATATTGCCAATATGGTCTTGTTCTTAGCTAGTGATAAAGCAAGATTTATAAATGGTGAAAACATAATTATAGATGGTGGTATGACAAAGAATATGATTTATCATAATGATTATAATTGGGTGTATAAAAAGGAAGGAGAATAGTCTTGAAAACAATTTGCTATTGTGTTAAATCGTCAGACGACAAAACGGAGCTGTATGTTAAGCAATGGGTACCTGATGGAAAGATCAAGGCTATACTCCAGATAACACATGGAATGCTAGAGTATATTGATAGATATGATGATTTTGCAACATATCTTGCAAATAACTCTATACTTGTAACGGGGTTAGATTTATTAGGGCATGGCAATTCAGTGACTGATATATCTAAAAGAGGTTTTTTCTCTGAAAGTAAAGGAAATGAAATTATTCTTGAAGACATTGAAACAGTAATGGGATTAACGAAATATGATTATCCTAATATACCATATTTTCATTTAGGGCATAGTATGGGGTCTTATTTAGTAAGACAGTTGATTGCAAAAACTGAGGAGCATATTGATGGAGCAATAATAGTAGGAACAGGACTTCCGCCTAAAATATTACTTACTTTAGGTGAAGCCTTATCAAAAATTATTAGTATTGCTAAAGGCAGTGATTACAGGTCTAAATTAATAGACGATATGAGTATAGGTAAGTTTAACAAGCATTATGAAAACCCAAATACTAATGTCGATTGGATATCTAGAGATAATAAAGTAGTAAATGACTATGTCAAAGATCCTAAGATAAATTTTAAATTTACAACAAATGCTTATCAAAACATGTATAAGAGCATTAAGAGTATTCATAATAAAGGGTATGTTAATAGAACTAGAAAAGATATGCCAATTCTATTTGTTTCTGGTGCTAATGATCCAGTAGGCGATATGGGTGAGGGTGTAAGACGGTCATATCAAATGTTTAAAGATCTTGATTTTAAGGACGTTAGCATAAAACTATATGAAGGTGCTCGCCATGAAATAATAAATGAGATAAATAAGCAGGAAGTATATGAAGACATATATAACTGGATGATAGAAAGAGTGGAATAAAATGGGCAAATATATACTTTCATTGGATCAAGGGACAACTAGTTCAAGAGCTATTTTATTCGATAAATCAGGTAAAATAATATCTTTAGCACAAAAAGAGATCAAACAAATCTATCCAAAAAGTGGTTGGGTAGAGCACGACCCAAGGGAAATTTGGGCAAGTCAGTCGGGAGTTATGAGAGAAGCTATAGAAAGTGCTAGAATAGATATAAAAGAGGTTCATGCAGTAGGAATTACAAATCAAAGAGAGACCACTGTGGTATGGGATAAGGTATCAGGGGAGCCAATATATAATGCCATAGTTTGGCAGTGTCGGCGAACAGCTGATATTTGTGAAGAACTAAAAGCCAAAGGGCTAGAGCCATATGTGAAAGATAAAACAGGTTTAGTAATAGATGCTTACTTCTCTGCTACTAAAATAAAGTGGATACTAGATAATGTCAAAGGAGCTAAAGAGAAGGCGAGTAGAGGGGGTCTTCTTTTTGGAACTGTTGATACATGGCTAATTTGGAACTTAACAAGAGGAAAAGTTCATGTAACAGATTATACTAATGCATCTAGAACAATGTTATATGATATTAAAGATTTGAAGTGGGATGATAAACTACTTGATGAGCTTCAAATATCAAAAGAAATGCTTCCTAGTGTAAAGAGCTCATCTGAGATTTATGGCTATTTAGATAAAGATTTATTTGGAGTTTCTATACCTATATCAGGTGTTGCAGGAGATCAACAGGCTGCTTTGTTTGGTCAAACTTGCTTTGAGCCTGGTATGGTAAAGAATACATATGGAACAGGTTGCTTTTTGCTTATGCAAACTGGGAAAGATTTAATTAGATCAAATAATGGCTTACTAACTACTATAGCTTATGGCTTAGATGGCAAAGTAAGTTATGCTCTCGAGGGGTCTGTATTTATTGGAGGTGCTGTAGTACAGTGGCTGAGAGATGAATTAAATATTATAAGAAAAGCTGAAGACACTGAAGCTATTGCATTATCGGTTTCAGACAGTGATGGAGTATATATTGTGCCTGCTTTCTCAGGCCTTGGAGCCCCCCATTGGGATATGTACGCAAGGGGGTCTATTTTTGGTATATCAAGAGGCACGAACTATAGGCACATTGTCAGAGCAGCTCTTGAGTCAATAGCTTATCAAACAAAAGATATTATTAGAGCAATGGAAGAAGACTCTCAGATTGAACTAAATGAACTCAGAGTTGATGGTGGTGCCTCTAATAATGAGTTTCTAATGCAGTTTCAGTCTGATATACTGCAAAATTCAGTTGTAAAACCAGCAGTAGTAGAAACAACTGCTTTAGGAGCTGCATATCTTGCTGGGTTATCAACAGATTTTTGGGTTAGTAAAGAAGAAATTTTGAATAATTGGGCAGTAGATAAGAAATATTTACCTAGAATTAGTGAGGAAGAGATGGGAAATCTATATGAAAAATGGCTAAAAGCCATAGAAAGTACAAAAACATGGAAATAAATCGATAAATGTGCTTATTATTGAAGAAAATATTATACATTAGGCTCTTCTTGTTATATAATGAGCTTTGTGCAAAAAAAGAAAGAAGGACTTAAATGCAATTAACAAGATTTGAAGATTTAAACTTGTCCAAGGAAATACACAGAGCTGTAAAGGATATGGGTTTTGAAGAGCCAACACCTATACAGTTAGGAGCTATTCCTCATTTAATGATGGGTAGAGATGTTATTGGACAAGCACAAACAGGAACTGGAAAAACGGCAGCTTTTGGGATACCTATTTTGGAGAAAGTTGACCCTAGCTTTAAAAAACCACAAGCATTGATACTATGTCCGACTAGAGAATTAGCTATACAAGTAGCAGAAGAGATCACTAAGTTGGCAAAGTACAAAAAAGGAATTAAAATTTTACCTGTATATGGAGGCCAGTCTATACAAAGACAAATTAAGTCTCTAAAAGCAGGTGTGCAAATCATTATTGGTACACCTGGTAGGGTAATGGATCACATGAGAAGAAGAACACTGAGAGTTGAGACCATAAATTATGTTGTCTTAGATGAAGCTGATGAAATGTTAGATATGGGTTTTAGAGAGGATATGGAAACTATTCTTGAAAACACTCCTATAGAAAGACAAACTGCACTATTTTCAGCAACAATGCCTAAGGCAATTCTTGACATAACAAACGAATATCAAAATGAACCTGAATTTGTTAAAGTTGTACATCAAAAAATGACAGTACCAAATGTAGAACAGTTGTACTATCAAGTAAAGGAAAAAGAAAAGGTTGATGTACTAACAAGACTAATAGATATGTATGATCCAAAATTATCACTCGTTTTTTGTAATACTAAAAGAAGAGTTGATGAGTTAGTAACGCAATTGCAGAGTAGAGGGTATTTTGCAGATGGTTTGCATGGTGATATGCGTCAAAATCAAAGAGACAGAGTAATGGATCAGTTCAGAAATAATGTTGTAGAAGTTTTAGTTGCAACTGATGTTGCAGCAAGAGGTCTTGATGTAGATGATGTAGAAGCAGTTTTTAACTTTGATGTTCCACAAAACCAAGAATATTATGTTCATAGAATTGGTAGAACTGGAAGAGCAGGTAGAGAAGGCCGAGCTTTCACTTTAGTAGCTGGAAAATCTATTTATAAACTAAAAGATATTCAGAAATATACTAAGACTAAAATTATAAGAAATGATATTCCTTCATTAGGAGATATTGAAGAAGCTAAGACAGTGAAGCTTTTTGACAAAATGATGTCTACAATCAAGGATGAAAGACTAAGAAATGAAATAGAGATGATTGAAGACTTTCTAGAAGATGAAAGTATTTCACTTTTGGAAGTTGCAGCTGCACTGTTGAAAATGAACAATGCAACAAGCGCAGAACAGAAGAGTGATTATTCAGCAGAGTTTGGTGCTGAGTTCAAAGATACTGGTGCAGAACCAGGAATGGTTAGACTATTTATTAATGCTGGAAAGAAACAAGGGGTAAGGGCTAGGGATATTGTAGGTTCAATTGCAAGTGAAACTGGTATACCTGGTAAAGTTATTGGAATGATAGCAATTCACAACAACTTTACTTTTGTAGAAGTTCCAAGAGAGCATGCACAAGAAGTGCTAACTATTATGCAAAACTCTATGATTAGAGGAAATAGAATTAATATTGAGCCAGCAAAGCCAAAATAAAGGGACTAAAAAAGCGTAGATTAGTTATAAACTAAAACTACGCTTTATTGATTTTAAATAATATTAAAAGGCTAAATTTACAAAAACTCCAGCTAAAAGACTAATGACTAGAAATACACCAGATCCAGCAATTAATGCTTTTGCACCTACGCTCTTGATTTTCTTTAGGTCCACGCCAATACCCATTGCAATCATAGCCCAGAGAATTAAATCGCTACTTGCAAGCTTAAGCCATCTTTGTAATGTATATTGACCAATATTAAAGCTAAACAACCCTAAAGATGATAAAATCCCTGTTACAATAAAGAGAATTATATATATAGGAATCTTAACTTTTGCTTGACCTTGACTCTCAGTTTTCGCTTTATTATTCCACTTTATTAGAAAAATAGTAACTGGTGCTAGTAGAACGACCCTAGTCATCTTTACAAAAGTAGCCATTTCAAGAGCAAGTTCATTTCTTGTTCCTGCAGCTGCTAATGCATGTGCAACACCCTGTAGAGAACTACCAGACCAAAAACCATATTGAATGTCTGAGAAATTGATTAGGTTGCCAATTACAGGATATACAATTACTCCAACAGCGCCCAGAAGGCTGATTATAGCTACTGCTAAAGCAGTATCATTTTCGTCTGCCTCAATTACCGGAGCAGTCGCAACAACAGCGGAAGCCCCACAAATTGAAGATCCTACACCCAGTAACATTGCCAACTTATCATTAAGTCCAAACATTTTCGCAACATGTGGTGCCAAAAAAATCCCTATAAATACAACAAATAATGCCAATAGTAATATCATTAAACCATTCGCATAAAGTGCCACAAAGTTCATGTCAGCTCCTAAAAAAATAATTCCAAGCTTTAATAAGGATTTTAGAGTATACTTTGTCCCGCTCTTGAAAATCTTATGAACCCCTACAACATTACCATATATTATGCCAAGTACTATTCCTATAGTTAAACTGCTAACAGATAATAGGGTAGAAAGTTGTTTTGATATAACAGCAAGAGCTACGCAAAGCAGTATCCCTGGTATTTCTTTTATAATTTTACTCATTGTTTGCCTCCTAGAGTTAAATAACACTATAACATCCTACTAAAAAAAATAATATATTACAATCATAAATTTCTAAAGTCTAAATAAATATATAGAACAAAAGTAGTCATGCTTCATTATTTTGGTAAAATTAATGTGTAAAATTGATTATTTCACTTGAATTAAAAATGATAAAATGACATACTTAATTGATGTAGATAATTATGTGATAAATTAAAACTTTATAAAAACCTGTTATATCATATAAGTAATTCAGGAGGAGCATAAATGCAAAAAGAATACTTAATAGGAATCGATATCGGTTCTACTACAATTAAAATAGTAGTTCTAGATAAAAAATATAATACTATATTTAAAAAATACGAGAGGCATTTTGCTAGTATTAAAGATAAGCTAAAGTTCTTATTATACGAAGTCTTTAGGGAATTAGGAAATGCAGTAGTAAATGTAGTTATTACGGGTTCAGGCGGTATGAACATATCAAATGGACTTGGTGTAGCCTTTACTCAAGAAGTAGTTGCCTCTACTAAAGCTATAAATACATTTTATCCAAACACAGACGTAGCAATTGAACTAGGTGGGGAAGATGCAAAAATTATATACTTCACTAATGGAGTAGAACAAAGAATGAATGGTATCTGTGCAGGGGGTACAGGATCATTTATTGATCAGATGGCTACTTTGTTGAAAGTTGATGCTGCTGGATTGAATGAACTAGCAAAAGATTATAATACGATATATCCTATTGCAGCGAGATGTGGTGTATTCGCAAAGACAGACATACAACCTTTACTAAATGAAGGAGCATCAAAAGAAAATATAGCAGCATCAATATTCCAAGCAGTTGTTATTCAGACAATTAGTGGACTAGCATGTGGAAGACCAATTAGAGGTAATGTTGCATTTTTGGGTGGCCCCTTATATTTCTTATCTGAATTAAGAAAGAGGTTTATTGAAACACTAAATCTAAATAAAGATCAAATCGTTTTTCCAGAGGATTCACAATTGTTCATTGCTTTAGGAGCTGCTTTAAGTGCAGAACAAGTCGATAGTTTGGCACTAAAAGAGTTAATAGGCAAGCTTGATAACCTAGATAAAGTTGATATAACTGAAAAAAAGCGCTTGCCAAGATTGTTTAATGATAAAGAAGAGTATGAGAAGTTTGTTAATAGACATAAAGAGCATTCAGTTACTAGGGCAAAACTTGAGAACTATGAAGGAGAGTGCTTTTTAGGCATTGACGCAGGATCTACAACTACAAAAGTAGCTTTAACAGATAAAGATAGTAATTTGCTTTATACTTTTTATGGTAGTAATGAAGGAAGCCCTCTTAACTCTACAATGAAAGCTTTAAAGGACCTATATAGTAGGATGCCTAATAAAGCAAAGATTGTTAATTCTACAGTAACTGGTTATGGAGAAGCTTTGCTAAAAGCAGCAATTAAAGTAGATATAGGTGAAATAGAAACAATTGCACATTATAAGGCAGCAGAGTTCTTTAGTCCTGGTGTTGATTTTATATTAGACATTGGCGGACAAGATATGAAGTGCTTAAAGATAAAAGATGGTGTTATTGAAAGTATCTTATTGAATGAAGCATGTTCATCAGGCTGTGGATCATTTCTAGACACTTTTGCAACATCTCTTGACCTAGAAATTGAGAATTTTGCTAAGGAAGCTATTTTTGCAAAAGAACCAGTAGATCTAGGGACTCGATGTACTGTATTTATGAACTCAAGAGTAAAACAAGCACAAAAAGAGGGAGCCTCAGTAGGAGACATTTCTGCAGGACTTTCATATTCTGTAGTGAAAAATGCTCTATTTAAAGTTATAAAGCTAAAATCACCAGAAGAACTAGGAAATAACATTGTAGTACAAGGTGGCACATTTTATAACGATGCGGTTTTAAGAAGTTTAGAACAATTAGCGGAAAAAGAAGTTGTACGACCTGATATTGCTGGGATAATGGGAGCATTTGGGGCTGCACTTATTGCTAAGGAAAGGTATGTGAAAGGCTATAAGAGTTCACTATTAAGTGCTGAAGGTTTAGATGATTTCTCTATAAAATCAAGAACAGCAAGATGTGGGCTATGTTCTAATAATTGTATGATTACAGTAAATACATTCGGTGATGGAGAGAGGTTTGTATTTGGTAATAGATGTGAACGAGGTGCAGGAAATTTAAACAAGTCTGAAGAGTTACCGAATTTATTCAAATATAAATATGAGGAGATCTTTGGATATGAGCCTTTAAAGAAAGAGGAGGCCCATAGAGGAATTGTTGGTATTCCGAGGGTACTGAATATGTACGAGAATTATCCATTTTGGCATACTTTTTTCACTAGTTTAGGATATCGAGTAGAACTTTCAGGAAGGTCTACAGCAGACATATATAAGAAAGGGATAGAGACTATCCCCTCAGAATCAGTTTGTTACCCTGGCAAACTCGTGCATGGTCATGTAATGGACTTGATTGAAATGGGAATAGATTTTATATTTTATCCAAGCTTAACTTATGAGAAGAAAGAAATGAAAGAAGCAGACAATAACTATAACTGTCCTATAGTAATATCTTATCCTGAAGTAATAAAGAATAATATGGGCATATTGAGAGAAGAAAATATTAACTTTTTACACCCGTTTTTACCATATGATGATAATGTAGCGTTAAAAAGAAGATTGGCAGAGGTTATGGAGCAATTTGACATTACTGCAGATGAAGTTTCTTTTAGTATTGATAAAGCACATGAAGAACAAGAAAGATTTAAAAAGAAAATAAAGTTAAAAGGCGAGCAAACCTTAAGAGAAATTAATGAAAAAGGAATCAAGGGGATTGTCTTGGCTGGCAGGCCATATCATATTGATCCAGAAATAAATCATGGAATACCAGAAATGGTAAATTCATTAGGAATGGCAGTATTCACAGAAGACGCTATTGCACATCTTGGAAAAGTTGATAGGCCATTAAGAGTGTTAGATCAATGGGCATATCATTCTAGACTTTATGCTGCAGCACATTTTGTTGCTGAAAATGAGAATTTAGAGCTAGTACAACTAAACTCCTTTGGTTGTGGCTTAGATGCAATTACAACAGACCAAGTTCAAGAAATCTTGACTGACCATTCAAGGATTTACACTACACTCAAGATAGATGAGATAAACAATCTTGGAGCAGCAAGAATTAGAATTAGATCTTTAAAAGCAGCAATGTTTGAGAGAGAAAAAGAAGGCTTTATTGCGAAGAAGAAAGAAAGAAAATATGAAAAGATCAAGTTCACTAAAGAAATGCGAAAAACCCATACAATTTTGGCTCCTGATATGTCTCCTATTCATTTTGATATTTTAGAAGCAGCATTTAATACATCCGGTTATACATTGGCTGTATTACCAGCCAAAGATACAGAAGCTGTTGAAATAGGACTCAGGTATGTTAATAATGATGCTTGTTATCCAGCAATTATTGTTATAGGGCAATTAATAGAAGCTTTGCAATCTGGTAATTATGACTTAGATAATACGTCAGTTATCATGACTCAGACTGGTGGAGGTTGTAGGGCATCTAATTATATTGGTTTATTGAGAAAGGCTCTTAGAGATTCTGGTTTTCCAGATATTCCAGTAATCTCTCTTAGTGCTACTGGTATGGAGAAAAATCCCGGCTTTAAATACTCACCTAAGCTAATTGACCGAGCTTTAATGGCTTTAATTTACGGGGATCTACTTATGAATGTCCTATACAGAGTTAGACCTTATGAAAGATTCAAAGGATCAGCTGATAAGCTACATGAGAAGTGGACAAAAATATGCCAGGAATCAGTTAAATCTGGAAACAGAAGAAAGTTTAAAAGTAATATTAAAAATATAGTTAAAGAGTTTGATGAGTTAGAGATAAACCATGTCAAAAAGCCAAGGGTTGGTTTAGTAGGAGAAATTCTTGTTAAATTTCACCCAATCGCCAACAACAATGTTGTAAGGGTTGTTGAAGATGAAGGTGGAGAGGCTGTTATGCCTAGTATGTTAGACTTCTTCTTATATATGGCTCACTATCATGATTTTAGCCATAATTATTTAGCAGGATCCAAGAAAGCACAAGTTATTGGAAAGATGGTAATTAAACTTGTTGAGTTTTACAGAAAGACTTACAAAGAAGCACTAGAGAACTCAGTGAGGTTTGATGCACCAATTCCTATAGCAGAGTTAGCTGATAAAGCATCTAAAGTAATCTCTCTAGGTAATAACACTGGTGAAGGTTGGTTTTTGACAGGTGAGATGATAGAGCTAATTGAGTCTGGGGCAGAGAATATTATATGTATGCAGCCCTTTGGATGTTTGCCAAACCATGTAACTGGTAAAGGAGTTATAAAAGAGTTAAGAAGGCAGTATAGTAATGCTAATATTGTGGCAATTGACTATGACCCAGGAGCTAGTGAGGTAAATCAATTAAACAGAATAAAATTAATGATCTCTACGGCTTTTGACAATATTAAAGAAAATGAAAAAATAGAAAATACAAGTTCAGAAAAAGAAAATGTAGGTAGATAAAACTATGCAAAAAGATTGGGTGCTTTCAACCAATCTTTTTTTGTCTTTAAATTGTTCACACTATATACAATAAGTTGTATAATTAAAGTGCTAAAGAAGTTATTAACTAAGTGGTAATCAAGTTTATGAGAAAAGTTTCGTAGAATTTTAAGTCTTATTCTCTAAATTATACAGATATTAATACTTGAGGAGAGGTACAATGCAATATAAGAAAACTGATAATTTGCTTTTTATTAGATTTGACCCAGGCGAAGAAATTATAACTGAACTGAAAAAAGTCGTAAGTGACTTGGATATTAAATCGGGATCTATTAGTGCTATAGGAGCGCTTAATAATGTAACTATAGGTTTTTTTGATACAAGCATTAAAGAATATAAAAGTAAGGTGTTTGAATCTGACTATGAAATAGTATCTTTGATTGGTAGTGTATCAAGTATGAATGAAGAACCCTATTTACATTTACACATATGTATAGGTGACAATCAATTTAATACGTATGGAGGACATTTTGATAGAGGTATAGTAAGTGCTACATGTGAGATGATTATTGTAATTAGCAATGATTCAATTACAAGATGTAAAGGAGATAAATTCGGTTTAAACTTACTGAGATTAAATTAGATAGGAGATCTAGCTATGCCAAACAATTCTGATATTAGTGAAAAATGGAGTATTTCTGTGCCCATGTTAGGTAGTAGATTAGTAAAAAAACAGCTATTTTTAGCTCTAGGACTACCAGCTCTAATTATATTTGTTGTGATTGCAATAGTGAGTAAGGGGCAAGTTTTTGATGGTACTTTTAGATACGCTATGTTGTCTATAGTAGTTCTAGTATTATTAACTTACGTATTATTGAAAGTTGCCTATGGAGGGAAGTATAGTGCTGATTTCACAATTGATGAAAGAGGAATAGCTTTTAGGACTTCACCAAAAGAGCTTAAGAAAACAAGAATAATAGGTGGTCTAGGGTTTCTTCTTGCTGTTTTTTCAAGATCCCCAGGAGGTGCTGCAGCAAGTTATACATCACAATTGAATCAAGAAAATTTTATTAAGTGGGATAATATAAAAGATGTTGAGTATTACCCAAAAGACAGATTAATATATGTAAAAGAAAATTTTGCTAGTAAGATTGCAGTTTTTTGTAATGAAACAAACTATGACATAATTAGAAAACTAATATCAGAGAAAATACAGAAAAGTTAGGCTTTGAGATCTACTCTGCATATGTTAAAATATAAGAAGACTACATAAGTAATATAAAAATTAATTATAATGGTGGGGTAGAAATGGAAAGTATTAAAAGACTTACTCAAATGAGTCAAAGTGCTGGTTGAGCAGCAAAGATTGGACCAGATGTCCTGGCACAAGTTATGTGTCAAATGAAAATTGACGAAGATGAAAATTTGTTAGTAGGTATTGAAACTTCTGATGATGCAGCAGTTTATAGACTCAGTGATGATTTAGCCTTAGTGCAAACTTTGGATTTCTTCACACCAGTTGTTGATGACCCTTATGTTTTTGGTCAAATTGCGGCTGCTAATTCATTGAGTGATGTATATGCAATGGGTGGAGAACCTAAATTAGCAATGAATATTGTATGTTTTCCTGGAGATCTTGCTAAAGAGCAGATTGACGGAATTCTTAGAGGTGGGCACGATAAGATAAGAGAATCAGGAGCATTATTGGTTGGTGGACATACTGTAGAGGATAAAGAGCCAAAGTATGGACTTTCTGTTACAGGTTTCGTCAACCCTATAAATGTGAAAACTAATGCTAATGCTAAAGTTGGAGATATCTTGGTATTAACTAAACCACTTGGTATAGGCATTATGACAACTGCAATTAAGGCTGGCATAATAGACAAGGAAGGCTACTCTGAGACAATTAAAGTAATGGCTTTGTTGAACAAGATTGCTAAAGATGCAATGGTAGCAGCCAATGCTAATAGTTGTACTGATATAACAGGTTTTGGCTTTTTAGGACATGCACTAGAAATGGCAAAAGGTGCCAATGTCTCTATTGAATTTGATACAAGCAAGATTCCAATAATAGAAGGTGCAAGGGAATTCGCAAAAATGGGTATTATTCCAGGTGGTGCATACAAAAACTATGAACATATAAAAGATCATGTTGTAGTTGATAATAACATAAAGCAAGATTTATTAGACTGTTTGGTAGATCCCCAAACATCAGGGGGGCTCTTAATCTCTGTAGGAGAAGAAGACTTAGACACACTTATTAATGGGCTTAATGAAAATCCGACTGGATATGCAGTTGTCGGACAAGTTATTGAAAAGTCAGTTAAAAGTATTTACTTAAAATAAGCATGTAGGGGTGGAATAATGAAGATTATAGCACGTAAGAATGTTAAAGAAGCAGATGTTACTCCGGTTGAGTTAATTGGTAAAGCAAAGTCAACTATTCAATGGGCAATAACAGAAGAAGATGGCGCTCCAAATTTTGAGATGAGATATATTTCACTTTCACCAGATAGTACAACACCATTTCATGCACATCCTTGGGAACATGAAGTTTATATTGTAAAAGGTAAAGGTGCTCTTAAGACAGAAAAAGGTTCACAAAGCATTGAAAAAGATGATTTTGTATTTGTTCCTCTGGATGAAAAGCATCAGTTCATCAATACATCAGAAGAAGATTTAGATTTTATATGTGTAGTTCCAAAAGGAACTAGATATAAGTAGTTATAAAGGCCGAGAAAATGAATAAACATATGTAAAGAAGACAACTGTTTTATTTAAATTCACGCATACTTGGATGTATGGTTTCGATGTTCTAGAGGATCCATGCATCCTTGTTTTTTTGTAATTTTTTTGCATTATAGAACTTATATATTTAATTACTTTTCCTACTCATTCGTCAAATGTTATCAATGTCTTCTTATGAAACACTTCAATTTTTAATGTTCACAAAAATCCTTCCATGCGCCCATCATCAATTTGCTTACAACTCTAAGTTTGCTTTAAGTCATACATGGCTCTTTAAGCTCTTACTTTTGAATACTTTTCCTGTGTTTTGAAACATAGGTCTCACACTAGGTTATTCTTACATTGATTTATCAATAAGTATATTAAATTTCTTGGTAAGATGATTCATTTGTAACTCTGACTTTTTCCTTACGGTTAATATTATTACATGTAATTCTGTCCGTAATGACTAGATTGCTCATTAGTCTAAGGAGATACTCTTCTGAGAATAATTTGTAGAGAAATATCGACCTACTTCAACATCCTAAAACCCTACAAAAAGTTAATAGATGACAACAATAAGTGAATGTCACTATACGACTTACTTTTCTTTCCATAGAAAAATACCTCCAAATAGAATATCTCATTTTAATCAATTAGACTGTCTACTTTGGAAGTATTAGATCAAAACTAGGCCTTTATCTTAGGTAACTAAAATAGTTATGGTCAAGTACTTTGGATGAAAAATAAAACTTTTCAGAGACTTTGCGATTAATATTGGAGACATAAGAGGGCTCAATGGAATCAAGATTATATGGGAAAAACCTGTTTAACTCTGAATCAAAAAAACCATTCTCATTGAGCCAGCTGTAATTTCTAAAAATAACAAGTGGTTCTGCTGATGATAGAATGTCTGTTCCTGGCAATAGTCTACTATCAAATTCAAGACCAAATAAGTTAGATAATGTTGGTATTATATCTAAACTAGAGCAACGTTTATCAACTATGATAGGCTCCATCCCTTGTTTCCAAATAATGAAAACACTTTTTTGAGCGTCATACATGTTATTAATAGGTGTTTTAGAAAGCTCACTCATTTCCTCAAAGTTTAGTCCGTAAGGATGATGGTCAGGACTAATCACTATGACAGTATTATCAGCTATTCCTTGTTCCTCTAAAGATTCAACTAAATACTTCATTGCAAATTCAAATTCTAAGTTAGCTGCTAAATATCCTTTAGCTCTTTCTGAGTATGGTAAATGATCTACGAATTTTCTGTTCTTTGTAGCCATATAGTTATCATTAAAGGTATACTCAAAATGACCACTTACAGACATATAGTAAGCATGAAATTTGCTGTTATCAATAAAATCTGGAAGTGTTTTTTCAATCATTTCTAAGTCAGATCTTGGCCATGTGTTTCTCATTACTAAGCCATTGCCTACACCCTTGTAGGTAAGATAGCCAATGCTTGGGTGTGTCTTATGACGATTGTAATATGTGTAAGTATGATTATGATAAGCATATGTGTTAAAATTTAAAGATTTAAACTGGTTTCCCATAGTATAGGGAAGATAATTACCTATGGCTTCTGTGAAACTCCAAACCCCTGGTTTTGGCAAAAGACCTACGCAAGCAACGTACTCTCCATCAGTTGTACTTACACCCCAAAGAGGATTGTAAAAGTTGTTAAAAACAAAACCTTCGTTTGCCATCATGTAAAGTGTAGGGGTTATTTCAGGATGTATAGCTATAGTATGTAAAGCCTCAGCTGTTATCATAATTAGATTGTGGTTCTTAAATAATCCAGTATATTCGTTTTTTTCAGTAGGGATCTGTTTACTAAAATAACTGTGTATCTCTAAAATATTAGAGTTTTTTTCTAATGATATTAATCCCTTAAAGTCTATGTCTAAAGCATTATACTCAGTAATCTGATCATTTATGTTATCTATTAAGGTATTATCCTCTATATCATCAAATGTTAAATCAAGTTCAGAAACATTATTGCCTAAAATATTTCTTGAGAAGTCAAGATATAATGTGTGTAATAATCCTAAATTTGATAAATTCTGAGATGGATCATTAATCTCGTATAGGAGACGATATACAAGCAGATTATTATCAGCATATACACTAATAAATAATGAGTTTAAAACAAACGAAAAAATCATCATGAAAATAAGTTGTTTTTTTCCTAGATTAAGGGATAAAGAAATATTTATTTTTTTGAAAGCAATAAGACTAAGAACTGGTAAGAAAAACAAAAAACTATATAACAAATTGTTACTAATAGTATTAATTATTATACTTCTAAACTGATACACATCGCTAGCACCTCTAAAAGAATATAGAGATAGTGGAGTTTGAAAAACTTTAAAGTAGATAAAAAAAGAGAAATATACAGCTGTTAAAAAAAACATAACAAATGCAAAAATATAACTTCTAAACTTAGCAGTGATTAAGGATAGGAAAGTAGCAATAGCTAAAGAAAATAATACTACCGTAAATATTGAAAACAATACTGTATTAATAGAAAAACCAGTCAGAGAGATTTTTAATAGTAATTCATAAAATATTACACTTATTACTAAAAATATAATCATAATATTACTCTTGATCTTCAAAGTTATATGTTCCATCTGTTTCACCTTACTTAGCTATTAATTTTGCTTATAATAGAAGCATTTCATAATATTGCTAGTTTATTCTGAAAACACTAACATTATTATACCTATTGTTGTATAATATTAACATAAAACATATATAAGGAGGAATTTATTTGGGTACTTTTTTCACTTTACTACAAACATATGTATTAAGATTAATTATTGCTTTAATAATAGTCTACATAGGATTTAAAATTTCTATATGGGCTAAGAAGCTAGTGAAGAATCTACTAGAAAAATCTAATGTAGATGTTACTCTAAGACCATTTATTCTATCCATAACTGAATATTCAATTAAGGTTTTGGTTGTTATATCGGCTATACAACAAGCTGGCGTTGAGGTAACATCATTTGTTGCAATTATTGGTGCAGCATCTTTTGCAGTAGGTCTGGCTTTTCAAGGAGCTTTGTCAAACTTTGCGGGGGGAGTATTATTGATAGTATTGAGAATCTTCAAAGTTGGAGATTTTATTGAGACAGTTGGCTTTTCTGGAAAAGTGGAAGCTATTAATATTTTTCATACTACCTTAGTTACCCCAGACAACAAGGTTATTACAATTCCAAATGGTAATCTTTCGAATGCTAGTGTAGTTAACTTTTCTACGAAAGGAACAAGAAGGTTAGATGTAAAGTTTGGTGTAGGTTATGAGCAAGATATTGACAAGGTCAAAGAGGTATTGGCGGAAATTGTGAATAGCCACGAATTAGTTCTACCTGATCCGGAGCCTTTTGTTAGAGTTTCTGAGCATGCTGACAGTGCTATTATTTTCACAGTTAGAGCTTGGGCTAATAATAGTGATTTTTGGACAGTACATTTTGACCTTTTAGAAGAGGTTAAAAGAAGATTCGACAAAGAAGGAATTTCTATTCCATATCCTCAAATGGATGTGCATTTACCTAAGAAAGATTAAAAAGGAGAATATAATATGCTACTAAAACATTTTTATGTAGAAAAAATTGCTCATAGTTCTTATATGCTAGCTGGGAATGATATTTGCGCAATAATAGACCCGAGCAGAGATATTGATATGTATTTAGATGAAGCTTATAAACGTGGACTCAAAATTACTCATATTTTACAAACACATCTTCATGCTGACTTTGTATCTGGACATATGGATTTAGCAGAAATAACAGGTGCAAAAATATACATGCCAAAATCAGGAGAAGCTAATTTCCCTGTGATTAATTTAGTTGAAGGAGATTCTTTTGAAATAGAAGATATGAGAATTGATGTGCTTGAAACACCTGGACACACACCTGAACATTTATGTTACATAGTCACAGATACAACTATATCAGAAGAGCCTGTTGGAATTTTTACAGGTGATACTTTGTTTGTTGGAGATGTTGGTAGACCAGATTTATTTCCTGACAAAAAGGAAGAACTGGCTAGCAAGCTATATGATAGTCTTCATGATAAAATTTTGAAGTTACCTGATCATGTTGAAGTATATCCAGCTCATGGAGCAGGCTCATTATGTGGAAAAGCAGTGGGTGCTAAGTATATGAGTACAATTGGATATGAAAGAAGGTTTAATCCAGTTTTACAAATTGAAAGCAGAGAAGAGTTCATTAAGAGCTTAACTTTGGAAATGCCAGAGGTTCCTGACCATTTTGCTTTATGTAGTGATTTTAATAGACAAGGACCAGTGATACTAGAGGAGTTACCTCCTTTGGAAGCTTTCACAGCTGAGCAGTTCTATGAAAAATGGCAAGATGAAGGAGCAGTTGTTGTTGATGTTAGATCGTATGTAGCATTTGGTAGTATGCACATTCCAGATGCTTTTTGCATTGACTATGATGGGAACTTACCTACATTTGCTGGGTGGGTAGTACCATTTGATAAGGATATATTGCTTGTTTGTGATTATGATGAACAAGCGTATGAAACAGCTTTATGGCTTCATAGGGTTGGACTTGATAGAACTGTTGGTTTTCTAAAAGGTGGCATGAAAAACTGGTTTACTAAAGCATACCCAACAGAAATGGTTACACAGGTTGATATTTACGAAGCACTTGAACTAGAAGAGCAAGAAGGGTTTATTTTTATTGATACAAGAGATAAAGCAGCATATCAAGATGGACACATTGAAGGATCAGTAAACATACCAGCTCCTGATTTAAGAGATAGATATGACGAGTTAGACGTGGATAAAGATTATATTTTAGTTTGTAACTCTGGCAATAGATCAAACCTCGGAGCAAGTTTATTGAAAATGTTGGGATATCATAACATATTTAACCTGGCTGGAGGAATGAAGAGTTATCTCGAGTTGCAAAAAGGAGAGGAATAATGTGGATTTTCTAAGAGAAGCAACTTGGTCACCCTACTTAGTAGGAGGGTTAATTGGTCTGCTGAATGTAGCAACACTGGTTTTTTCAGACAAACTTTTGGGTGCTTCTACTTCTTATGTGAAAACAAGTGGAATGATTGCTAAGATATTCAATAAAGAAAAAGTTGGGAAAAACGAATATTATGCAACAAAGATTCCAAAAATAGATTGGGGATGGATGCTTGTTTTTGGTGTTGTAATAGGAGCATTCATTTCATCTAGACTTTCTGGAACATTTAATGTAGTACTGGTTCCAGATTTATGGGCAACTGAAATCGCAGATAGTATATTTTTACGCGTACTTGTAGCTATGTTTGGTGGAATTGTAATGGGAATAGGAGCAAGATGGGCTGGAGGATGTACGAGTGGTCATGGAATAAGTGGTGCTTCACAATTGTCAATATTAAGTTGGATTGCTGCAATTTGTTTCTTCATTGGTGGAATAATTGCTGCTGGCTTAGTTTTTGGGTTTTAGGAGGGTATTATTATGGATACAGTTCAAAAAAATAAAAAACTACAGCTTGTGTTAGGACTATTATTTGGTATAATCTTTGGCTTTCTGTTGCAAAAAGGTGGAGTGACTACATATGAAGTGATAATTAATCAATTACGTTTAATAGACTTTACAGTTTTAAAAATAATGTTAAGTGCTGTTATTGTGACTATGATTTTAATAAGTGTATTATATCCAGCTAAGATTGTTAAATTACATCCTAAGAGCGGTTCAATTAAGAACTCGATTATAGGTGGCTTATTATTTGGTATAGGTTTTGGAACACTAGGCTATTGCCCAGGAACTGTAGCAGGTGCTGTTGGCAGTGGAAATATTGACGGTCTTATTGGTGGAGTTATTGGAATTATTATTGGCTCTGGTATTTTTGCCTCAGTTTATACAACTCTAATAAAAAAGAGGATAGTAGTTATAGACAAGTTTAGTAATCATACTTTTTTCAATAATATGAAATATCATCCTTTAATTTACACGGTGCCATTCGCTATTGTTCTCGGACTATTTATGTTTTTCTTAGAAGCAATTGGGTTTTAACTATCATGAAAGGTTGTGCAGATAATGCACAACCTTTCTTAATAGTTAAATATTTTTGATTTTACTTTCCTTTTTATGTGAATACATCTTCATGTCAGCTTCCTGTATCATTTTCTCAATGTCATCAGTGTTTAGTCTGAGCTCAACTGCTCCATAGGCAAGAGAAGCAATTTCCGTATAGGATGAAAATTCTTTATCAACTCTTAGGCCAACTTCAAGTGCTTCTTTTTCATTACAGTCACCCAGAAGGAGTAAAAATTCATCTCCACCAAAACGAAATGCATAATCTAATCCATCTCTTGTGTTAGACTGCAATATATGTGCTAGGTCCTTCAATAGTTTATCTCCCTCATTATGACCATATGTGTCGTTTACTCTTTTGAAAGAATTAATATCTATTGACAAGAGAGATAAGCTGTACTCAAGTCTTTGAGCCTTCTTTATCTCGTTTTCGATAATGTCAAAAAAGTGTCTTCTATTAAAAAGAGATGTTAATTCATCTGTAACTGAGATTCTTTTAAGTTCATCATTTAACAAATTAAGCTGCGTATTTTTCTTCTCAAGTTCTCTTCTTGTATTAATAAGCTCATTATTAAGTTTTGTAATACTGTCAAGATGTTTATTGTTTTCAGTTCTATAATTGTCAGCAATTTGTTTTTCTAGTTCCCTGATTTTATTCGCTTGAACATTGCTTATTCTTAACATATCCTCATAATACTTCAAAACTTTCGTGCCTTTTTCTCCAAGGGTAATAATTAAAATATCATCAATAATAGCACCAGAAACGTCTATTGCATATATACAGTTATTAATATCTATGTTCATTTCCCAGCCATATGCATATTTATCTGATTTGAGTTCTCTTAAAAAGCTATTAAGCTTCTCACATGTATCACAATTAAAAACATCAAATAAATTTTTGCCAGGCCTAATACTTTCCAACTCAAAAGATGAGAAAATAACTTCTTGAATTCGTGCAGACCAGTCGCAACTTATTATTGAATATCTATTCATTATAAAGTTCCTCACACTTATCTACAGCAAGTTTTGCATTGATTGCATATGCATCTGCACTAACTTTTTTGTAAAGATTAGGATTAGCATTAAATGGGCTTCCACCTACAATAATTTTAATATTTTTCGTTTTTTCGTTCTTCTTTATAAAACTTATTAGTTCTTCTACTTCTGATATGTGTGAGCTTAAAGTAGCTGAAATCGCTACAATATCAGCATTAAAAGATTCTATGCTATCAACAACACTTTGATGGTGACCTTGTGCTCCAATATAATATGTTTGCCATCCGTATAACTCTAGGAAGTCTGCAACCATTCTAGCTCCAATTTCATGAAGTTCATTCTTCGTACATGCAACAACTGCCTTCTTATCTGTCTTCTTAGTAGCAAAAATAAAAGGATAAAGTTTTGACATAATAGTCTGAGTAGCAGCAGTGCAGTAGTGTTCTTGGGCTATAGTAATTCTATTCTCCTGCCACATTTTACCTATTTCATATTGTGACTTTGCAAATATTTCTAAATAGATATCTTCTACAGAGTATGTTTTCTCTATTAGTTCATCAATAAGGTTGCTGGCTCCTACTCTATCTGCATCGATAAGTTTCTCTGTGTATAATCTTGCATATCTGCCTAATTCTGTCGATGTGTCGATATAGCTCTTTAAACTATCCTCATTCTCTAGTTCATTAATAGCAGCGTCTATAAAAGAATTTATAAGAGAAATCTCATCAGTTTCAAAATTGGATTCAAGGATAATCTGTATTGATTTTAGACTATTGTGAAACCATTTCAATGGAAGGTTCCTGTTTAAAAAAAGGTGCTTTACCCATTTAGCATAGTTTATGTAAATATTAATGTCATCATAAGCGATGGACTCAGACAGATACTTAATGTGGTAAGCTGTGTCTTCTAGGCTATGCTTTTTTTGTTGTGGGTTGAGATGCTTTAAAGATGGCTCTTCATTAAATTGATGTTCAAGGGCTTCTTGTGCATAAGAGTCAATATTTTCCTCCAATTTGAAAAATATATCTTTTATCACTAAAATCCCTCCTCATTTATTATTTTAATTAATTATACCAGATAAATAAAATTAATAATATTTGTTTTGAGTTTATTGACAAATTAAAGTAATAATAGTAATATAGCTTTTGTTTATTGATAATAAGAATAAAATTTAGTATTATTAAACATGGTGATAAAGATGAACATAGGTAATAAAATAAAGAATTTAAGAACACAACAAGGACTTACTCAAGAAGAGTTAGCAGGAAGATGTGAACTATCTAAGGGTTTTATATCTCAAATAGAGAATAATTTGACTAGCCCATCTATTTCAACACTTATGGATATATTGTTAGTACTTGGAACAGATTTGCATGAGTTTTTTAATGATAGTATATATCCTAAAGTTGTATATTCAGAAGAAGACGTATTTGTTCAGAAACTTGAAGATCATGTTTCAGAAATAAGTTGGTTAATTCCTAATGCCCAAAAGCATGACATGGAGCCAATGCTTATAGCTTTAGAAAAGAATGGTAGCACAAGAGAAATTGAACCTCATTTTGGAGAAATTTTTATATATGTGCTAGAAGGTATGGTAACATTAATACTAGGAGAGAATAATTATAATATTTGTGCTGGCGAAAGTGCTTACTTGTCTAAGCCAAGAAGGGTGCATACTGTTGCAAACCTATCTGGTAGTAAGGCTAAGTTTTTGTTAGTATCGTCACCACCATTATACTAATATGGAGGTAAGGAATGAGCGATTTACTTGTTAGTCTAAAGGAAATTTCAAAAAAATATGGGGAAAATTTGGTTGTTGATAATATTAGCTTAGAAGTAAAAAGGAATCAATTTATTACACTACTAGGTCCAAGTGGATGCGGAAAAACAACTATTTTAAGAATGATAGCTGGTTTTGAAGATATTACCGATGGCGTTATCTCGTTTGAGGGTAAAGATATAAGCAGTATTCCTGCTCATATGAGAGAAATCAACACAGTGTTTCAAAATTATGCTTTATTCCCACATTTGAATGTTTTTGAGAATATAGCATTTGGGTTAAGATTGAAAAAAGAGAATGAAGAAAGCATTAAAGAGAGAGTTTATCAAGTTTTAAATATGGTAAAACTGTCTGGGTATGAAGATAGAAATATTTCAGAGTTAAGTGGTGGACAACAACAGAGAGTTGCATTAGCTAGGGCTATTGTTAATAGACCCAAGTTATTGTTACTAGATGAGCCCCTTTCAGCTTTAGATTTAAAATTACGTCAAGAAATGCAATATGAAATAAAGGACTTGCAAAATCAACTGGGTATTACATTCATTTTTGTAACTCATGATCAAGAAGAAGCTCTTACTATGTCTGATCAAATAATAGTTATGAATGAAGGTAAGATATTGCAGATAGGAACACCTGAAGATATATATAACGAACCACAAAATAGATTTGTTGCTTCATTCATAGGCGAATCGAATATTGTAAAAGGAAAATATTTAGGCAACTATGAAGTTGAGTTTTTAGGAGCTAAATTTGAGTGTGTTGATGACTATATACCTATTGGAGGAGATACAGAAGTAGTAATTCGTCCAGAGGATTTAGAAGTTGTAAGCCCAGATAAGGGACAAATTACAGGTATAGTAGATGATATTGTTTTTAAAGGAGTCCACTATGAAGTATGTGTCATTGTTCAAGGGAAAGAACTGATTGTACATACTTTAAAGAGTCCTGAAATAAATGAGCAAATAGGACTGCAAGTTGGTCCTGAAGAGATTCATTTAATGAGGGTGTAATATATGGATTACTTACAGAGGTTATCAAAGCCATATAAATGGATAATGTATCTTTTAGTTGGAGTGCCAATTATAATAATGATTTTATTATCATTTACTAGCACTTTAGGTGTAGACTTTTCAGGAGCAGAATTTTCACTGGATAATTTAGGTAGGTTAAATGAGCCCGTGTATACACAGGCGATAAAGAATTCCTTAACATTATCTAGTATAGCGACTATTATTTGTTTTCTAATCGGCTACCCAATTGCTTTTATGATCACTAAGATAAGAGATAAATATAAATGGCTTATATTGGTAATGGTTATAAGCCCTATGTGGTCAAATATGTTATTGAGAATAATTGCATGGGAGCAGTTATTCAAGCCTAATAGCTTATTAAATACCATTGGTATTAGTTTAGACTTATTAGGAACAAGATCTGCTATCATTATAGGTATGGTATCAATATATCTACCTTTTATGATTTTTCCAATATTTACTGTATTAGATAAAATGGATAAGTCTCTTATTGAAGCTAGTGTGGATTTAGGGGCTACAAAAACACAAGTTTTCACAAAAATCATTTTCCCATTATCAATCAGTGGTGTAGCTAGTGGTGTGATGATGACATTCTTGCCAAGCGCTACAGCATTTGCTCTTCCTGAAAGGCTTGGTGGGGGAAGGATACTTTTAATTGGTAATGTCATAGAAAACTTATTTAAAAGAGTATATAACTATAATTTAGGTAGCTTATTGTCAATTGTGATTATCTTAATAATTTTTGGTGCAATGAGGATAATTAACAGACAAGAAGGAGGCCTGATAATATGATGACAAAATTAATGAACATATTAAAATGGCCTTTAGTACTAGTGACCTTTTTCTTGTTATACTTTCCGATAATCATAATTGCAATTTTATCTGTGAATGAGTCACAGTCTGCTCATATCTTTACAGGTTTTACATTTAAGTGGTACGAAGAGATAATAACTAACTCGAGTTTAAGAACAGCAATTTTTAATACTTTTCTAATAGCAATAATATCCACAGCGATTAGCACAGTAATTGGAACTGCAGTGGCAATTGGTATAAACGCAAATTCAAAGAAAGAATCTACAAAAGTACTAATGTTGAGTAACATTCCAATTGTTAACCCTGATATAGTAACAGGATTATCATTGATGATTGTGTTCTCTTTTGTGAGGTTAAAATTTGGGTTCCCAAGTATGCTGATTGCACATATTTTTTTCAGTGTTCCGTTTGTTATATTAAGTGTTTTGCCAAAACTTAGATCACTTGATAAAGACATCTTTTATGGAGCTGTGGATTTAGGATGTACTCCTATGCAAGCAGTTTTTAAAGTTATTTTACCAGCTATTAAGACGGGTATTATAACAGGAGCGCTTATTGCATTTACTATGAGTATTGATGATTTTGTTATAAGTTACTTTACAACTGGCAGTGGTTTTTCAAACTTTTCTATTTGGCTTTATTCAAGACTTGGGAGAAGAACATTTTCGCCAGCAGCATATGCTTATAATACTTTAATCATAATAGGAACATTTACAACTATCATGATTATGAATTTAAAAAGTTACAGAAAAGAAAGGAAAAGAAATTAATGAAAAAAATAAGTTTGATACTGTTTACAGTCTTGTTGATGGTAAGTTTAATGGGATGTCAAGAAAAAACTACAATGTATGTGTTAAATTGGGGTGACTATATAAACGAAGAAGTTGTTGAGGCGTTTATGGAAGACAATAATATAAATGTAATTGTTGAAGAAGTTGACTCCAATGAGGCTATGTATGAGAAAGTAAGATCGGGTAACACTAAATATGATGTTGTTGTACCTAGTGATTATATGATACAAAGAATGGCTGAAGAAGGATTGCTTAACAAATTAGACAGAAGCAGAATCGTAGATTATCAAGAAGGCATGTTTGAGCCTGCAGTGTACGAATTAATGGAAGAATCTGGCATTGACGAGTATGCGATTCCATATTTTTACGGTTCAATAGGCATTATGTATAGGAATGAGTATGAAGATGTAGTAATGGAGCATGGATTTGGGGTTCTCTTTGATGATAGCTTGTTGCCAAGTAATGCTAGAATTGGTATGTACAATTCCAGTAGAGACTCAGTTGCAGCTGCATTGCTTCACCTTGGCTATGATGTTAACACAACTGATAGCGCTAAATTGAGTGAAGCTGAAGCTTTATTATCGAATATGGATTATGCTGTATGGGGAGACGATAATCTTAAAAATGAGATTGTTGCCGGTAATTTAGATGTTGCATTAGTTTACTCTGGAGATTACTTTGATATTTTGTATATTGTTATGGACGAAGGCAGAGATGTAGATTTTGGTTACATGACACCTATGCACACAAATATTTGGGTTGATGCAATGGTAATTCCAACATTGTCTGAAAATACATACCAAGCTCATTTGTTTATTAACTATTTCTTAAATGTGGACAATGCGCTTGAGAATGTTGAGTATGTTGGATACACTCCTGTAATTACTGATGTTTATGAGTTAATGAAAGAAGATGAAGAGTGGAACGATATTACAGAAAACGCTTACTTTAGAGATTTTTATTATCAAGAAGGATTCATTGGTCAAATGTATAAGCATGTTTCACTTGAGCATTATCAAGTACTAGAAGAAATTATGATGAGAGCTAAGATGGATTAAATATTGAGCTATTGGTTAAATCTAACCAATAGCTTTTTTATTCCCTTAAAATAGTAGCAATTTAAACTATAGAAGAAGTATAATAAGCTTAACAAGGGCTATTAGCTTGGAATCAATCTGATAGGAGGTAAAAATTTGAAATTTGAGGATATTAGCTTGCAGGATGTACGAGAGTTTTTGAGAGAACAGTATGAATTAATCAAGTTCTTAGGCATAGACTACTTCTTATTAAAAATAGAAGAAAATGAAATGTATTTTTTGTTTAATGAAGGGTATATTTCAAAAAAAGTCGGACTTGACACTAGTTTGAAAAATAAGGTATCAGTTAACAACCAGGTGGGAGAGATTTATGGGGAAAAGCTTATAGCATACTATAGACGAGCTTTTAATGGTGAAACTGTTAAGTATAAAGTAAGAATGAAAGGAATAGTTTTTAACACAATTTTGATTCCATGTATTGAAAATGATTCAATTAATTATGTACTAGGCGTATCTAAAGAAATTACAGAGATTGAAAAACATAAAGAAGTCACCAATGGTTTAAGGAGAGACTTAGAGATCATTAGGCAAAGAGATTGTTTGGTTGACGTATACAGTAGAGCTACATTATTAAGAATTTTAAACAAGATTATGTCTAGGGAAAATACAGGCAAAGAAACACAACTCTCATTAATACTATTTGATATTGATCGATTTAATCATATTAACGATGTCTATGGGCATACTATAGGAGATAGAGTATTAGTAGAGATAGGACAAGAATGTAGTAGTGAAATTAGATCAACTGACTACTTGGGAAGATGGCTAGGCGGGCAGTTTATGGTCATATCCCCTAATTCTACTTTGGAAGGAGCAATGCATCTAGCTGAAAGATTAAGGCAAAGAATTGCAAATCATGAGTTTGAGAAAAATATAAAATTAACAGCTAGTTTTGGCGTAGTGGTTGTAAAAAGTGAAGCATCAATTGACCAAATAATATGGAGTGTAGAAAAAGCTATGCATAAGGCTAAAAGATTAGGAAAGAATACCATTGTTGTGGATGAAAACTAATAGAAGAGTGGTGATTTTTTGAGTCAAGGGTATGTACTTTATTGGATGCAACAAGCCCAAAGGGTTGAAGATAATAAAGCACTAATAGAGGCAACTAGAGAAGCTAACAATCTTGGATGTTGTGTTAAGGTTGTATTTTGTTTAACAGATAGTTTTCCAGATGCAAATTATAGACATTATAGGTTTATGTTTGAAGGTTTAGTTGAGGTTGAGACAAAATTAATAGAACTAGGATATGATTTTGAGATAATTACTGGAGTGCTACCTAATTCACTTGAAAGTTTTATTACAAGTTCACTAAAAGTCTATACAGATTTAGGATATTTAAAAATCCATAGTAAGTGGCGTGATTCTGTAAGAGAGTTGTGTGAAAAACAATCAAAGGAATTTTTCATAGTAGAAACAGAAGTAATTGTTCCTGTAGAGTTAGTTTCTAATAAGCAAGAGTACATGGCATGGACATTTAGGAAAAAAATCACACCACTATTAGAAGAATATCTAATAAAAGATGCTTTGCCAGAATTAAAATATAAAAAGCAAAGTGATGCAAACTCATCTAAGATAAGTAGTCTTAAATATATGGAAAGTTATAAAGAATCGGATTATCTTAGACAAGGTCATTTCATAGGAGGGATATCAAAAGCTAATTGTCTGTGGAGAGAGTTTGTTACCAACAAATTATCTAACTATAGTAATAGCAATGACCCTTCCTTAGATTTAACTTCAAAACTAAGTCCGTACTTACATTTTGGACAAGTATCAACAAAGAACTTAGTTTTAGAAGTATTGGAAAAGAAGAAAGAGTTAGAGAATGAGCAAACTATAGAGTCATTTGATAATTTTTTAGAGCAAATTATTGTTAGACGAGAGTTGGCTATTAATAATGTTTATTATAATAAAGGATATGATAGATTTGAATCTATGACAAATGATTGGGCGTATAAGACAATGAAAAAACATGCTCATGATAAACGAGAATACATATATTCTTTGAAAGATTTTGAGAACTTAAAAACACACGATCTCTATTGGAATGCTGCTATGAAAGAAATGGTAATAACTGGATATATGCATAATTACATGAGAATGTATTGGTGTAAGAAAATTATCGAATGGAGTAAGTGTTATCAGGAAGCGTATGACATGGCTATTTATTTTAATAATAAATACTTCTTAGATGGTAGAGACGCAAACTCATATACTGGAGTGGCGTGGTGTTTTGGGCTTCATGATAGAGGGTGGACTGAAAGACCTGTATTAGGAAAACTAAGATATATGAACTCAAATGGACTAAGAAGAAAGTTTGATATTGATAATTATGTTAAAAGAATAAATAAGCTATAAATGATTTATAAGATATTAGAAATATGGTAATATAAGATAAACATCCGAGCATATAAATCTAAGTTTAAATAATAAGATTTGTAGGCCGTTAGGGTATTTCTGGAAACGGAAATGCCTCCTGTTGGAAAGGATAGTTTTATTAAACTCCTTTCAAGGAGTTTTTTTATGTTAGGGGAAGAAATATGAGAAATGCATTAAATAAGTTTACAATATTTGAACTGGTTATAATAGCCCTAATGGCTGCACTTGGCCTTGCTACTAAGCCAATTATTGTACCATTGACTCACATGGTTACTGGACCTTTATTTATACCTGGAGGGGCTGTAGCTGGTGGATTCTATATGTTTTGGATAGTATTAAGCGCAGCTTTTGTAAAAAAGCGCGGTGTAGCTACACTAACTGCATTAACACAAGCCATTATAGTTATAGTTAGTGGTTCGTTTGGATCTCATGGGATAGTAAGTCTATTAACTTATACTTTACCAGGATTTATGGTTGATTTTGTTTTTGTGTTGCTTAGAAGAAATATTTCTAGCAATATTGATTTTTTTGTTGCTGGTGTTATTGCAAATATAAGTGGTACATATTTGTCGAATCTAGTTTTCTTTAGACTGCCTTTTGTTCCTCTGGTTTTAAGTTTAGCAACTGGAGCTTTGTCTGGTGGTTTAGGAGGGTTAATCGCATATTTGATATATAATAGATTAGAAAGATTTGGTCTGAAAGATCTGTTAAACAATTAACTGTAAGGAGGTGGCCTCAATGAAGAAAAATAACTTAATTTTGTTTGCGGTAATAGCGTTACTAGTTATAGTAATCGCTGTCTTCTTAAAGCTTAACAAAGAAGATTTAAGCCACAGGGTGAACTTAAGTGAAGAAGCTGAAATTGATTTGTTTTTAGAGGAAAGCTATTTAGCTACTATCACATATGGAGATATTATTGCTTTTGAACCTCAAGAATTTATTGCCCTACTTAAAGAAGATGGCAAAGAAGCTTCAGAGCAAACATACACAGGGGTGCTTCTTAAAGATCTGCTTTCAAGTTTTAATATAGATTTAAATAAAGTTGAATCAGTTGTAGTAAAAGCAGTAGATGGATACACTGTCGTTGTAGAAAATCAGAAACTAATTGAGGATGATAATGTTTACTTGGCATATAAGCGAAATGGAGAATTTCTAAAAACAAGAGAAGAGGGTGGAGTTGGACCTTATCAAATGGTTATATCAAACGATCCATTTAGTCAGTTTTGGTGCAAACATGTAGTAAATATTGAAGTCAGGGAAAAGAAATAAAATGAGTGCAATAATTAGCATTAATGATCTATACATAAAATTTGAAAAAAGTAATGACTATATTCTTAAAGACATTAATCTAGAAATAGAAAAAGGAATAATCGTAGGATTAATTGGTAAAAGCGGGATTGGTAAGTCTACTTTGCTTAAAGCTATCAACGGAATTATACCCAAAAGAGAAAAAGCTGAAGTCAATGGAAAGATTTATATTAATAATAAAAGTATTGATGAGTTTTCTATTTCTGAAATATCTGTTTTAGTTGGTACTGTTTTTCAAAACCCTGATGATCAAATTGTTTTTCCTACAGTAAAAGAAGAACTAGCTTTTGGACTAGAGAATTTGTGCATTAAGAGAGAGGCGATTGTAGATCAAATTCAACTGGTGTCTGAAATATTAAATATTGAAGCACTTATTGATAGGAATCCTAATAGTCTTTCAGGAGGAGAGAAACAGCTAGTAACTATTGCTTCTATTATGTGTATGGGTGCTGATGTATTATTACTAGATGAAGCACTGTCATTTTTGGATGATGAAGGGAAAAGGAGAGTCAAACTTGCTCTCCATACATTAAAGCAGTCTGGAAAGACGGTTGTAATGGTTGAACATGACTTAGATAATTTATCACTAGCTGACACTATATATGAGCTTAGAGAGGGTCGCTTAATGAGGTATGATAAAGATGAACAAAAATAGCTTTATACAACTTTGCGACATATCTTACAAAATCAAAGAAAAAATTCTTTTTGAAGAAGTTAGTTTTAATTTGAATTTAGGTGAGTGTGTTGTTTTGGTGGGGAAAAATGGAAGTGGCAAGACTACCCTTAGTAAGATTATAATGGGGATTTTGAAACCTGCTTTTGGAACTGTTAAGCTTTTGGATAAAGATATCAGAGATTACTCTTTAGCTGAAAGAGGAAGAGAAATAGGATATTGTTTTCAAAATCCTGAGAAGCAAATTTTTAACCCAACAGTTAAAGAAGAGTTGCTATTTTATTACAGATTTACTAAGCAAAAAGAAAAAGATTACACAGAAATAACTAAATTTTTTAATATCGATCATTTACTTGAATCAAAGACTTTAACTTTAAGTCAGGGTGAAAAGCAAAGATTAGCCTTGGCAATCATACTAATGCTTGAGCCAAAGTTTTTAATATTAGATGAGCCATCTACTGGACTGGACTACAATAATAGAGCGCAATTGTACTCAATTATTAATAGGCTTAAGGTCGAGAAAAATATAGGATCACTA
>Ga0334894_1000861_pt1 | contig 30856 bp, 22 predicted proteins | sample GraSluR3_MG_6_FD_207225 | JGI IMG/M metagenome (GOLD analysis project Ga0334894, IMG submission 207225) | Sludge microbial communities from methane-producing bioreactor in Wageningen University, Netherlands - Granular Sludge_12_05 R3 | ecosystem: Engineered > Bioreactor > Anaerobic >...
GCGTACGAGCACCCCAGGCCGGCGGCCTTGGCGAAATCGGTCGCCTGCCAGGGGACGGTCCATCGCCACGCCAGGTACCAGAGCACGCAGGGCCACAAAAGGGCGATCAGCCCGGTCAACAGCAGCGAGTTCAGGGTCGGCATGATGCGGTACGTGGTGCTTCGCATGGCCAACTCGCCGCTTTGCCCCAGCCAGCGGCGCAGCGCGGGCTGCAGCGCGATCCACGGCACGAAGACCACCAGGGCCAGGACGAAGGGGGCCGGGTCGGTCAACGCGTCGCGGGCGAGATCGCGTAGCGATTCGCTCCATTCATGCGGCGAGACGAGCGACAGCAGCGCGGCGGCCGCCTGGCGGCCGTCGGCCGGCGACAGGGGCTCGGCGCTGCGAATCCACAGCACGAGCTCGTCGATGTATTGCTCGTAGGCTTCGGTCAGCTCGACCAGCTTGCGCTGACTCTCGGTCACGTCGACCAACAGCCTCAGGTAGCTGAGATAGCTCGTGCTCAACTCGTCGAGATAGCCCTGCTGCTTCTTGACCAGCTCGGCCGCCCGATCGAGGTCGTCGCGCGAAACGCCGGCCGGCGGCGGTCCTTCTCGGGCCAAGGCGACCTCGACCCCGCGCCGCTTCGCGGAAGTCAGCGACCGGAGGTCCTCCAATTCGAAAAGCCTCAATTGGGTCTTGAGAATCGTCTCTTGCCGAGCGCGGATCGCGCGGCGGTGGTGCCCCGCGTCGGGAAGGGTCGCCCGACGGGTGCGCAGCAGCAGCCCGACTTCGGTGGTCAGGCCGATCGTCTCGACGCGGTCTTGGGAGCGCTGGAACTGCCCCCGAACGTCGCCGAGCTTCGCGTCGACGTCTTGAAGGTCGTGGGTCACGCTCTTGATTTCGGCCGCCAGCGTCTCCGATTCCTCGGCCAACTCGAGGTTGGCGTCGGCGATTTCGCGCAGGGCGGGAGAGAGATCGGCCCGGGCCGCCTCGGCCTTGGCCTGGGCGGCCGTCCGGCGCGCTTCCTCCTCGCGGCGGCGATTGACGATCTCCTGCCAGCGGGCCACCCGCTCCTGCGCGAGCGACAACTCGGCGTCGGCCAGACGCTGCTCGAAGGGAAACAGCTCCTTCGTCGCCGCGTGGGCGGCCAACTCCCGCTCGTAGACGGCGATCTCGTTCTCCAAGGCTTGGCGCCGCGCCAGAAGGAGCCCTCGCTTCGCCAGGGCAAGGGAGGGAGGATCGCTCTCGCTGGCCGGGGCTTCGAGCTGCCGGTTCACCTCGGCGAGTTGCCGGCGCGCCTCAGCCAACGGCTCGGCGCTCTCTTTCTGGGCGACGACGCGCCGCGTGGCCCGAGCCTTGTAGTCGGCGACCGACTGCTCCGCCGCTTCCAGCAACTGCTTCGCCTCGTCCAGCTTCTGCTGGAGCTGCGAAACCGTCGCCTCCGCGGGGACCTCGATCGCCGGCACCGACGGCAGGGCCGCCAGCTTCTCCTGGATGGCCTTCAAATCGTCGGGCGCCGAGTCGATCATCCGCTCGTACTCGGCCAGGCGGGCCGCCGACTTGCTCGCCGCCTCGAGCAGCGGGATCGCCTGGCCGTACAGGTCGCGGATCGCGGCCGCCGTCGGGTCGTTCGGATCGGCCGACGTCTCGAGCATCTTCAGCCGTTCGTGGATCGCTTCCGGGGTGAGCTGCTCGGACCCGGGCGACGCCGACGGCTGCGGCTCGGACGGGGCTTCTCCCGCCGCGCACCCGGCCGGCCGTGCCGCCGCGACCAGCAACGCCACGGCAACAAGCCCGATCCGGACGGAAGCCCCGGCTCCGCCTCCCGGCAGCAAAGCAAACATGATTGATCTCCCCCAATCCTTTCGCGGTGCACCCCTGAATTCGTGGGGTGCGGGCGGGTGGCGTTCCTCTCCGACTATTCTACCCTTTCCTAGAGCGGAGGGCGCGGCCATCGCCGCCGGCATGGGCGATCGAGCAGGGCGACGAGCGGATCGCGCCAGGATTCCCCCCTCCGGCACCGCTGGGGGGCCTCATGGCGCGATCGACCGGAGGTTATCGAATCCGCTCGGCGGCTTGCATCGCCGCCGGGGGCACGATAATCTGGGGCCGTCGACGGGCGAAGCCCCGGCCCGACGCGGCGATCTTCGTGGGAGCCCGAAAACGAATGGCACCCGTTGGAGCCTGCCGGCGCAACGTCGCCAAACCCCATGCCTCGCCTCCATTCCAGGGAGACCGGACGATGAACAAGACCTCTTCGATCTCGATCGTGCTTGGAGCCGCCGTGCTGGCCGCTCGCTGCTTCGGCGCCGACGCCATCGACGTCGGATCGCGCCTGGAGCCGTTCGTCGACGACTATCTGATTGACGCGATGCGGGGCGACGTCGCGTTGCGGCTTCACAAGCCGGTTCCCCAGGAGGTCGTGCTCGTGACCGACAAGCCCTGGGAGGGGAATACGTGCGCCTATTACACGATCTTCCAGGACGGCGACCTCTACCGCATGTACTATCGCGGGTCGCACTTCGACGAGGCGACGCGCAAGCCGGCCCACCCCGAGGTAGCCTGTTACGCCGAGAGCCGCGACGGCGTCCACTGGAACAAGCCCGACCTGGGGCTGTTCGAGTTCGAGGGATCGAAGCAGAACAACATCATCTGGGCCGGCCCGGGCACGCACAACTTCGCGCCCTTTCTCGATCGCAATCCGCAGTGCAAGCCCGAGGCCAAGTACAAGGCCCTGGGACACGGGCGCCGGGGCGACCAGCGGGGCCTGTTCGCCTTCCGGTCGGCCGACGGCATCCGCTGGGAGCTGATGTCCGACGAGCCGGTGATCACCAAGGGGGCTTTCGACTCGCAGAACCTGGCCTTCTGGGACGTGGCGCGACGGCGTTACGTCGACTACCATCGGGGGTTCAAGGACGGGGTGCGCGACATCATGACGGCCACGTCCGACGACTTCCTCCACTGGACCGAGCCGGTGTACCTCGAGTATCCCGGCGCGCCGAAGGAGCACCTCTACACGAACGCCATCCAACCCTACGAGCGCGCGCCGCACATTCTGCTGGGGTTCCCCACGCGTTTCCTTCCCGACCGAGGCCAGCAGGTCGAGCCCGTGTTCATGACGAGCCGCGACGGTCGGACCTTCCGCCGCTGGACCGAAGCCCTCATCCCCGTCACCGCCCCCGAAGACCGCGACGGCAACCGCAGCAACTACATGACCTGGGGCATGGTCAAGCTGCCCGGCGTCGACGACGAGTACTCGGTCTACGCCACCGAGGCATACTACACGGGCCCCGACAGCCGCGTGCGGCGGTTCACCTATCGCGTCGACGGCTTCGTGTCGGTGCGGGCGTCGGCCCGGGGCGGAGAGCTGCTGACCAAGCCCCTCACCTTCGAGGGAAAGCAGTTGCTGGTCAACTTCGCCACGGGCGGCGGCGGGAGCGTGAACGTCGAGATCCAGGACGCCGGCGGGAAACCGATCCCAGGCTTCGCCCTGGCCGACGGCAAGGCGCTCTCGGGCGACGCGATCGAAGCGACCGCCGCCTGGACAGGCGGCAGCGACCTGGGCACCCTGGCGGGCCAGGCCGTGCGGCTTCGGTTGGAACTCCAGGATGCCGACGTGTACTCGATCCGGTTTCGATGATCCGTCACAGGAACTCGATCCGGTTGCGCATTTGCTCCGCTGTGAGACACTCGTACAGGAGTGACAGTATCTCGATGATCTGCCGCACTGACCGACTTTGCTGGCGGCAGTAGCAGATTCCTGGGTGCGAGCTTCCCTGCGCAGCCAAGGCGAGAAAGTCGTGATCATGGGTGACCATGACGCGGCCTTCCGCCCGGATGAAGGCGAGTTGCTCTCGGTCGTTGGCCCCCAACAGGCCGACCTCGACCGTGGACGTTACGTCCAGCCCTCGCGCTCTGAGGCCGGAGGCGATCGCCGGCGCGACGTGCTCATCGAGGTGGAAGCGTACTGGGGTCGGCATCCTTCCGTCTCAGGTCGTCAAGCAGCCCCGGCCCGCTCTCTCGACGAAGTCGAGAGGCGAGGTCTTCGCCTTCTTTCATCTGGCGGCGGATCGCCTCCTGGTGCTCCCAGAAATAGGCCAAGGCCGCGTGAACGTCGGAGAGGCTGAGTTGGGGGAAGTCGTGGACGATTTCTTCCGCCGACCGGCCTTGAAGCTCATGCCAGACGTAGACGTCCCAGACGCGGATCCTCGTGCCCGCGATGCACGGTTTGCCGCCACACCGCGCAGGATCGATTTCAATGTGCTTTGCGACGATCGGCTCCATAGAACCATTCTACAGCCGATAAGCCCTCCCGAGCAAGGCGTTGGTGGGCCGGCGCTGCGTTTGGCCCATCCCAGCCGATTCTTTCGGCAGGATCTCAACAGCCCGGGCCCCGTCGACTATAATCGCCGCCAGGCAACGGCCTTCCGCATCGGACCGACCGAAGGAGAACTGGATGAATGCCTCCGATCCCAACAAGGACCACGCCGGGTCGAAGTCGCGTCGCGAGTTTCTCAAGGCCTCGGGCAAAGTCGCGGCGACCTCGGCGCTGGCCGGCGCGGCCATCCCCCACGTGCACGCGGCAGAGGATTCGACGATCAAACTGGCCTTGGTGGGCTGTGGCGGACGGGGCACCGGGGCCGTGGCCGACGCCTTTTCGACCACGGGCGGGCCGGTCAAGCTCCATGCCATGGCCGACCTGTTCGAAAACCGGCTCCAGGGAAGTCACCAGCGACTCCGCCAGGCTTTCGCCGACAAGGTCGACGTTCCCCCGGAACGGCAATTCGTCGGGTTCGACGCCTACCGCAAGGCGATCGACTGCCTGGGGCCGGGCGACGTGGTCCTGCTGACCACGCACGCGGCCTTCCGTCCGACGCAGCTCGAATACGCGGTCGACAAAGGGGTGAACGTCTTCGCGGAAAAATCGTTCGCCACCGACGCGCCCGCCACGCGGCGCTGGCTCCGGGCCGCCGAGCGGTCGGAACAGAAGAACCTCAAGGTGGGCGTGGGCTTCATGTGGCGGCACTCGAAGGCGCGGCAGGAAGTGATCGGGCGGATCCACGACGGGGCGATCGGCGACGTCCATACTCTGCGCATCTACCGCGTGCACGGGCCGGTGCACTGCCCGCGCCGCCCCGAAGGCGCCCACGAGCTGACCTTCCAGCTCCAGCACCCCAACAGCTTCACCTGGGTGTCGAGCGGCTTTTTCATCGACTGGCACTGCCACAACGTCGACGTGGCCTGCTGGGCCAAGGGGGCCTGGCCGGTCTCGGCCCAGGGGATGGGCGGCCGCTGCTACGCCGAGGCGGGCAACCAGTTCGACCACTACACGGTCGAGTACACCTTTGCCGACGGGGCCAGGCTGTTCGCCTTTTCGCGACACATGGCCAACTGCTGGAGCACCTATGCCGACTACGCCCACGGCTCGAAGGGTTCGGCCGTCCTCATGACGAACCTGTCGCAGCCGAAGCCCCGCATCTACAAGAGCCAGAACATGGTCGCCGAAGACCAGGTTTGGGAGTTCGACCAGCCCGACCCGAACCCCTATCATGCCGAATGGCAGTTGCTTCTCGACGCGATCCGCAACGACAAGCCGCACAACGAGGCCCGCCGGGCCGGCGAAGCCGAGGTGGCCGCCCTGATGGGCCGCGCCGCCGCGCATACCGGCCAGCTCGTCACCTGGGACGAGGTCATGGCCTCCGACTTCCAATTCGTCGACGACGTCGACGCCATGACCTTCGATACGCCGGCCCCGATCCACGAGGGCCCCGACGGCATCTACCCCTGCCCGCAGCCGGGCTTGACCAAGGAGCTGTAACGATCGTGGCCGAATCGGCCGGCCTGCGCGATCACGCCGAGGCCGACAAGACCGCCTCGACGGCGGCCAGCTCGTAATGGTTGTTCACGCCGAGGGCCTCGCAGGGCTGGAGGATCGGCAGGGCCCGAACCTCCTTGCCGGCCGATTTCAGGATGCCCGGGCAGTCGGTAATGTAGTATTCGCTCTGGGCGTTGTTGGGCCGAATCTGGTCGAGGGCCTCGAGCAGATCGGGGCAGCGGAACACGTAGTAGCTCATGTTGACTTCCCGGATCCGGCGCTCGTCGTCGGTGGCGTCTTTTTCCTCGACGATTCGCGCGAACTCGCCCCGGGCGTCGCGGACGATCCGCCCCAGGCCGGTGGGCTTCTCGGCGTAGACCGTTCCCAGAAGGCAGGCGGCCGGACGGCGGTGGTAGTCGGCCAGCAAGGTCTTCACCGAGCGGCTCTGGAGCATGGGCATGTCGCCCGCCGTGACGAACACGGGGCCTTCGCGGCCCGCCAGCAGGTCGCGGCAGACCATGACGGCGTGCCCCGTGCCGAGCTGTTCGGCCTGATGGGCGAACTCGACGCCGGCCCGATGCCGAAGGGCACGGCGCACGTCGTCGGCCCGGTAGCCCACGACGACGATCTTGCGCTGGATGCCCGCCCCGTCGAGCGAATCGAGCACGTACTCGATCATGGGCCGCCCCTGGACCTCGATGAGCACCTTGGGCAGGTCCGATTTCATTCGGGTTCCCTTGCCGCCGGCCATGACGATTGCGATGGTTGATTGCATGGTTGCCGTTCCTGGGTCGTCGCGTGGGGGAAGTGGCCCGGCCGGCGCGAGGCACCGCGAAAGCCCGCCGGGCGGCGATACCCCGCTGCCGGGCGCTTCGCCCGCGCAGCGGCGGGCGAGCGTTCGAAGCGTCTCGAAGTGCCGGTGCTTCCGGGGCGACCGGCCGATCGGGTTGCGCGGAAAAGGCCGGAACCCCGCGGCCAGGCTCGCCAATACGAGGAGGCCCGCCGAGGCAAGCAAGAGGAGCACGGTCGGGATGAGCATGTCGGCCTCCGCGCGAAGCGTGGTTTCGATGGCTGCCAAACTCACCCCAGTCGTCCATCCTAACCGAAACGTGCAAACACGTCCAGTTGCTGCCGTCCCGAAGCCGTTTATAGGGCCTTGCCACGTTATACCGATTCTGCGGGCCGTGGCGGCGGCAACGAGGGGAGGGGCAGTACCGCGTCCGCCTGATGGACAGCACCAAGGGCGCCGATTGCGCCTATCCGGCCGTCGAACGGCTGCCCGACGCGACCTTCGTCGTCACGACTTACGGCCACTGGATCGAGGGCGAGATGCCCTTCATCGCGAGCGTGCGGTTCCGGCTCGAAGAGATCGACCGGATGGCCAAGGCGGCGAAGTGAGCCGCCCAAACTCGGTCGCGCACTCGGCACGGCCGAGTCGCGCTACGAGCCGCCGTCGACCAGGCGCCGGGCGTTTCCGTGGAGAATCGCTTCGACGTCGTCGCGAGCGAGCCCTAATTGCTCGCAGGCCTGCTTCAGCGCCCGCAGCGCCTCGTACATGGTGAGCGTGTAGCGGGCCTCGACCTCGGGGGGCTCGCGGTCGCGGTTGAAGTGGAAGGGGTAGCTCGTGCGGTTCACGTAGGTTCGGCCGTGCCACTGGCGGCGGCCTCGCATGTAGAAGACCGGGTTGTCGGTGCCGTAGAGGATGCGCCGCGGGCCCAGCGTCTCGATGGCGAACCGGTGGACGTCGGGGTTGAGCACCGCCGAGTTGTCGAAGTAGAGGCCCTCGTCGTCGGCCAACTGGGGCAGCGACTCCTCGGCGTGGGGCATCGTATAGCTTCGCCCCAGGTGCGCGATGACCAGCCTGATGGCCGGATACTGCCGGCGAATCGCGCGGATCTCGGCGATGTTGTCGGGATGCCCCAGCCGGTCGGCCTTGGGAACGTGCAGCGTCACCCAAGCCCGCCGCTCATCGAGCAGTTCGAGCTGGTGGTGCGGCAGGAAATCGAAGATGCTCGCCTCGAGATACTTGTCGCGGGTCGTGGGATCCTGGCTTGGAATCAGCCCGTAGTAGACCTTCACGCCGAGCGTGCGCGGCAAGTCGAGCTCGGCGGCCACGCGCTCGGCCGGCCAGTCGGGAGCGACCACCGCCAGCCGGTACCAGCCCCGCGCGACGCAGTCCTTCTGGAGTTGGGCGTTACTCCCGGCGATGTCGTAGTCGAGACTGGGATGCCCGAACACCAGGCACGACAGCTCCCGGTTGGGAAAAACGAGCCGATGGCAGCGATCGGCGTCGGCCGCCCCAATCGGCTCCGACACCTCGCTGACCCAGTACTGCCGGCGTTTCGCGTCGGTCATCGGCTCGAGGCGAAAGCGAGGCTCGTTGACGTGGGTGTGGGCGTCGAAAATCCGCGGCGGAAGCCAGCCTTCGAGGTGCTCGTCCCAGAAGCGGCGGTCGACGTCGGTATACTCCCAGACGTAATGAAGCGGAACGGAACTCATGGCCGGTCAAACGACTCCTTGGGGGGCGAAAACGGTTCCAGATATCTTCTCAGCACGTGTCGATAAGCGGCCGCGTCGTTCCCCGGCTCGACCGTCTTGCGCGCCGGGGCCAGCTTGCGCGCCAGAACGGCCAGCTCGGCGCCGGGCTCGGCAAGGCGCCGGGCCATGGTGGCCGCCCCGAAGGCGCTGACGGCCGGCTGGCTCACGCACGTCACGGGGCGGCCGGTCACGTCGGCCACGATCTGCGGGGTAACGCGCCCCGTCGCCGCCCCGCCGCACATCACCAACCGCCGGACGGGAAGGCCGGCGCCGGTGAGAAACCCCAGATGCCGCGCCAGCTCGCAGGCCAAACCCTCCACCACGGCGCGGAGCAGGTGATCGGCCGAATGGGCCAGCTTGATTCCGGCGATCCGCCCGCCCGACGCGCCAAAGCGACCGGCCGACGCGCTGGGCGACAGCAGGGGCCAGAAGCGCAAACCCTCGCTCCCCGCCGGCACGGCCTCGAGCGCGTCGTCGACCGATCCCGACGAATGCTCGCGCCCAGTCAATCCGAGGGCCCAGTCGAGCGACGAGCCGCCGTTGGTCATCGAGAGCATCTGGCCGAAGAGGCCCTCGACGGGATGAGGGCAGACGAACGTGCCCCGGGTCACCGGCCGGGCCAGGGCGGGCGTGGCGGCCACGAGCACCCAGGCGGTGCCCGTGCCCAGGCACACGTCACCCACGTCGACCGCTCCCGCGCCGATCGAGGCCGCATACTGATCGTGGACGGCCGGCGAGACGGGAATGCCCGGCGCGAGACCCATCGGCCCGGCGGCGTCGCCCGACAAGGCTCCCGCCGGCACGGTCACCGGCAGCAGATCGGGCAGTTGGTCGTCGCGAATTCCCAGCAGATCAAGCACCGCGGGGTCGGCACACCGACGCGCGGGATTGAGCAGCCCGGCGATCGACAGATTCGTGGCGTCGTGGGCCCGGCGCCCGCAGAGCTTGCCCACCACGTAGTCGCCGACGTAGCCGATGTGGGCGACCGCCGCGAACGACTCGGACGAGTGGCGCAGGCGGAGAATCTGGCCGACGGTCATCGTGCTCGCGTGACGCCCGACGTGCTCGACGAAGAAATCCTCGCCCCGCTCGGCGGTGATCCGCTCGTCGAAGGGGCGGCCCCGTCCGTCGAGCCAACTGATCACGCGGCCGACGGGCCGGCCCTCGGCATCGAGTAGCTGCATGGCCGCGCCCTGGCTCGAGACGCCGATCGCCGCGATTTCGTCGGGGCGACACGCGGCCGTCGCCTGGCGGGTTGCGATGCGGGTGGCGTCCCAGATCTGCTCGACGTCCTGCTCGACGCCATCGTCGGGGGTGTAGAACCGCTCGACCCCGGCCGAGCCTTCGGCGATCACCCGGCCGTCGCGGTCCACCACGACGGCTTTGACGTTGGTCGTCCCCAGATCCAGGCCCAGAAACATCGCTTACACCTCGACGTACTCGGCATCGAGCAACCGGGCGACGGCCCGGATGCGGCGCGTGGCGTCGCCGAAACAGACGGCGTTGTGATGAGGCCCGCCCGCCTTGGCATACGCGGTCAGCCAATCGCGCACGTCGCCCCGCGCGGGCAGGAGCTTGAAATGGGGCGCGGCCATGGACTCGATCGGGCCGTAGTCGGCGATTTCCATCGAGCTGGCGATCAGCCGCCACCGCTGCCCGGGGCCGCGAACCAGGGCGCACAGCGTGGCCGGGCCGGGCTCGAAACTCGTGGCCAGGGCCAACTGCCGCGCCCGGGTGCGGGTGATCGGTTTGGGGCGCGCGACCAGGGCGACCTTGCGGTCGCGGCGGGCCATGGCCACGTTGGCCTCGCCCATGTGGCTCATGAGCAGCCCGTTTCCGCCGAAGTCGGTCGTGAAGATCTCGCTGAAGCTGGCCGGCGATCGAAGCCGCCCCAAGAGCCACGTGCCCACGGCTCCGACCATGTCGCCCTCGCCGCCGAAACCGACTCCCTCGGCCATGAGCCGGCTGGCGGCCACAAAGGGAACCGTCACGGTGCGCTCGTCGTCGCCGAACGCGAGAAACTGGTAGGTCACCGCGTCGAGCCCGTTCTCTTCGACCAGCCCGCGCAGCGACAGCTCGGCCCGGACCGTGGCGTCGAGGTCGTCGTCGGTCAGATCGTCGGCCACGTCGTAGGCACGGCGGTATTCGGCCCGGAGCGACTCGACCGCGCCGGCCGGCGCTTGCTCGGCCCGCTGGATATACTGCTCGATCGACAGGGGCATCCACTGGCAGCCGAGCGTGGCGGCCAGATCGGTCGTGTCGACGGCGAAATCGCCCATGCCGGGAAAGGGATACCCCAGCAGCCCAACGCGCGCCCGGCGCAGCGCCGCCGCGGCCGCGGCGGCCGCGAAGAAGTCGCCGAGGTCTTTCAGCCCGTCGGGGTCGTTTCGATGCGACGTGACGTACTCGAAGGGCACGCCGCTGCGCACCAGCACGCTGCAAAGGTCCTGGGTGCCGTGGACGCCGTGATTGGCGATCATGTCGCTTCCGCTGAACCGCTCGCCCACGGCGAACAGCTCCTGCGTGTTCCACACGACCAGTGGAAGCCGCGTTCTCCGCAGCGCCGAAATCGCCAGTTGGCTGGGCGAGTAGGTCAGGCAAAGCACGAGCAAGGCGTCGACCCGCGCCGCTTCGAACCGGCGGACGGCGGCCTCGACGTCGTCGCGCCGAAAAACGGCCCCGTCGAACTCGACCTCGGCAATCGACCCGAGGGCGGGCAACACGGCCTGCCGCACCCACTGCTCGCGCGACGGGCGCAAGTCGGGCGCGAGCGACTCGTACAGTTCCAAGGTCAGGGCCAACAGGCCCACCCGCGGCTTTCGTGCTTCGCTCCGTACCATGTACTCCTCCTTGCAGTCGGCGATTGTCTCGATGTCGCCGCGCTTCAGGAACCCTCTCGTGGCAATTCGCACGGAAATCTCTTTGAGATTCCCCCCTCCCAAGCGGTCTAAACCGATTTCTCCTTCACGGGCTCGACGGCAAACGCGGCGGGTTCGTCGAAACGGATCGTCCCGCGCAGATGTTCGCGGATCTCCCGAAACTCGGTCCGCAGATCCCAACTGTAGGAGTACCACCGATCTTTGTGGCGATAGGCGCCAAAGGCGAACAGGATCGGCCCGTGATCGGTGTTGAGGACGTAGCAGAGCGCGACGGCCTTGCTCGATACGCGGTGCGCCGCGACCAGTTCGATTTCACTCACGGCGGCTCGCGTCAGCAAGGCAGCGGCTTGCGTCGTCATCCTGCGTATTCCCTGCTTCGTATTCTCGTCGGCGCCCGGATTCACCGAGCCGATGTGAATCTCGGCGGCCTTCTCCGGCTCGTTCCGAATCACGCAGACAAGGTAATCGATGCACCGTCCGTTGTACGCTTCGAGGCCATTGGCCTCGAGAAACGCCCGGGCACGCGTCGGTTCGCACCGCGCGGTCGCCGACGATCCCACGAAACATGCACCCAGGGCAGGCAGGAGCAGGACGAGTCGCATGGGGCCCGTTGCCTTCCGCATCATGATCCCTCCACTGAGACATCCGAGACCCTGACGAACCGCCCGCGATTGTAATGAGGGGTGGCCGGGTGCGACAACCGGCTCGCCTATTGACGCCCTGCGCCGGGGGTGCGATAATTCGCATCGAATCGTCGGACACGGCCCTTCCAACACGGCCCGCTTTCCGCGGCACGGAGCAGCACGATGGGCGTCGCCGCATTCACGAGGAAGCTGGAGAAGAGGTTCCTGAACCAGCTCGACCCAAGAGACATACCGAAAGACGTCGACCCGGCCGACGGCGACGCGGTGCGCGCGTGGTTCGCGGAGGCTTTCGGCTACTGGTTTCTCGAACATCGCGACGAGCTGCTCGGCAGGGAGTGGGTGCGGCGCGGTTGGGCCGAAAGCGTTCTGCGCGCGACGGAGTCGGGGTCGCTTCGCGAGGCGTTTCGCGTCCGGCCCGAATGTGCCGAGAAGATCGATGCCTGGCTTCAGGACGAGCTCGACTGAGCGCCGCCCCCCCGTTTCGCGCGCGAGACCGGACTCCGTCGCTGGGCGTCAATCGGGATCGCCGTTCTGCTGGGCCGGCGGTTCGGGGCCCTCGTTTTGGGCGGCTCGCCTCCGCCGTGCGACGGCCTCCTGGAGCACGTGCTCGATCTGGCCGTTCACGCTGCGCAGCTCTTGCGGGGCCCACGCCTCGAGTTCCCGATACAGCGCCGGATGGATCCTGTCGGGGCGGCGATCCTGCCGATCCACCCCTCGCCTTGTTGGGGGGGTGCTTTGCCAAGCGCCCCGCCACGGCATTCTTGGCAGGTACTCCTTCCATTTCCGCACGCTCGCGCGGTAAGTTAATGGAGAATTACCTTAACTTCTGGCCTCAGCACGGACGCCCGCCAATGTCGCAGCGAAAGCGGAAGAAAAAGGCAGTCGCGACGCAGCTCTTTGAGAGGGTCGAGCGCAATCTGGCCAAAGGGAACGCCAAGCTGGCCCTCAAGGAAGCCGAGATCGGCTATCGGCAGGATCCGAGCCACAACCACCGGCAACTGCTTGAGCGGGCCTACCTGGCCCGGGTCGAGCAGCTTCAGGCCATGAAGCTGGCGGCGGAGGCCCGCAGCGTGCTCGCGCGGCTTACCGAGCTTGGCCCCACCCTGCCCGAGATCGTCGGCAAACTCCCCCGGCTGCGGGTCATTCTCGGCGACGCTCGGGCCGATTCGGCGGCCTTGCTGGAAAAGGACCCCGCGTTGTTGGCCGAGGTGGCCGACCGGGCGGTCCTTGATCCGGCCGTCGTCCCGCCCGACGTGGCCGGCCTGAAGGCCCACGTGCGCCACGTGCGCGACGCCCTGGCGGCGATCGAGCGAGGCGACGACGACGGGGCGGCCGAGTGCCTGCTGGCAATTCCCCGGAAGTCGCCGCTGGGCGACTGGAAGCTCTTTCTCCGCGGGCTCTCGGCCTTCTACCAAGGCGACCGGGAGCGGACCGAGGAGAACTGGCGGCGCCTTGACCCAGCGCGGCCCGCCTGGCGGATTGCCCAGACCCTGCGGGTCGCGGCGGGCGATTTGCGGCTGGAGGACAGCCCGCTGGACGTTGCGGGTCCGGTCCGCCGTTTGCAGGCCCACATGCAGCAAGGCCCGGTCTCCGTGGCGTTGGGCCGTCTGGCCGAGCATTGGCGGAGCGGCGATTTGGACGAATTCTTCCGCGAGTACCGCCGCTTTCGCCAGCGGTACGGGCAGAGCCACCGGGAAGTGATCGACAAGATCGTCGATCGGACGTGGAAGCGGGCCGTGCGGGACGGCGAGGCCCGGATACTGACCCAGTTGTTCGAGATCGGCCCGGCCCCGGCCCTCGATCCGCACTGGAATCGTGCCAAGGCGATGTTGGCCGAGCATCCCCGCTGCGACGACGCCGGGATCGTCGAGCGCTACTGGACCCGATACGCCGACGACGTGGCGTCGCTGGCGTGCTTGCGCGAAGACGAGCGGGCGATCGCCGCCGGGTTGGTCTATCTGCACTTGGCGCGGAACTTCGTCGGGTACGGCCAGGGGTTGAAGGAAGATCGCTTCGTTTCTCGCGCGATGCGGAGAGAATCGCACGCCCTTCAGAAGGATGCCGCCCGGTTCTTTCGCGAGAGCATCCTGCGCTGTCCGCGGCTGGTCGACGCCTACCGCGAGTTGGCGGCTCTGCACGCGGCGATGGAAGAGCCGGCGAAGTCGGCGGCCGTGTTCCGCCGGCTCTTGCAGGAATTGCCCGAGGACTACGACGCCCACCTCTGGCTTGCGAACCATCACCTGGGGCGGGATGAGCCCGACAAGTCGGAGCCCCACGTCGAGGCGGTCTTCCGCATCAAGCCGCGCGACCCCCGCACGGTGAGCTTGCGGTGGAACCAGCGGGTGACCATGATCCGCTGTCTCACGAAGCGGCGGATGTTCGAGGCCGCGCGCCGGGAGTGGCAAGAGGCGGCCCGCTCGCCCGCGCCCGACGTCGAACCCTATACGCTCGACACCCTGCGCGCCGGCATCGAGTTCAAGGCGAACGCCACCGAGACGGCCCAGCAGTTCCTCGACGCGGCGATCGCCAAGGCGGGCGACGCCACGGCGGTCTGGATGCAGATGAGCTTCACGGCCGCCCGATTCGGCCTCGCGCGGCACATCAAGAAAGACTTCGACGACCGTTTCAAGAAGGCGATCAAGGCGAATCCCACGTCTCCGACGGCCGGGCGCCTTGCCCGCTTGCTCTTGATGCTCAAGGGCGGCCAGATCAACTACACGGGTCGGGCCACCCAGGAGAATCTGTTCCTCGGGTATCTCAAGCGAGCCAAGCGGGTCGGCTGGAACGAAGGCGATTTGCTCGACGTGTGCCGGTACTTGCGGTCGCTTTCCAAGGAGGTCCGGCTTCGAAAGGACACGATCGCGGCCGCGTCGAGGCGGTTTCCCGACAACCCGCACTTCCATCTCTGGCTGGGCAATCTCGCGATGGCGCCGGGGCCGTTTACCTGCAACCACGGCACGGCGATCTACCACATGCAACGAGCCCTCGAATTGGCCGGCCGCGCAAAGTCGGCGGGCACCCAGGAAGTGATCGAGGAAGCGCGCGAGGCGCTCTCCTTGCTGCGCGACCACCAAGAGCGGATGTGGTGCGGCCCCGCGTTCCTTGGGGGCGACGACGAGGACGACGACGAATACGAAGATGAATACGAGGACGAGGAAGACGACGACGAATACGACGACGACGACGAGGAAGACGGGTTTTTCTTCGGGTCTCCGTTCGGCGGGTACGGCGACGGCGACGATCGCCCGGGGCCGCCCCACCCACGCCCCAGCGCCGAGCAGCTCTACGCCGAGATGGAGCGGATCATGCCGCGCCCGATCCTCGAGCAGATGAAACGCACCGCCGCCGAGACCGGCGTAAGCCTCGTGGATTTGATTCGCGAGTTTCTCGAGCAGGAGGGGCGCGGCCGACCCACGGGGCCGAGTGGCCCTCGCGGCCGTCGCGATAGGAACAACCGCCGAGCGAGACGTTAAGGAGCAGGCATGACCGATCCGTACGAAGTGATGGGGCTGGCGCGCAACGCCGACCCCGAGGCAGTTCGCCGTCGCTACCTCGAGCTGGTCCGGGAGCATACGCCCGAACGGGAGCCGCAGCGGTTCGCGGCGATTCGCGAGGCTTATGACCAGCTTCGCGATCCGGTGATCAACCTCGAAAACCGGCTGTTTTCGAACGTGGCGACCCAGACGCTCGACGGCCTGGTCGCCGAGTGCCAGCCCGACGTGCGGGCGCGGCGGCTTCCCACGTCGATCCTCTTGTCGTTGGCCCAGTCATGACGCGCGCGTGGGAAGAGAACGAAGAGGTCGTCGAGCGGTTTCGAACCTGGCTCGAGCAGACGGGTCGCGAGATCGACGACCTCGACGCGACGTGCGCCGACGATCGCCCCGACGCCTCGGTTCGCGACGAGCCGTTCGTGGAGGTCGGACTGCGCCAGCTCGTCGAGGCGTTTACCGCCATGCGGCACGAGTTGAAGCTGCAGACCAAGAGCACGCGCGGCCTGGACGAGGCCGTCCACTCGGCCCTGCAGGGGCTCGAAGCGGCGATGAACCGTTTCCAGTCGGTTCAGGCCCGGGAGCAGGAGGCGGCCGATGGAGCGGCGCGGCCCCTCGTCGAGGTGTTGGCCGGCTTGGACGAAGCCCTCCACCGCGGCGCGCGCGCCTTCGAGGCGGCCCACCGCCAGATGACCCAGTCGGCGCCCGACGAGCTGGGCAGGGCGCTCGACGAGACGTTTCGGCGTCAGCCCTGGTGGCGCAGGCTGCTCATGCGACGCTGGCACGAGTTCCTGCGCCGCCGCGCGACGGAGACCCTGGCGCGGTGCAACGACAGGGAATTCGCGCGGGTGATGCAGGGGTACCGCCTGATCGTCACCCGCATGCAGCGCGCGCTGGCCGAGCAGTTCGTGCAGCGCATGGAATGCCTGGGGCGTCGCGTCGATCCGGCCGAGATGACCGTGGTCGAGTTGGTCGACGATCCCGAGGCCGATCCCGAGACGGTCGTCGAGGAGGTGCGTCCGGGCTACCTGTGGCGAGGCAAGGTGATCCGCTTCGCCGAGGTCCGCGCGGTGGCCAGCCGCGCGGCGAGCGTCGCCTCGCCCGACGCCGCTGAGCCACCCGGCGCCCCGCCCCCCGGCGAGGCTCCGCCCGAAATCAAGAATGACCCCGAATCCCGTGAGTGAGAAAGGACTCCCGATGGACCCCATCCTCGGCATCGACCTGGGAACGACGAACAGCGTGGTTTCGATCATCGAAGACGGCAAGCCGGTCGTGATTCGCGACGGGCGCGGCCAGGGTATCCTGCCGTCGGTCGTCGGGCTCGACGGCAGCGGCCGGCTGCTCGTGGGCCAGGAGGCGCGCAACCAGGCCCTCGTGGCGCCCGAGCGCACGGTCAAGTCGATCAAGCGCAAGATGGGACAGGACCTCAAAATCGCCATGGGCGAGAGCCAATACGCGCCCCAGGAGATCTCGGCGATGATCTTGCGGACCCTGGCCGAGCGGGCTTCGAAGGCGCTGGGGTGCCCCTGCACCAAGGCCGTGATCACCGTCCCGGCGTTCTTCGGCGAGAACCAGCGCGAGGCGACCCGCGAGGCGGGCGTTCTGGCCGGCCTCGAGGTCGTGCGAATCATCAACGAGCCCACGGCCGCTTCGCTGACCTACGAGCCGCACTCCGAACGCAGCGAGCGGCTTCTGGTGTACGACTTGGGAGGAGGCACGTTCGACGTCTCGATCGTGCAGATCGAACGGGGAGTCGTCGAGGTGCTTGCCAGCCACGGCGACACCCAGCTCGGCGGCGACGATTTCGATCAGCTCCTGCTCGATCACGTGTGCGATGCCTTCCAGCGCGATCACGGCGTCGACCTGCGGACGATCGCGACCGCCCGGTCGCGCATGCTCCAAGCGGTCGAGGAGGCCAAGAAGCGGCTCTCCTTCGAGGCCTACACCGAAATCGCCGAGGAATTCATCGCCGAAAAGGACGGCCGGCCGCTCAACCTGCAAATGATCGTCGACCGGCAAGACTACGAGGCGATGATCGAGCCGCTCATGAAGAAAACGCTCGCCAGCGTCGACGCGGCCCTGGAAGACGCCAAGCTGACGGCGTCGCAGATCGATCGCGTGATTCTCGTCGGCGGCAGCACGCGCACGCCCATGGTGCACCGCCTGCTGCGAGAGCAGCTCGATCACGAGCCGCACCAGGAGGTCGACCCCGACCTGTGCGTCGCCATGGGCGCGGCCGTGCAAGGGGGGCTGATCGCCGGCGTCGACGTGGGCCCGGTGCTCGTCGACATCACGCCCCACACGCTGGGCATCCAGTGCCTCGGCGAGCTGCGCGGGCGGATCAGCCACAACGTGTTCTCGCCGATCATTCCCCGCAACACCCCCCTGCCCGCCACCCGCTCCGAGATCTACTACACCGCCCAGCCCGGGCAAGATGCGGCCCATATCCACGTGCTCCAGGGCGAGAGCGACGACGTTCGCTTCAACCAGTCGGTGGGCGAATTCATGCTCGAGGGACTCGACGAAGAGGCCGCGGAGCATAACGAGATCCTGGTGCGGTTCGAACTCAGCCTCGACGGCATCCTCAACGTGACCGCCGTCGAACGCGAGACGGGCCTGGAGCGGCGGCTCACGATCGACAACGCGATCACCCGGTTTCGCGCCCATAGCCGCGACGAGGCGAAGGCCAAGCTCGCCACCATGTTCGCCCCGTCGGGCGGAGACGCCCCCGACGCCGATTCGGAAGCGGTCGCCCCCGCCGATCCCCATCGGCAACTGTTCGAGGCGGCGTCGAGCCTGATCGCCAAGGCCCAGCGTCTCGCCCCGCAAGCCGCCGAGGAAGATGCCGCCGAGATCCGCGACCTGATCGCCGATCTGGAGCAGGCAATCGCCTCGCGCGAGCATGACGGCACGCGCAAAGCGTGCGAGCAGCTCGAAGATCTGTTATTCTACCTTGCGGACGCCTAGTTCGAGGTTCACCAAGAAGCACCCGGCCGAAGATGCACGGCAACACCGGCGTTTCCCGCGCTCGCTCATCCGGGTCGAGCACCCCGCACGAGCGAATGCGCTGTCCGACCTGCCGCGCGGTCCAGGAGCCGTCGCCGGAGTGCCGCCGGTGCAAATGCAACCTGTCGCTGTTGATCGCAACGCTCGACCATCAGCGCGCGCTGCACCGTGCGGTGCTCCGCGAGCTGCGCGAGCGCCGATATGCCGCGGCGCTCGAGCTGGCCCGGCGCCGGTGGACGCTTTCGCCCGACGCGACCGCCGCCCGGCTGCTTTCGGTCTGCCACCTGGTGCGGGGCCACTTCCAGGCGGCTCTCGCCGCCTGCGAGTCGAGCCGGCTTGGCGACGGCCCCGAATGACCGCTCAGCCCCGGGCCGGCCGAGGGCAGCAATCGGCCGGGCAGCAGTCGGGGCTCGGACCGTCGTTTCCCAGAGCGAGGCGGACCGGCTCGTCGGCCATCCGCTCCTCGATCAGCTCGCGAATCATCTCGACGAAGCGGGGATGGGTGCCCACCACGCCCGAGCGAACCATGTCGATGCCCAGATCCTCGCAGAGTGCGGCCGCCTCGACGTCGAGATCGTAGATCACCTCCATGTGCTCCGAGAGAAACCCGATCGGGGCCAGCACCACGTTGCGGACCCCCTCGCCGGCCATCCGGCGAAGCAGGTCGCCCACGTCGGGCTCGAGCCACCGCTGCGACGGGGGGCCGCTGCGGCTCTGGAAGGCCAGACGCCAGTCGGATCGGCCCGCCCGATCGGCCACCAGGCGGCATGCCTCCCGGAGCTGGCTCTGGTAGGGCGATTTCGCGGCCATCGCCTCGGGAAGGCTGTGTGCCGTGAAGACGAGTGGGACGCCGCGACGCGCCTCTTCCGGAACCTCGGCCAGCGCGGCAGCGACCCGGTCGGCCATGGGCTCGATGAACCCGGGGTGGTTGTAGAACAGCCGCAGCTTGTCGACCTGCGGCGCGCCGCCACCCACCGACTGTCGCGCTCGCTCGATGTCGTCCAAATACTGGCGACAACCCGAGTAGGAGCCGAACGCCGACGTGACGAACGCCAGGGCGCGGCGGACGCCATCGCGGGCCATCTCGCCCAAGGTGTCGGGCAACAGGGGATGCCAGTTGCGGTTTCCCCAGTAGACGGGAAGGCGCGGCCCGCGGGCGTTCAGTTCGGCCAACAGGGCCGCCAGCAGAGCCCGATTCTGGGCGTTGATCGGGCTCACCCCGTCGAACAGGTCGTAATGCTCGGCCACCTCGAGCAAGCGGTCTCGGGGCACATTCTTGCCTTCGACGACCTTTTCGAGAAAAGGCAGGACGTCCTCGCGCCGCTCCGGACCTCCAAAGGAGAGCAGGAGGACCGCATCGTACTGCTTGCTCACCAATTCGGCCTCGCCGGCCAGAAGGGATGCGGGGGACCGTCCCCCGCAAGCAGAGGGAGTCTTCCCTCAGTAAGTGACCCCGACGGGATTTGAACCCGTGTTGCAGGCTTGAAAGGCCTGTGTCCTAACCTGGCTAGACGACGGGGCCGAACGCGGGCAGCCAAAGGAGCAGATCTCTTCTATACTGTGTCGTTCGGCAACCCGTCAAGGGGGCCCCCAGGCGATTCGCGCCGCATCCGACGCAAGCATGCTCGGCACGGAGAGCCCGCCACGGAGAGTCGACTGCCCTCAGCAGGGGATGTGTTTTGCCCCCTGTGGACCGGGGGCGCATGCGCAGACGCGGCCCTTCCCCTCGGGAGTTCTTCCGCCGCGCCGGGCGAAGCCCAAGAGCATCGACAAGTCGATCGTCGAAGTCATGCGAGGAGTCGGATTCCTCGACCCATTCAGCGCGCGGGAATTCGCCGCCGGAAGAATCTCCCTGCACGAACATCGACAAGATCCCTTGGCGCTTGTGCGTTAGGAGTGGCCGGCTTTGGGCCGGCGCCGCGGCGTCGACGGCGTGCCGTCGAGCGGCTTGACACGGGTTGGGCTTCGGCCGAGACTGGGACCGCAGCGCCGTCGCTTCCGTCACGCAACCAGGCCCAGGGGATCCCATTGATGAACGAGCCACGCCATCCCAACGACGCGCCCGAACCCGCCGTTTCCCGAGCCGCCATGCCTCGCCGCCGCTTCCTGACGGCGGCCTCGTCGGGGCTCGCCTTTTCGGCACTCGCAGCCCGCGCGGCACACGGCGCCGGGGAGGTCGATCCGAAGCCGAGGCGGGTCGGGCTGATCGGCGCGGGATGGTACGGCAAGAGCGACCTGTGGCGCCTCATCCAGGTGGCGCCGGTCGAGGTCGTGTCGATCTGCGATCCCGACCGGCAGTTGCTCGCCGGGGCGGTGGAGATGGCGAGCCGGCGGCAGAAGTCGAAAAAGGCGCCGCGGGCCTACGGCGATTTCCGCGAGATGCTCGCCGAGAAGGACCTCGAGATCGTGCTCGTCGGTTCGCCCGATCACTGGCACGCCCTGCACGCGATTGCCGCCATCGAGGCCGGGGCCGACGTGTATCTTCAGAAGCCGATCTCGGTCGACGTGATCGAGGGCGAGGCGATCGTCGCCGCGGCGCGCAAGCACGGGCGCGTCGTGCAGATCGGCACGCAGCGCAAGAGCACGCCCCATCTGATCGACGCGAAGAAGCGGGTGGTCGAGGCCGGGCTGCTCGGCAGGATCGGCCACGTGGACATGTGCTGCTACTATCACATGCGGGCGAACGGCAACCCGCCCGAGCAGCCCGTGCCCGACTTCTTCGACTACGACCTGTGGACGGGCCCGGCCCCGCTGCGCCCGTTCGACGGCATGCCGCATACGCGCTGGTGGCGCACGTTCATGGAGTACGGCAACGGCATCGTCGGCGACATGTGCGTGCACATGCTCGACACGGTTCGCTGGATGCTCGGCCTGGGCTGGCCGAATCGCGTCAGCTCGTCGGGCGGCATCTACGTGCAGAAGGAGGGCAAGTCGAACATCTCCGACACCCAGACCGCCACGTTCGAGTACGACGACTTCCACGCCGTGTGGCAGCACCGCACCTGGGGCGTGCCGGCCGACCCCGATTATCCCTGGGGGCTTTTCATTCACGGCGAGAAGGGCGTGCTCAAGGCCAGCACGATGCGCGCCGACTTCCTCCCGCACGACAAGAAGGCCAAGCCCCTTCATTTCGAGTGCCTTTTTGAGCGGGAGCAGTACCCCGAAGACTTGACCGAGGATCGCATCGAGCTGAACGCCGCGCCCGCGACGCGTCGGCACATGATCGATTTTCTCAACGCGGTCGACCAACGGAGCCGTCCCGTGGCCGACGTCGAGGAAGGCCACGTCTCGACGGCCAGTTGCATTCTCGCCAACGTGGCCATGCAGGTGGGGCGCGCGCTGACGTACGATCCGCGCAAGCGGGAGGTGGTCGGCGACGCCGAGGCGACCGGGCTGCTGCGCCGCGCCTACCGCGATCCTTGGCGCCATCCCGAGCCCGAGAAGGTCTGAGAGCCGGCGTCCGCTTCGGGGGCCGTTGGGGAATGCCTGCCAAGCGTCTGGAGATAGGAGCCATCATGAACCGCAATCGACGACGATGGGGGTGGTCGGCCGCCGTCTTGACGACGTGTCTCGCTTGGGCGGCGTCGGCCGATGCGTTCGGGGCCGAGCCGCCGCGCCTGGCCGACAAGACCCTGGTCGTGTGGGCGAGGCCGGCGAATCTCGAGCAGCGCGGGTCGGGAACGCTTTCGGTTCTCGAGGCCGACGCCTTCGATTCCATCGTGCTGGGCGAGGTGCGTCCCGGCGTGTGGATGCCCGGCAGCGACCTTTTCAACCGCACCGAGACGAACCAGGCGGGCTGGCCCCAGGATACGGCTTGCGAGATGGTCGGCGTGGCGATCGTCTACCAGGGCAAGACGGTTCGGCTCTATCGGAACGCGGCTCTGGCGGCGGAGTATTCGATCGATGCTCCGCGCGTGTTCGGCAAGGGGACGCACGTCGCCTTGGGAAAGCGCCACGCCAACCGGGGTTTCTTCGCGGGCGAGATCGACGAGGCGCGCATCTATGCCAAGGCCCTGACCGCGGCCGAGGTCGCGGCCCTGTCGCCCGCGCCGGCCGCCGACCTGGAGGGGCAGGCGGGCAAGCCCTTTGCCCTTTGGACGTTTGAAGACGGCACGCCGCGCGAAGAGATGGGCCGCTTTGACGACCACGTCCTGCAAAACGGCGCCCGCATCGAACAGGGACGGCTCGTGCTCGACGGCGTCGATGACTTTCTCGGGCAGGAGGTCGATTACACCTCGCGGGTGGCGCGGCGGGAGCGCTACGCCGGCACGCTCGCCGAGCAGCTCGAGCAGCTCCGCGACGATCCGCAGGTGCTCCGTTTTGCCGAGTCGCGCCGGCGTCTGGCCGGCGACCGGTATCGGCCCATCTATCACTATGTCAACCCGGAAGGACGGCTCAACGACCCGAACGGGCTGTGTTTCTGGCAGGGGCGCTGGCACTTGTTCTACCAGGCCTATCCGCCCGAAGACCCTCGCCAGCATTGGGGTCACGCCGTGAGCGACGACCTGATGCATTGGCGCGATCTGCCCCTGGCGATTTATCCTAATCCCGAGGAGAAGTGCTATTCGGGCACGACCCTGGTCGACGACGATCGGGTGATCGCGATGTACCACGGCACCCAGGTGGGCAGCATGGTCGCCGTATCGAGCGATCCGCTGCTGCTGAACTGGGAGAAGGTGACCGGCCGGGCGGTCATTCCCTTTGCCAAGCCGGGCGAGGCGCCCCTGCCCTACAATATCTTCGACCCGTGCATCTGGAAGCACGACGGAACCTACTACGCCTTGACGGCCGGGACGTTGAACGAGGGCCCGGGTGGAAAGCCGGTTCGGGCCGAGTTCCTGCACCGCTCCCGCGATCTGGCCGCTTGGGAATACTTGCATCCATTCCTCGAGGACGACGGGTACGGGCTCGTCGGCGACGACGGCGCCTGCCCGTACTTCTGGCCCATCGGCGACCGGCACATCCTGCTGCACTTCAGCCACATGAGCGGCGGCAAGTATCTGCTGGGCGATTACGATACCGATCGCCACAAGCTCGTGGTGACGGCCGGCGGCGACTTCAACTTCGGCCCGGCCGCTCCCTGCGGCGTTCATGCGCCGTCGGCCACCCCGGACGGAGAAGGGGGCGTGATTGTCCTCTTCAACATGAACCCGGGCAAGCCGACCGAGGGTTGGAACCAGATCATGACCCTGCCCAGGCGGCTGCGCGTCGTCGGGCAGGAAGACCTCCGCGTCGAACCCGCCGGCGACGTCGAATCCGTCCGGGGCGAGCACCTGCGGATGGAAGGGGTCAAGCTGCCGGCGAATCAGGAGGTCGTCGTCGACGGGCTGCAGGGCAACGCCATGGAAATCGTCGCGCAGATCGCCCCCAGCGCGTCTCCCATGATCGAGATGAACGTGTTGCGCTCTCCGCAGAAGGAAGAGTTCACCCGCATCGCGTTCTTCAGGAACCGCGGCTACCGCCGCCGCGGCGCCCGAGACCCCGAGAGCCTGATCACGATCGACTCGTCGTACGCGGCGACGGCATCCGACGTGGCGTGCCGCGCGCCGGAGACGGCCCCGGTCCATCTCGAATCGGACGAGCCCCTGTCGCTGCGCGTCTTCGTCGATCGCAGCGTGGTCGAGGTGTTCGTCAACGGCAAGCAGTGCGTTGCCGTACGCGTCTATCCGGACCGGGAAGACAGCCTGGGCGTGTCGTTCCGCGCGCAAGGCCGCGACGCCGTGCTCGAGTCACTCGATGCCTGGCGGATGCGAAGCGTGTACGAATAGGGCGCTCACTTGAGCTCCCAGGGCTTGCGGTACTCGTAATGCAGCAGGTCGTTGGCTTCGGTTGGGCTGAGGATCGTCTCGCGCCCGGCGTCCCATTCGAGCCTCGCGTTGACGGCCAGGGAGATGTTGGCCAGCAGGCTGAAGGTGGTCGAGCGGTGGCCGATCTCGACGTCGGCCGCGGGGCGTTCGCGCGACTGGATGCAGTCGAGGAAGTTTCGGGCGTGGCGGACGGTCAGGTCGCCGTCCTTGCCCACGACTTCGAGAGGTTCGCACCGCAGGCCGGGCTCCTGGAACTGGCCGCCGCGCTCGGGGACGATGTCGTAGCGCACGCCGCCGAGGTACCGAAGGTAGGCCGTGCCTTGCGTGCCGCGAAACTCGATGTCGCCCCGGGGGAGGGCCGGGTTGCCGCTGGCCTCGTACTGCCCGAAGACCGCCAGGCGCCCCGACGCGAATTGGAAGGTGACCTGCATCGTGTCGGGAATGGTGCGGTCGTCGTCGACGGCGAATTGGCCGCCCATGGCGCAGATTGACGTCGGGGCCAGCTCGCCGGTGAGCCAGCGGATCAGGTCGAGAAAGTGGATGCCCCAGTTCGCGGCCTGCGACGAGTACAGGTGCCACCAGCGGAACTTGTAAGGAGTGATGTTCTCCTGATAGGGCCGCATGGGGCGCGGGCCGAGCCACGTGTCCCAGTCGAGCGTCGGGGGCGGATCGGAAGGCCGCGCTCTGCCCATTCCGCCGGGATACATGTTGCTCAGCCGGAACGTGCGGCTGACGGTCACCTTGCCGAGCTTGCCCGACGCGATCCGCTCGCCCAGTTCGGCAAAGGTGGTCGACGACCGCATCTGGGTGCCGACCTGCACGATCCGCTCGTTGCGGCGGGCGGCCTCGACCATGCGCCGGCCCTCGACGATCGTGACCGACAGGGGCTTCTCGACGTACACGTCCTTGCCCGCGTCGCAGGCGGCGATCGTCTGGATGGCGTGCCAGTGGTCGGGCGTGGCGATCACCACGGCGTCGAGCCCGGTCTGGTCGAGCATTTTGCGGAAGTCGCCGTAGGCGGCCGGCTTGCCGCCGAGCCGCTCCCTGGCCTTGCCGAGCGCCACCTGGTCGACGTCGCAAAGGGCGACGATCTCGGCGTCGTCGTGCTCGAGGAAGGCCGTGATCAACTGCCCCCCGCGATTGGCCACCCCGATGAAGCCGAGGCGGATTCGCTCGTTGGCCCCGGGCGCCGGGGACGCGGCCGCCGGCCGCGGCGATGCCGCGGCGGCCAGCGTGGCGGCGCCGGCCTTGGCAAAAGTGCGTCGGCTCATGATCTCGCGCATGGTCGTGACCTCCCAGGGGTGAAAGAATGCGGCCCAACCAGTCTCGAACGTAGACCGATTCGCTCGCCAAGTCAATCTCTTCGGGCCGATCACCGAGGAACGCTCGTCAATAGAGCGACGGGAAAGTCGGAGAGGACCTCGGCAAGCCGGCCTTGTTCCCCGTCGAGCGAGCAGGTCTGACCGGTAAACCGATTCACCAAGGTCGGCCCGATGGGTTCGGGGGGAACGATCCGAGTGTCCTCCCAGATGGAGGGGCCGACAAGCGGCGACGCGCGCCGGGCTTCGTCGGACGAAAAGGCGAGGTGCGCCAACTGGCGGGGAGCCACGACCACGGCGACCCGTTCGGGCGGGTGCTCGGTGGAAGCCAGGTGCCAGGCGAATGCGCAGACGTGGTGCGCCCGGCTGCCTTCGGCCCGCAGCGGCACGTAGCGCCCCGATCGAAACAGGTCGGCCTGCTCCCGGCGGCACTGCAGGGCCCGCCAGGTGACGAACAACTTGAGTCGCGGATCACGGGGCGAAGAGGCCAATTCGCGGGCAAGCGAAAGCAGGGCCTCGCCGCCGCTTGCCGCGCGGGTCTGAAGGTCGCCGAGCAACCGCCGCCGAAGGTCGTAGTCGACCGCGCGCCGGTTGTCGGGGTCGACGAGGCTGAAGTCCCACAGCTCCTGGCCCTGGTAAATGTCGGGAACGCCCGGCGACGTGAGCTGGAGCAGCACCTGCGATAGTGCCGTATACAGCCCCGCGTCGACGACCGTTTCGTGGAACGGGCGGAACGCTTCGAGGAAGCGATTCCCGGGGGCGTTTCGAAGGACGGCGCGAACGAACTCGCCCACCGCCTCGTCGTATTCGGGATCGGGAGAGATCCAGCTCGTGTGCTTCTTGGCCTCGTGGGTGGCTTTTTCCATGAAACCGGCCGTGCGCTCGATCAGCCGTTCGTGCTCGGCATCGGAGGGCGGCTCGAGCGGCCAGATTCCGACGAGCGTCTGGTAGAACAGGTATTCGTCGTTCCGGCTCGGGGCGGGCCGGCCGTCCACGTTGCGATGGAAGCGCCGATTCAAGCGGGCCCAACGATTCACCGCGGATCGCCAGACGCCCGGAATCTCGGAAAGCACGTTGATGCGGGCTCGCACGTCCTGGCTGCGTTTCGTGTCGTGGGTGGAGAGGCAGGTCATCGAGAGCGGGTGGTGGAATCGGCGCCACTCGTTTTCCTCGTGAAACCGCGCGAGGGAGACGTCGGCCCGAGCCGGCTCGCTGCCGACCTCGTTGGTCGAGATGAGCGGATAGTAGCGATAGAACGCGGTGTCTTCGACGCCTTTGGCCATGACCGGACTGGTGACCTGCTGGAAGCGGCCGACGAAGAACTCGCGTTGGCGCCGGCCCGCCTCGCCCAGGCCCGGCGGCTGCTCGAGTAGGAGCACTCCCTGGATGAAGTCGAACACGGCCGCGTCCATGGCGGGGTTGCGGCGCTTTGCGCGGGCGACCGCCCGGCCGATGACCTTGCGGTCGCGCTCGGTGACCCCCGCCGTTCCGACATAGGTGCGATACACGGGAAAGCACGCGAGGACTTCCCGCAGCGCGGTGCGCAGACTGTTCAGGGTGAAATCGCGCGAGCGGCGATGCCTCTCCGAGATGCGGTTCAGCCGATGCGCGAGCAGATAGAGTTCGCTCGACATGGCGACCCGCAGGATGAGCAGTTTGCACGCGTGCGCCGCCTCGTGAAAGTCGCCCGGCTCCCGGGTGAATCGGCGGTAGAGCTTCACCAATTCGCGGAGCCCCGTGGGATCGACGAACAGCCCGTTCGCGCAGTTGAGGAACTCGTAGCCGGTGGTTCCGGCGACGGGCCACTCGGGCGGAAGAGGCTCTTCGGGGCCGAGGATCTTCTCGACCACCACGTAAAGGGGCAAGGCGGCAGAACTCGCCTTCTCGCTCGCTTCGCGCGGGCTCGGAGCGTCCGCCCCGAAAAGCACGGCGGGCGAGGGGCCTCCGACCTCGGGCCACAGGGCCGCCAGCACGCGCGACTCGACCTCTTCCCATTCGGGTGGGGAGTTCCGGCGACTCTCGGGGGCGGAGCAGTGAGCCACGGGCTCGCCCGCCTCGACGGCGAGACGTTCGCACGAGCGCCGGCCGACGGCCCGCACGTAGCCCCACTGCAACCGCCAAAGGAATTCGAGGGGATCGAACAGGCCGTCGACGTGGTCGATGCGCAGTCCGTCGACCTCGCCTTTGGCCAGCAGATCGAAAACGAACGCATGGCTCGCTTCGAAAACGCGCTGCTCCTCCATCGAGACGGCGGCCAGCTCGTTCACGTCGAAAAAACGGCGATAGTTGATCTCGTCGGAAGCGGCCTTCCAGTGCGCGAGGCGGTAGGCTTGCCCGTCGAGAATTCGCTCCAGCGCGTCGAAGCTTGCCGGGTCGCCGGGACGCCCGTTGAGCTGCTCGATGTTCTGCCGGAGGAAGTCGGCGATCTGGGAAGATCGCTCGGCCAGGCGGCGAAGCCGGTCTTTGATGACCTCCTTTTCGCGCTGCCGTTCGGCGACGGGGTCGGGGGCGGTTTCGGTGCGTTCGGGCAGATGTTCCGCGGCCGTCACGATGCTTTCCAGCTCGCGCAGGTCGTCCGGGTCGACGGTGCCGCCGTCGCGCAGATCGTCCAGGCGGTGCGCCAGCACGGCCGGATAGGTGCGCGGGTCCAAGGGGAATTCGCTATCGAAGTAGCGGACGAACAGCCCTCCATCGCGGTAGCCCAACTGCAGCTCCCCCGCCTCGAGGGCGTCGCCGAACTGCTGCCCCAGCACGGGAAGCAGGATCCTGTTTCGGAGTTCCTCCTTGATCGGGCGCCAGTCGACGTCGAAGAAATCGGCATAGGGCGAACTTGGGCCGTTCTCGAGCACGTCGGTCCACCACCGATTCTCCCCGGCCGCGGTGCTCATGTGATTCGGGACGACGTCCAGAACCAGCCCCATTCCGTGGCGGCGCAGGGCGGCGACGAAGGCTTCGTAATCCTCCGCGGTCCCCAGCCCCGGATCGAGCCGCGTGTAGTCGGTGACGGCGTATCCGTGGGCGCTTCCCGAACGTGCCTTCAGGAAAGGGGCCGCGTACACGTGGCTTGCGCCCAGATCGCCGAGGTAGGGCACGACGTCGGCCGCGTCGCGGAAGGTGAAGTGATCGCGGTCGAATTGGAGGCGGTACGTCGCTTCGGGCCAGCGGCGCTGGGCCAGGCGCCGTCGCACGGCTTCGACGATGGTCTCGACCCAGGCGGAAACCTCGTTCATGGCAGCCACTCCTTCGAGCCGAACCAGAGGAGTTCATGGGGATAGAGAGCGTCGAGCGGAAGGGCCGTGTTGCGGGGCCCCCCGTACGAAACCGCCTCGGTGCTCAGCAGCAGGGGCCGGTCGCCCACGGGAAGGTCGGGCAAGCGATGCTTGTCGGCCGACAGGTTCGCCAGGCCGATGAGCGCGTCGCCGGCGCCGCGCTCCACGACGAGCAGGGCCGGGCGCGCGCCGGCCGAGGCGCCCGGGGCGACGTCGATCAGCCGGGCGCGCGTGTGCCGGCGGTCGCGAAGGGGAGGCCAGGTTCGCCGGGCCTCGAGCAGATCGACGTACAGCCGCCGAAGCTGAGCGTGGAACGAGCCCTCCGGCCACTGCCAGCTCAGCCTGGCCGATTCGAACGTCTCGGGGGCTTGCGGGTCGGGAATATCTTCCCCCCACTCGAAATCCAGCGCGGCGAACTCCTCGCGCCGACCGCGACGGACCGCCTCGATCAGCTCCGGATCGCCGAAGGAACAGAAGAACGGGAACGGCCGGGTCTCCGCGTACTCCTCGCCCATGAACAGCAGGGGAACGCAGGGCGACAGCATCAACAGGCCGCAAGCCAGTCGCTCGGCCGACTCGGGCAGGTAGGTGGCCGAACGGTCGCCTTGCGCGCGGTTTCCGACCTGATCGTGATTGTGGATGCACACGACGAATCGGGTGCGGTCGCGATCTCCCACGGAGCTGCCGTGCCGGCGGCGGCGGAAGGGGCTGTAACACCCGTCGTAAACGAAGACCCGGTCGATCGCCTTGGCCAGATGTTCGGGCCGGCCGAAGTCCTGGTAGTATCCCTCGACGTTGCCCGAAAGCAGGGCGCGCACGCTGTGGTGGAAATCGTCGCTCCACACGCCGTCGAGCCCGCACCCGTGGCGATCGGCCGGATCGATCAGGCGCACGTCGTTCTGGTTGCTCTCGGCGATGGCGTGGACGGTGCGATCCTGCCGGCGCGCCACCTCCTGCACCGCGGCCTGAAGCTCCTCGAGGATGTGCCGGGCCCCGAAATCGTAGATCGCGTGGACCGCGTCGAGCCGCAGCCCGTCCACGTGGAAGTCGCGCACCCACATGCGCGCGTTGTCGATGACGAACCGCCGAACGGCATCGCAATCGGGTCCGTCGAAGTTGACCGCGTCGCCCCAAGGCGTGTGGTAGCGATCGGTGAAGTAGGGCCCGAATTGCGAAAGGTAGTTGCCCTCGGGGCCGAAATGGTTGTAGACCACGTCGAGAAAGACGCCCAGCCCCTGCCGGTGCGCCGCGTCGACGAGCCGCTGCAGCGCCCGAGGACCGCCGTAGCTGTTTTGCGCGGCATAGAGATACACGCCGTCGTAGCCCCAATTGCGATTGCCCGCGAACTGTCCGATGGGCATGATCTCGATCGCGGTGGCTCCCATCTCCCTGAGTTCGGCCAGTCGCGGGATGACGGCGTCGAACGTACCCTCGGGAGTGAACGTGCCGACGTGCAGCTCGTAGATCACCAGGTCGTCGCGCGCGATGCCGCGCCAGTCGGCGTCGGCCCAATCATAGGACTCGGGAAAGAACACGGCGGACGGCTCGTGGACTCCGTCGGGCTGCCATCGCGACGCCGGATCGGGGTATTGCCCACCCGACGGCATCCGGTAGGCATAGCGCAGCCCTTCGTCGACGCCCGCGTCGCGGAAAACGTGATATCCGTAGGCCTCGGCCCGCATCCGATGCTCCGTGCGCGCCCCGCCGCGCCAGGCAACCAGATGCACGATCTCGGCCAGCGGGGCCCACACACGCCACTCCACCGAGCCGTCGTCTTGGCGCCGCGCCCCTTGCGGCTCGTGGACGGGCTCCTCGAACGCCGGTCTGCTGATTCGGGGGCTCGGGCTCATGCGTCGTCCTCCTTTTCGGCCGCCTCGGCGCTCGCCCGCCGACGAAGACGATCCACGCTGGCGAGGATGCGCCGCACCGCCGGCAAGCGGCTGAACGTTTCGAAGGAATAGCGCGCCCGCCGTCTCCAGTTCGGGCGTTCGCGATAGGTGCCGGGCACGTTCTGCGGCTCGGTCTCGGCCCAAAGGTCCTCGAGGTTCACGAGCACCACGCTCGCCCGGCTCCGAGCGAGATAGGCTTGACACGCCTCGAGAACGGCCG
>Ga0334894_1000863_pt1 | contig 30815 bp, 30 predicted proteins | sample GraSluR3_MG_6_FD_207225 | JGI IMG/M metagenome (GOLD analysis project Ga0334894, IMG submission 207225) | Sludge microbial communities from methane-producing bioreactor in Wageningen University, Netherlands - Granular Sludge_12_05 R3 | ecosystem: Engineered > Bioreactor > Anaerobic >...
TCAACTGTTGGCATTGATGAGAAAAGCATCATCAAATATGTCCAATTCCAAGAAAGCCAGGATTTAGGTCAAGCGAAGCTTGAAGGTTTTTAAAAGTACCACGGGCTTGCCCGTGGGTATCTATAATCCGGAAGAACTTTTATGAGATATCTCTTGTATTTAATATTTGACTCGATACACGATACTAGATACTATATACTGTTTTTATTTTTCCATTCTTTTAGCACTTCTAGTACAGTATCAATATCATAAGAAGTATGATCAGCATTAACCTGAAAACGAATCTCTTCATCACCTTTTGGTACAACAGGATAATTTAAACCGGTAGCCAAAACTCCACGGTCAATTAGGAAATTAACCAATTCTGCTGTTTTTTTGGTATCTCTTACCATTAAAGGCACAATAGGATGATCACTTTCAATTATTTCATAGCCCATTTTCTTTAATCCTATTTCAAACCTGTGTGCCATTCGTTTAAGATGATCAAGAATATTCTGACCCTCCTCGCTTTGCATTATGGACAATGCTTGATAGGCTTCTGCTGCTTCGGCTGCGGTAATAGGATTGGAATAAATATAAAGAGGCGCGCTTTCCCTTAAGTAAGTGATCACAGTCTGACTGGAAACAGCATAGCCACCGTTTACTCCAAAGGCCTTACCTAATGTTCCCACCAGTACATCTACTCCATCTGCCCTGGTATATTCCTCTGTTCCTCTACCAGTTGCCCCAAAACATCCCACTCCATGAGAATCATCGACTACTAAAATGACTCCTTCGGAAAAGTGGTCCTGATATTTTTTGGTAATATTGGAAATAATATCAAGTGGAGCATAATCACCCCGCATACTGAATATGCCATCTGTTACAATAATGACTCTCTTCCCCTTTCCAATACTTTTGTGAATTCGCTCCTCTAATTCTTCCATGTTAAGATGGGAATATATTTCCTTTTCTGCTGGTCTTGATAATCGAAGTGCATTAATAATGCAATTATGGTTTAGTTCGTCGCTGATAATTATTGTTTCCGTAGAAATCAAAGAAGCCAGAACACCCACTACGGTTGCATAAGCAGAACTAAAAATAACTGCATCTTCTCTCCTGTGAAATTCAGCTAGTTTCTGTTCTAACTTCCGATGTACCTGAAAAGTACCACTAATAAAGCGCACTGCACCGGGACCAGTGCCAAACTGGCGAGCTGCTTCTATTCCCGGGGAATGTATATCTGAACGTAAAGACATACCTAAATAGGAATTTGAATTCATTCGTATAAATGGCTTACCTTCTTTCCCTTTTAAAAAATACCTGGGACCAGTTTCACCTTTTGCCTTCTTTACATCAGTAATAATCATCTCTTTTCCTTTTAATCTGCCTTCTTTTTTTAAAATACTTAAATCTGATTCTAAAGACTTTTCTAATTTATTTAAACTCATAATAAACCTCCCCCTGGGTAATATTAATAACTTTTTTAAACTATCTATTAATTTTTTCTTTTAATTTTTCAAGCATATCTTTGGTCATCTTTGGCAAATCATAGTCCGGTGACCATCCCCATTCCTCACGGGCTGCACTGTCATCCATATTGTCCGGCCAGGAATCAGCAATAGCCTGTTTCAGCGGCTCTACTTTATAATCGATGGTCAAATCCGGAATATGTTTTTTTATTTCATTAACTAAATCCTCGGGACAGAAACTCATTGCAGTAACATTGTAACCGTTGCGATAAATTAATCTGCTGCTGTCTGTTTCCATTATCTGGATTGAGGCCTTAACAGCATCAGGCATATACATCATATCTAGATAGGTATCTTCTTTTAATGGACAGGTATAATGTTTTTTCGAAATAGATTCATAGAATATCTCTACTGCATAGTCAGTAGTACCCCCTCCCGGCAGCGTTTCATAGGAAATAAGTCCCGGGAAGCGAACCCCCCTGACATCAAGCTTATATTTATTAAAATAATAATCGCAAAGCAACTCACCGGTTAATTTAGTTATTCCATACATCGTAGAGGGGCGCTGAATAGTCTCCTGGGGTGTGTTAACTTTAGGAGTGCTGGCACCAAAAACCCCGATAGAGCTGGGGAAAAAAACGGCACACTTATTGGCTACTGCAATATCAAGCACATTTATTAATCCCTGCATATTTACATCCCAGGCGAGTTTTGGATTATGCTCGGCGGTAGCTGAAAGCAAGGCTGCCAGATGATAAATGGTATCTACTTGATATTGTTTTACAATTTCTGCTATGGATTGACTGTCCAGGCAATCAGCTGTTACAAAAGGTCCTGAATTTCTTAATGTTTCAGAAGGGGATTTACTATGTCCCCCTGCTATAACCTGAGTGGCACCGTATTTTTCACGTAAAGCCAGTGTTAATTCAGAACCTATTTGCCCCGTTGCACCAATAACCAGTATATTTTTCATTATTATTCCTCCCTTTATTTATTAATATTTTCATAGAATAAAGTTTCTTGTTTGGGTTTATACAGGATATCCGTTATATAGGTTAATCTTGATCCTCTCTATAAAATGAGTGGCATGCTCCTCTAATAATTGTTTACATTTTTCACCATTCCTGTTTTCCAGTGCCATAACCAAATTCTCAACCTCTTTGGGAATCTGTAAAGAATAACTTTCTTCTTTTTCCGCCAGGTACCATAAACGTCCCAGGCGGTTTCTTAATTTCTCAAGACTTTCAGCCAGTACTTCATTCCCGGTAGATTTATTAAATAAATCATGAAATTGTGCATCTAATTGAATAATATTTTTCCTGCTTTTTTCTCTTCTCATTTTTTCTGCTAATGCTTTCATTTCTTCAATTTCTTCTGGTTTAGCTCTTTTAGCTGCTAATTTACCTGCCATGCCCAGTAAAAACAGGCGTACCTCAAAAACATCTTTTAGCTCCTGAAAACTTAAATCACTCACATATACAATATTATTGGGAATAATAACAATCAGTTTTTCTTCTTCCAACCGGATTAGAGTTTCTCTGATAGGAATAGCACTTACGCCAAATTCTTTGGCAAGCTCCTTAACGCTTAGAACCTGCTTGGGTTTATATTCAAAAAAGACAATGCGGCGCTTTAGTTCATTGAAAATATCGCTGGTTTTCATAAAAAAATCCTTTTATATCAAAAATATATTATATATATATTTATTATATATTTATAATAAAAAATAAGCAAATACTATTTATTCCTGAAGTCCTAAAAGGTAGAGAATTTTGAAATGGCGATACTATTATAATTTAACTTTTGTTTATTTAGATTAAAGCAAGTAGAATAGAAGATACTCAAAAAAAATTTTTACCCTAACGCTACATCCAGAATCATCATAATAGTAAACCCGAGCATGAGGCCCATGGTAGCCGAGTCAGAATAACCTCCCTGCTGTGATTCAGGGATTAATTCTTCTACCACCACGAATATCATAGCCCCTGCGGCGAACGCCAGTGCATAGGGTAGAATTGGTTTAGCTATTATTACAGCTACAACACCAATCATACAAGCTATTGGTTCTACTATACCAGAGAGCTGACCATACCAAAAACTTTTTAATGCGGACATCCCCTCTCGTCTTAATGGCATTGAAATTGCCATTCCTTCTGGTAAATTCTGTATTCCTATACCAATAGCCAGGGCAATTGCCCCAGAAATGGATGAAGAAGGTAACCCGACAGCGACAGCTCCAAAAGCAATTCCAACCGCTAACCCTTCAGGGATATTGTGCAAAGTAACCGCCAGAATAAGTAAAGTACTTCTTTTCCAGGAGGTAGGAATTCCCTCTTTTTCTGTAGATGGCAACCCGGGATGTAAATGAGGTAAAATAGCATCAATTGCACGTAAGAATATTCCTCCTAACAAAAAGCCAATCGCAGCAGGTAACCAGCCCGGTAAAGGCCCTTCTTCCGCCATAGTAATTGCCGGTTCTAATAGTGACCAGTAGCTTGCTGCAATCATAACTCCAGCAGCAAATCCAAGCATTGTATCAAATAATTTTTTATTAATCTCTCGCACAAAAAAAACACTAGCTGCTCCCAGGGCGGTCATGCCCCAGGTAAAAATACCGGCAAGTAAAGCTTGAGATATTGGGTGAAAGGATTCTAATAAATACAATGCTAATTACTCCTTTAAAAAATTTGGTTATTAATTAATATATAATTTAGAATATTTTTGGTGAAGACTTTATAATAGTGATTACACCTAAAGTGCCAATTTGATTTTCCTCAACCGACAATTTGTGTTTATCCAAAAAATAATTCAAACCCCCTTCATTCTGATATTTTTTAAAATTTTTATAATGCTGTCCACCGGCAACCTTTTCAACCAATTTTGCGCCAAATCCAAAAATACTATCAGGCAAAGGTGCCATAAAATCAGCTAAGATAATATATCTTGCAGTTCTTTTTATTAAATCTAAAATTTTACTTGCTTCTTCCAGGCTAAATTGATGTAAAACCATGGAAAACACGGCATAATCAAAATGGCCCTCATGAAAAAAGTTTGTATTGATGATATCTTTACTGATAAATTTAACATTTTCTAATTTTAAGTTTTTACTCCTGACACTGGCATATTTAAGTAATTCGCTATTTATATCAAAACCTACTACCATTTTTGCCTTACAAGATAATGCTAACACCAGTTCTCCAGTGCCACAGCCAATATCAGCGACTGTAGCATTTGGCTCAATTAAACTGCTAATATGCTTTCGAACCCCTGATAGCAAAGGATCAATTGATAATCTGTAAAAGTAATATGAAAAAATAACTTCAATCCTTCCTTGGAAAAGATTAACTTTCTTTTTCTGGTAATGTCTGATATTCACTGTTTATTTTGTTGACATTTTTGACAAATTCCTGCCATTCGTCCTTTTTAAAAACACAATTAGAGGCAACATCTACTGAGTAAAGAATAAGGTCTACATCTTCTGTATTATAATGTGCCTCCATACTGAGAAACTCACCTATCTTGGTTCTCTCTAAAAGTATTTTGCGCATTTCTGACACTCCCTTCGCATTTTAATCGTACGAATAGGACAATTCGTCAGGGGAGAAAGTTCCCCTGACACCTAAAAACTATAAATTACTCTTTATAATAATTATAGCAGATAATATCTTCCAATGGCTTTCGTCTTCTGGTAAAAACACTATCTGCCGGGTATCCGAGAGTCATCAGGCATACTATAGCTACATCTTTTGGTATTTTTAAAATTTCTTTTACTTTTTCCTGGGAGAAGGCACCAATCCAGCAGGTACCCAGACCTAACTCTGCAGCCTGCAAACTGATATGATCCAGAGCAATAGAAAGATCAACATAATTAGAAGGGATACCATTTGGCATAATATGAGAAACATTGATAGCACAACCGGCTATTATAGCTGGGGCTTCGGCAATAAAAGGCTGAATTCTATTATGTAATAAACTTGCTTCCATCACTCTTTGTTTTAATTTTTGGTCCTGAACAACTACAAATTTCCAGGGTTGACGATTGCTGGCAGATGGCGCTAACCTGGCTGCTTCAATAATTTCATTTAAAATATCCGGGAGGATATCCTTTTGCTGATAATTTCTGACACTTCTCCTTTTTTTTATTGCTTCTAAAACCATTAATATTCTCCTTTCTTATAATACATATTATTATTTTAGCTTTTCACATACAATTTTATCATGAAAAGATTAAGATAAGCTATCTGAAAATTTTTCACCTGAAGTACAAAGTTGAAAATGCTATTGCTTAAGAAAGATTATGGCTAAAGGTATAAATAAAAAATCGCAAGAAAAAGAGTAAAAAGTCAAACCCCTTTCAGTGGTTCTTAAAGCCACCCGCTATGCGGGTGCGATATTTACTAGTTATATTGTTGAAACCAGCCATTAACAAGTCCACTACTGTCAAAATATTTTCTTGCCCTTTTATATTCATCTTTGCTTATTCTGCGTGAAAGAACAGGGTGTTCAGAAGCCTGAAAAGCCGGGAAATATTGAGCCATTAAGCTTATATAAGTTTTCGGTGATATGTTTTCCGCAATCCATTTTAATATTTTATCAGTGCCAGATAAATTTTGTGGCAACACCAGATGCCTTATTATTATTCCTGAAAGAGCAACCCCACTTTTGCTAACCTGCAAATTTCCGACCTGTCGAAACATTTCCCTTAAAGTATCTTTATTCGCCCGGGAATAATTCTCAGCCTTTGAATACTTTTCTGCAATAGAATCTTCAGTATATTTGGCATCCGGGAGATAAATATCTATAATTCCATCTAATAATTTTAAAGTTTCCGGCGATTCATAGCCGCTGGTATTATAAACAAGTGGAATTTTCAAACCTGATGTTCTCGACTGTGCCACTGCTTTCAGGATTTGCGGTACAAAATGAGTAGGTGTTACCAGGTTAATATTATGGCATCTTTGTTTCTGCAAAGTGAGCATAATCCTGGATAAATCTGATACTGAAATTGAATTGCCATTACCCAATTGGCTGATAGGGTAGTTTTGACAATAAATACAGCGTAAAGTGCAATTGGTAAAAAAAATAGTACCTGAACCATAATCTCCTGAAATAGGCGGTTCTTCACCAAAATGGGCATTAAAACTGGAAATTTTAAGCTCTGCCGTAGAGCGGCAAAATCCCTTTTGCCCTGTAATGCGATTTACCTTGCAAGAATGAGGGCAGAGTCTGCAGGATTCAAGGTATTTATAAGCCTGATTAATGCGTTTTTGAAATTCATTTTCACTTAAATTGAGGTAAGAAGGGTATTTTTTCATAATGAGAATTTTTATAGGTAATTTAAAATTTCTGTTAATTTTTCCAGCCTGAGATAATCATTCGCTACCGGCTTCTCTTCTTCAAATTTCCAGGTAACTGCTGGTATCAAAATACAATTTAAACCAAGTTTTAATCCCGGGTTTAAATCAGAACGAACACTATTCCCGATAAGCCAGGTTTTTTTCTTTTTCAGATTATGTTCCTGTATAATCTTTGAATATTCTTCTACAGATTTTTGATTTAAAACATAAACTGAAGAAAAATAGGGTCTTAAACCTGAATAAAATATTTTTTTATGCTGTATTTCCGGGTCTCCCAATGTTGCCAGGAGCATGGAATAACGATTTTTTAAGTAATTTAAAACATCCTCAACACCTTCTACCTTTTCCGGTACCTGGCTAAATACTTTCCATCCTATTTCCGCTACTTTTTTTTCTATTTCCCGGTTAATTTTTATCTCGGCCTTCCTGCAATAATGATGATAAGTCTTCACAAGGCTAAAAGGATAACGCTCTTTGGCAAAACCATGTCGGGAAATATGACTGATATCAATTTCATCCAGCTTGTTTAAAACTTCCTCTTGCAAAAATCCTAAATCTACCATTAAGCTTGAGAATTCACTCCTGGCCAGATTATATATCTTAGATGTTTTTATTAAGGTATCATCTAAATCAAAAATAATAGTATCTATTTTTCTCCTCCATTGCGCATTAAAATTATTTTTTATATGATTGTTTCTATTATAACCTGTTTGTTTTTTCTGGTAAAATATATTTGAATAGCTTGAAAATATTATAAATGTGGTATAATTTTTATTAGTAAATAGCAATTTAAATGCCATAAATAAACATTAAATTATGAAGTAGAGAGGAAATTAATGAAAAATAGTGAGAAAAAGCTTGTCAATGAAAAGAATGAAAAAAAGGTAAAACCAATGTGGCGGGAATTAATTGAAACAGTGGTAAGTGCAGGTATAATTGCCTTTATTATTATTACCTTTATCGGTCAGGTAACAGTGGTAAAGGGTGCTTCCATGGAAGATACGCTTTTTAACAGAGAGAGACTTATCTGCAATAAGATTGTTTATCGGTTAACTGAACCAAAACATGGCGAAATTGTAATTTTTAAACCCCCAATTGATCAGAATCATAACTATATAAAAAGGGTTATAGCTGTAGAAGGAGATAGTGTTAAAATTGTTGATGGTGTAGTATATCTCAATGGTGATAGACTGGAAGAGGATTATGTAGAACACAGGTCATTTGAAAGTATGGCAGAAATTACTGTACCCAAAGATTCCTATTTTGTAATGGGAGATAACCGCTCTAACAGTAGTGACAGCAGGTTCTGGGGGTTTGTTCCCGAAACAAATATTATCGGAAGGGCTTCTCTCGTCTTCTGGCCAATTACCAGAGCTCGTATGCCCTAATTTGAAAATTAAGGAGTAAAATATGAAAAGAATATACTTATTTTTATGTTTTTCTTTTATCAGTGTGGTGTTAATTCTTACATCTATAACATTAGTTGCCTCAGAAAATTCTGAAAAGATGTCAATTGAACAATCACTGGAATATCTTGAACAAAAAAACTATAACATGGCTATTAAATCATTAGAAAAAGCTTTATTATCATTACGTGAAAAAGCACAATTAGAATTAAATGGGCTTCACTTTACAGAAAACGAAGCACTAGGGTTTGGAATGTATGATTTACGCAAAAATAATACTTTTGCCCAGGGAGAAACATTTTATATTTATGTAGAACCTAAAAATTTTACTACGAAAGAAATTGAAGAAAATTTATTTGAAATTCATATAAAGGAAGACCTTTACATTTTAGATATGGAAGGCAATATTCTGTGGGGACAAAAAGATTTTTTAGATTATCATATTTTTTCTCATAGACCTAATAATGAAATATTTATTACCAATGCAGTTACTCAGGATACTCCTTTTCCACAAGGAGAATATCAGTTTCAATTAGTCGTGAAGGATGTCTTTAGTCAAAAAACAGTTGAACAAACTATTAAGTTTATTGTCGATTAGAAAATTACCCCTTTTAAATATTTAAATAAAGAGAGAGCACAATTGCTTTAATTAGCGTGTTCTCTCTTTATTTAAATAAACTACATTCTTAGAACAACAGAATTATAACTTTTAATCCTTTTTATTATATAGTTCATTAGCAGCTGTAATGCCATGTTCGTTAATTTTATAGTCCATATTTTTCAGGATATTCTCTAATGCTGATAAGAACAGCATTACATTGGCCTTTGAGCAGGAATAACCCATCAAGCCAATACGCCAGGCCTTTCCTTTAAATTTCCCCAATCCTCCACCGATTTCAATTCCGTATTCATTTAATAAGGCCTTTCTTACAGCTATATCATCAATTCCTTCCGGAATATAGACTGCATTTAGTTCTGGTAGACGGTATTGAGCGGGGGCAACCATCTTTAGTCCCATCGCCTCCAGGCCTGCGACCAGTGCGCTGGAATGTAATTGATGCCTTGCAAACCTCTCTTCTAACCCTTCTTCCAAAACCAGGCGCAGGGCTTCTCTTAGGGAATATACCATATTAATTGGTGCAGTATGATGATAAAACCTCTCCTTACCCCAATAACTTTGAAGCATCTGGACATCTAAATACCAGCTAGTAATAGGTGTAGTCCTTCTGGCAATTTCTTTAGTTGCTATCTCACCGAAAGAGACCGGTGCCAGGCCAGGGGGACAACTCAAACATTTTTGGGTGCCGCTATATACCACATCAATGCCCCAGTTATCAACCTCTAATGGGATACCGGCTAAAGAGGTAACCGCATCAACTACAAACAGAGCACCTGCTTCTTTGACAAGTTGAGAAATTTCTTCTAAAGGCTGGCGAACCCCGGTTGATGTTTCGGCATGGACAATGGCCAATAATTTAATATTGTCGTTCTTTTTAAGGGCTTCTTTGACCTGCAGGGGGTCAACAATATTGCCCCATTCAGCCTGCAGTAGAACTGGTTCTGCACCACAGCGTTTGACGATATCAGCCATTCTCTCTGCGAATAAACCATTGATACATACCAGCGCCTTGTCACCAGGCTCTAATAGGTTAACCAGGGCAGCTTCCATTCCAGCACTACCGGTACCGGATAATGCTATGGTCAACTCATTTTTAGTCTGAAATACCTCTCTTAGCATTTCCCTGGTTTCATTCATAATTTCTAAAAATTCAGGATCCAGGTGTCCTAATAGAGGTGTAGACATTGCTTTTAGTACCCTGGGATGAACATCACTGGGACCAGGTCCCATTAAAATTCTCCTGGTCGGGTTTAAATCAGAATACATTTTTCCCTCCTTAAACAATATTATCAAATTATTTATATTTTTGATTTGCAAAAATATACATCAATCTAAATATTTTTTCATAATGGGATAAAAATCTTTTTCCTTTTCTATTACTTGCATATTCTTTTCGCGAGCAATCTGTTTATGCTCTTTGGTACAATATCCCCAGCCGGCTAAAAAAACATTTACTCCTAAGAGTTGTGTTTCTTCTAAATAGCTTAACTGGTCATCAATAAAATATATATCATTGAATTCAGCCCCATATTGTTCGGCAATTGCCTTCATATGGTCTGATTTATTTTTACCATAATTCTTATCGAAGATGTCTTCCAATTTAATAGAAAATCCCAGGTAATCAGGATGAAAGGCAGGATGAATTGCCCTGCCCAGGTTAGAAGTAGCAATAACTACTTTCTTCCCTTCCTCCATAAATTTTTTAATACCTGCAGTTACCTGCCTGAAGGGAGGTGATAAGGCAAACCACTTTTTAAAATTTTTATTTTGCCACCTCTCTTTTTCTTGGAAAAATAAATCGTGAAAAAAATCATAATCAATATTCAATTTATCGCGAATTTCTCTAAATTCCTGCTGATTACTCACATCGATTTGGTCTTCCATAATTTTAATCATAACAAAAAAATCACATGATAGTTCTATATAGGAACGGAGTCGATGGTATTTTTCCATTTCTCTGTTATATACTTTTTTCATTCTTTCCCAATTATCAAAAGTAAAACATTCTCCACCAAAATTCTTCTTTACCTCCCGGCCAAAATGACGGCAATAGGCATTATGGCTGACAAATAATGATTTAAGTGCACTATCGCTTATCACTCCGTCAAAATCAACTGCCAGTATTTTCATAGCAAACTCCGTATTATTTTATAATGATATTTTTTTAAAGGAAAAGAGTTGATAATTTACTTATAAGGAATTAGACAAAGAAACTTTAAGATACTATTACCGGTATTGGCAAAACTGTGTTCTTGATTGGGCTCAACAAATACTACACTATCTTTTTTAACTGAATATTTCTCTTGAGCTACCTTGACTTCTCCCTCGCCTTCCAGGACAAAAACTTCATGCTCCCAGTCATGAGCATGATAGGGTGTGTGTCCTCCGGGCTCCACTTCAAATAATCTCATGGCGAAATTTTTTGCATTATCCTTATCGGAAATTAGCCATCTCACCTTAACGTCTTTTGCCCCTTCTTCACTTACTTCTTCTAATGATACTTCATGGTAATCTGTTACTTTCATCAAACATTCCTCCTATTTATTTTTTATTTAAATGCTCTTTTAATATAGAATAAAAGTTTTCTTCCCCCTCAATAACTGGTATTGTTTTATCTCTTGCTATTTTTTTCTGCTGCTCGGTGGCATAACTCCAGCCAGCCAAAAAGACATTTATTCCCAATTGTCTGGTTTGTTCTAAATGGGCCAGCTGGTCATCAACAAAATAGATATCTGAATAATTAACATTATACTTATCACAGATATAATGTATCTGACTTGACTTGTCTTCTCCAAAACTAAAATCAAGCATATCATCAATAGCAACCGGTATATCATAATATTCAGGGAGGAAAGCACGGGCAATATATTCCCTTCGGTTAGAGGTAGCAACCATTACTTTAATCCCTTCCTGTACAAACTTGCGAATTCCCTTAATGAATTCCTTATAGGGTGGTGACAGGCTAAGCCACCCTTCAAAACTTTCCTGCTGGGCATCTCTTCTTGCCTGGTAAAATGCATCATGGAATTTTTGAAAATCAAATTCAACTTCCTCTCTATACTCATCAAATTCTCGCTGGCTTGTAATATATTTTCCTTCTTCCATTAATTGTTGGATTAAACCATAATCGGTAGCTCCTCGAATATAAGGCCTGAGTGAGCGATAATATTCAATTTCTTTTTTATATTTTTCTTTAATTAATGACCAATTTTTAAATGTAAATAATTCTCCACCAAAATTTTTCTTATTAGCATTTCCATAAACTTTCAAATAAGCATTATGACTAACAAAAAGGGAATCCATAACACTATCTACAATCACCCCGTCATAATCAATTGCTAAAACTTTCATATAACCTTCCTAATATGTAATATGTAGCAAATTTTCTCAAGATAGATAATCTTCCCTGAGAGGGTAAAATACATCCAATACCTGACTTCCTTTTTCCAAAGGAATTACCTCATGTTCGACATTCGGCGGTATTACTGCGCCCTGTCCTGCATCTAATTGCTGGCTCTTGCCACCTGCAATCATTTTTACAGAACCCTTTAAAATATAAGTGATTTGTTCATGGGGATGATTGTGATTGGGCATAACCTCATCATCCGGACCAAAATCAAACAGAGTTATCATTACGTGCTCATTGGCTATTGCCCTTAATTGTGAACTTTTTAATACCTGTTTTGCCTTTAAATTCTCTTTCTTAAAAAATTTTACTTCTTTCATTATAATATACCTCCTGTTTTTTATATTTATTCCTGGTTTAAAGCAGAGAACAACCTAATGCCTTTTCTACAGCATTTTCCTGGAAAGAAAACGCCAGAGAAGGTAGTTTTTCAATACTAAAAAATTCTGCTGATTCAGCATCATCTCCAGCCCTTAAGGTCCCTCCGGTTAATTTGACTTCATAAACAATCATTATAACATGGCCATACCTTTTACTCTCATGATTATAAATTCCTATACAATTTTTAACAATCCCCTTTAACCCGGTTTCTTCTTCCATTTCTCTTAACGCCGCCTGGGTTGCCGATTCTCCACCATCCATAAATCCTCCCGGTAATGCCCAGAACCCTTTCTTGGGATCTGTCCCCCTCTTCACTAATAACAGGTTTCCTTGCTCATTTCTGGCCACAACAGCCACACTGGGTATGGGATTATCATAATAAATTGTATCACAATGGCAACAATATAATCTCTTCTTTTCCTGAATTTTTCTTCTCTCTAGCTGCTGGCCACACTTTGGGCAATATTTCATGTCATCTTTTTTCATTCTAAACCCCTTTTGTTTTCATATTTTAGAAAATCATCCTGTTGTTATTTGACCCATCTGGGCAAAACTATAAAAGTTTTCTTCCCCAATAACAATATGATCAAGTACCTTTACTCCCATCATATGACAGGATTTACATAACCTGTCAGTCAAATCAATATCCTGTTTGCTGGGCTGCGGATTGCCGCTGGGATGATTATGAAGAAAAATTACTGCTGCAGCAGATTCTTTTATTACCTCTTTTAATACTTCTCTTGGATGGACTGTTGTTTCAGTCAGACTTCCCATTGAAATAAGGACATCTCTTATAATTTGATAGCGTATATCTAAAAGAAGAATATGAAAAACCTCTTTTTTCTTATCTCTCATTTCAGCATAATAATAATCTAATACATCCTGAGCTTTTTGAATTCTTTTACCAGGAAACATCTTTTCTTGTGATAAACGGATACCAATCTCCAATGCCGCTCTAATCTGAGAATATTTTGCCTTTCCGATTCCATGAATTTCCCTGATTTCTGAATAGGGAATATTTATCAGTTTCCTAAGGCTGCCATATTTTGCCAGCAAGCTCTTTGCCAGGTCTACGGATGTTTTGCCCGAATAACCGTTAACCAGTATAATTGCCAGCAATTCTGCATCTGTTAAATATTCGGCACCGTGCTGCATCAATCTTTCCCGTGGACGCTCAAATTGAGGCCATTCTTTAATCGTATAGCTATTTTTTGTATTCTCTGCTTCTTTTTTCTTCAAAACTAGTCCAATAATTCTTAATTTATTTTATGTTTCTTAATGCTTTTTATATCATTCTCATATTATTTATTTACAATTTTATTTACGGGAATTATTTTTTCTTTCTATTCTTTCCAGGCGATGGTTTAGTTCCTGTATCCACTTGCTCTTATTTTCTGGGTTATAATTATCTTTTGTTAATCTCGTCAGAGCATCTTCCACTATCTTAATTGCTTTGGAATAATCCTTTAGCTGGTGCTCATAATATTTTGCGAGTTCCTCATAAGGATAAAGAATAAAATCACTGCTGAGAGAGATAATATCTCTCCAGGCAGTTTCTGCTTGTTGCCATTTTCCCCGTCTTTTATAGGCATAAGAGCATAGTCTCAATACTTCTAATGACTCCTCGTCTGTTAAATCACAATTCAACGCCTCTTCATAACACCTGCTACTATATTCATACTCCTTATTCACTTCATAAATTCTTCCTATACTGTAAAGATCTATCCCTTTATTTCCTATACTGACATGAAAGGGGTCTCTTAATACCTGCCCTATTTTGGCAGTCAGAATTGCCAGCGAGATAATGTCCTGTAAGTTATGGGAAAATATGGGTTGAAGAGGACGGGCATCCTTATTCTGTAAATAACGAAAATAGACATTGGGGATGAGATAACCGGGTATATCCTCAGCCCTGCTAATCTTTAATATGTTTTTTTCAATATTTGATAATGAACAATCCTGCAGCCTCCTCTTCCATAAACGCCGGGTAGGAAATAATAAATCCAGGTGCTGACAGTCATTTAATTGCATAGGAAGTCGCGACATAATAAAACGGGTCTGCATTAAAGGAAAATCATAGCATTTCCCATTATAAGACACCAGTAATTTAAAATCCTGAGCAAATAATTGATTGATTGCCCATAAAAATGCCTCTTCCTCATGGTAATCAGACATAAAATATTGCCTGACACAAAAGGCTCCCTCTATAAAATAACCAAGACCCATTAAAAAGATGTAGGTTCCTGCACCACCTGCTAACCCGGTTGTCTCTGTATCAAAAAAAAGAGTCTGATCAAGGGTAATATCGCCAACTGAATTCTCAGATTTAGTAATATAAACATGTTCTTTGCCTGGGAAATATTCCTGCACTTCAGCCAGAGAAAAATCACCAAAGGAGGTGTGCAGCGGTATTATTTTTTCAGTATAAAAAATAGAACCATAGGGTGTGTCAACAGTATTACCGGATAATATCTCTGAAATAGAAACAGGCCCCCTGTTTACAGGTACTATACTTTTCCTTTCCCCATGGTCTTGGCTGATTTTCTGAACCTTTTTTTTCAAACCTTCAATCTTTTCCAGGCGATCCTTCAAATCCATCTTAGCGAATAGCCTCCCCTAATATCAATAATGCACTGTGTTTTCCGTTCATGCCCACCTGATTAATCGGCCCTACACAGGATGGGCAACCCTCCTCGCATCCGCAATTTTCAATCAAATCTCGGGCAGCTTTTAAAATTTTACCATGAAGTTCAAAAATCTTCTCACTAAAACCAACGCCTCCCGGATAATTATCATAAATAAAGATAGTGGGCAAATCAGTAAAAGGGGAACGTATTTGGGCAACAGAGCGAATATCTTTCGGGTCACACATTACAAATAAAGGAGTTACGTTTACCATTACATTGGACAATGCCAGCAATCCTCCTCCCAGGTCAAAAGCAAAGCCAGGCTGTATTTTTCCACTAAAATATTTATGAATTTCTTCTGACAGGACCAGCCAATAAGCAGTAGTATGCATTTCTTCGGCAGGCAGATTAATCTTTCCATAACCAAGATTTTCATGAGTATAGAATTTAACTTTCTTGTACATAGTAGATATAGCAGTAATCGCTATTTCTCCATGGTGGTGTTTAATATTCTCTTCCTCTTGTTTCTCGAAAACATCCAGAACTTTAATGTGGCTTTCTACCTGGGCATCGGTGTAATAGTTTACATCCACCTTTTTTGCATATGCTTTATAATCATCATAATCCAATTTTGCTATTGTATATTGCTCGCCTTCATGAATATAGATTGCTCCTTCATGAAGGGTAGTCGGGACACTCTCTCTATCCACTTCACCGATAACCTTGTTCTCTCCACCTTCCATATCAATAATTGCAAAATTCTCAGTTGATGCACTACGCAAACTAATTTCATCAGCAGGATAAGCCTCACTCATCCAATGCCATTTGTTTTGGGTAAAATGAATCATTTTTTTATCTTCCAAAAAATGCAATATTTCTTCTAAATCTTCAGTTCCAAATTTTTCTCCCTGGATAAAAGGTAATTCGAAGGCAGCACATTTGATATGGCTGATTAATATACTTAAATTATTAGGGTCAATTACTGCACTTTCCGGTGTTTCTTTAAAAAAATAATCAGAGGCATTTATCATATATTGATCTAACGGCACACTGGAAGCTACCAAAATAGCAACAGAAGAATGGGCTCTTCTGCCCGCCCGGCCTGCCTGCTGCCAGGTACTGGAAATCGTACCAGGATAACCGGCAATAAAACAGGCATCCAGTTGACCAATATCTACCCCTAACTCCAGGGCATTAGTACTGACTACCCCTTTGATTTTATTCTCCTTTAGCCCTTTTTCAATTTCTCTGCGTAAATCCGGAAGATACCCGCCTCTATATCCTCTAACCTTATCTCGGTCCTGGCCAATTTTAACCAGGTAGTCTTTCAGATAACTGGTTAGTATTTCAGTTGTCAGTCGGCTGCGGGCAAATACAATTGTTTGGATATCATGGTTTAAAAACTTGCTCACCAAACGTGCTGTCTCTTTAATAAGACTTTTACGAATTCCTAATTGCCGGTTTACTACTGGCGGATTATAAAATAAAAAATATTTCTCACCCCTGGGGGCTCCATTATTATCCACTAAAGTAAATTTCTCACCTGCTATCTTTTCAGAAAATTCCAGTGGATTAGCAATGGTAGCAGAGCAGCAAATAAATTGTGGTTTTGAACCATAAAATTCACAGATTCTCTTTAATCTTCTTATTACATTGGCCATATGGCTGCCAAAGACACCACGGTAAATATGGATTTCATCTATTACAATATATTTTAAATTTTGAAATAGCTGATACCATTTAGTATGATGGGGCAATATTCCGGTATGCAGCATATCAGGATTAGTAACTACAATATGTCCCTGTTTTCGGATAGCAGATCTGGCCGATACAGGGGTATCCCCGTCATAGGTAAAAGTCTTCACCGGTTTATCTAACATTTCTATCATCCGGTACAATTCTCCTAACTGGTCCTGAGAAAGTGCTTTGGTGGGGAAAAGGTAAATTGCACGGCTCTCTGGCTGCTTTATTATAGTATCTAAAACCGGCAAATTATAACATAAAGTCTTTCCTGATGCTGTAGGAGTCACCGTTACTACATTCTTGCCTTTATTAATTGCTTCTAAAGCGCTGGCCTGATGGGAATAAAGATGGGTAATTCCATCATTTTTTAAAATATCTGTCAAATTACTATTTAACCACTCGGGAAACCCGGCCAAATGCGCCTCTTTTGCCGGCAAATGTTCCAGGGCTGTTAAATAAGGTCGAACTGTAAAATCGTTCTCCAGTTCTTTTAAAATTTCCGATACATCGCAGCTCATAAATATACTCCTGGTTTACCTATAATTTGAGGAAAATTTTTTCCTTATGTTTTTATCTTTCTTGTTTTATTTAGCAACTGCCTGTTTTGTACTGCCAATTAATTCAATATTCTTACACCAACAGTATTTATCTGTAAATATATAATATCATAAAAATAACTTCTGAGGGCCAATAAAATTATTATGGACTAACTGTAATAACAAAAAATTACTCAAACTCCGAGGGCTGAACATAATAATCAATACGATATCCGTCAATGATTGGCAAACGCCGATCTTTACCGAATGATTTTGGAGTAATCCTGATACCCGGTGGAGCCTGTCTGCGTTTAAATTCATTATTATCAACCAGCTGAACAACCTGTAAAATAGTTCGGGCATCCAGTCCACTATTTTCTACAATTCGATAGATAGAATTGTCATGTTCAATATACTCCTGCAATATGGTATCCAATACTGAATAGGGTGGGAGAAAATCGGTATCCTTCTGATTTGTTTTTAATTCACCTGAAGGTACTTTTTTTATAATCTGCTCAGGTATCAGCTTCCAACCGGCCTTTTTATTACGATAGTGTGCTAATCTATAGACTAAAGTCTTGTAAACATCCTTTAAAATGCCAAAACCCCCCACCAGGTCTCCATAAACTGTAGTGTAACCAACTGCAATTTCACTCTTATTTCCCGGAGCCAGCACCAACCAACCCTCTTTATTGGAAAGTGCCATCAATATATTAGCCCGGATACGAGCCTGTAAATTTTCTTCAGTCTTGTCAAACGGAACAGCTCCCCAGATCTTCTGCATTATCAGTAAGTATTTTTGGAAAATTTCTTCTATGGGAATTTCTGTTATCTTAATTCCCAAATTAGAAGACAGCTGATAGGCATCTTCCCGGGAACTAAAAGAAGTATATCTGGAAGGCATAAATATTGCATTTACATTTTCTTTCCCAAGTGCATCTACGGCAATAGTCGCAGTAAGTGCAGAATCAATACCACCGCTTAATCCAACAACCGTTTTCTTAAATTTTGTTTTATAAATATAATCTCTTGCTCCCAATAATAACGCCTGATATATTTCTTCTTCTTTTCGATAAAACTTTTCAATGCGGCCTTTATCAAATTTTCTGTCTTTTTCTTCCAATTCTAATGGTACATGGTAATACTTGGCTTCCACGGCAGGGGTTTTTGCCTTTAAGTGTTCTCTTGGCAAATCCACAATTAGTAAATCCTCTTCAAATTGCTTGGCTGCGGCAATAATTTTACCTTCCGGGCTAATAACCATACTTCCACCGTCAAAGACTAGCTCGTCCTGTCCTCCCACCAGATTAGAATAGCTTATATAAGTATTAAAACGAGAAGCCTGCTCTTTTAAAAGATCAATTCTCTGTTGAATTTTATTGGCATAATAGGGTGAAGCAGATAGATTAATATTTAATCTAGCTCCCAGTTGTGCCTGCTTTTCAATAACAAAACCTTTCTTTATCCAGATATCTGCACAAATACTGGTACCTAAACGCATTCCGTCAATATCTATAATAAGAAATTTTCGTCCTGGACTGAAGTATCTTTTTTCGTCAAAAATGGCATAATTTGGTAATTCTATTTTACGGTAAATTGCCCTTACCTGTTGCTGTTGCAATACTGCTGCTACATTATTGATAACCCACCTTCTCTGCCTGGCAACCGCCCCAATATAAGCAATGATGTCGCCTACTTCCTGACAAATATAATTCAACTCCTTTAATGAATCATCGATGAAGTGTTTTTTCAGCAATAAATCCTCTGGGGGATAACCGGTTAGTGCCAGCTCTGGAAAGACAACAATATCTGCGTTATTTTTCTCAGCTTCTTTGATAAAAGAGATTATTTTGTCTCTATTATAGGATAAATGCCCGGTAATAGGATTCATCTGGGCTAAGGCAAGTCGTAGATATTTTTTCATTGTATTCTTTCTTATATTTTAAATTTGTGGTTAAATATATTTTACCAAATTATCCATATAACCTTAATGTAAATAGAATTATCCAGTACAATCAATTAAAATGCTTTATCACTCGCCAGTATGACGAGTGGATATCTACATGAAAAAGCATCGTGACAAAGTTAGGTTACAATAGCCTATCTAGGGAATGAAATATATTAATTATTTGAAAAATGATATTATTATATACAAAAATACAAAATTGATATCATTAAATGACCCTTATCTGTTGAGTTAATTAATATGACAGATGTCCTTGGATTCTCTTTCAAATTAATAAAGTAAATTGAATGGCTATATAACGAAAAAAAATGCCTGAATTATTTAACTTATTCATAAAAATTGACTGGGGCTTTCTTAAAACAAGTAAGCTCCAGTCAATTTTTATCTAACTATTCAGGCTATTGTTAATCCCGGCTTCAAAAACTCTCAGGGCAAAATCAATTTCAGCTTGATTTACGGTAGTAGCCGGTATAAATCGTATAACATGTTTATCTGGGCCACATGGAATCATAATTAATCCATTGTTATAACAATAGTTTAGTATTTTCTTAACAATTTCACCATTGGGATTCATATTTTCTTTCACAAATTCTACAGCAATCATCAAGCCAAGCCCTCGTACATTACCTATAGTAGAATATTTATTTTTTATTTTATTTAACTTATTCAGTAAGTAATTGCCCATTCTAACAGTATTTTCAAGCATTCCATTTTCTAATATATCAATAACAGCCAAAGAGGCAGCACAAGCCACAGGATTCCCACCAAATGTTCCTCCATGTGCTCCTGCAATCCATTTTTCCATTATATCTCTTTTTGCTACTACAGCACTAAGGGGGAACCCTGAACCAATAGCTTTCCCTAAAGACATAATGTCTGGCCTTACCTCGTAATTTTCATAAGCAAACATCTTCCCGGTTCTACCTATACCCGTTTGAATCTCATCAAAGATAAGATAAATATTATTCTTATTACATATCTGCCTTAAGCCTTGAACAAATTCTTTTGGTGGAACAATATAGCCCCCCTCTCCAGCTATCGGTTCAAAAATCATTGCTGCAATCGTATCAGGATCAATTTGATACTTAAAGATACTTTCAAACTGTTCTAAACATTCCATATTGCACTGGCCTGGTTGTTGTTTAAAAGGGCAGCGGTAACAATAAGGATATTCCGCAAAGTATACGCTAGGTAACAATCCTTCATAATTTTTACGAAATGCTGAATTTGAAGTGGTAATAGAAATAGTTCCGAGAGTGCGACCATGAAAAGCCCCTTTAAAAGATATTATGGCAGGACGCTTACTTACATACTTTGCCAGCTTTAGACTTCCTTCGTTTGCCTCAGCACCACTATTACTAAAATAAACCATTGTATCATTTCCAGTCAATTCGACGATTTTTTCTCCTAATTTAACATATGATTCATAAAATACAACATTATGCCCGCCGTGTATTAAATTCTGAATTTGCTCAATAGCGGCTTTAACAACTTTGGGATGATTATGACCCACATTACAAACAGCAACGCCGCTTGCAAAATCAAGCATTTTCTTACCATTATCTGTATATAGGTAAGAACCTTCACCCTTTACAATCCCAAATTTAGTATATCTACCTGCGGTAGGTGGAAATACTTTTTGGGCTCTTTCGTATATATTTAACATAACACTCATTTACCTCCGTTTTAGTATCTACATATTTAGAGTTTTTTCAATCATTCTAATAGTCATTTTTGGAAGAATTGAAAAACTATAGCGTTTGTGTACTCTTTCAGTCCAACAATGGGGATCTTTGCCATATGCCCCAAAATTAATAGCAGGAATATTAGTATCTTTAATATCTTTTATAGGTACAGGGTATACAATATCCCATTCCGGGAAATTATTAACCAAGGTATTAAGAGAAGCATCGTTGTCATCTATTTTAAGATAAGAGCTATCAGAAAGCGCTGGGAAAAATTTTCTGATTTCTATTTTCTCGTCAAATTGATGTGAAACTTCTTCAGAAACATCTTTGACATTCATAATAATTTCTTTTTCCTCTTCAATTTTTTCCTTAAGTGTATTATTAGGGCAATATGGAGGAGAAAAAAATATTATCACTTCGGGGTTTTGATTCTTCCCTAATATTTTAACCTCTTTGACTATCTTCAAACATATGTCCCTGGTATCTTCACCTTTGTTTAATAACTCAGTTGCCAATTCCCTAATTCTATGATCTATTTGGTCTCCAACTTTTTCCTTTGTCTCTTGATACAGTTGATTATATGTTATGACCCTTGGTTTCCAACTAATGGCACTAAAACTAAGGCCTGTTTTACTACAATATTTCTTATATTGCTCGTTCATATAAAGCAATACATTTTTTACTGCTAATTCAGCCTTTTTTTTGAGAATATCAATAATATTGTCAATTGGTTGGTTATAGTTAAAATAATTGAAGTATAAAAATGAAGCTATTGGTGTTTGGACATTATATGAAGGTTTTAAGTCTGTTAACTTAAGAGCCACCGGGGGAAGAGTGAATTCTCCTTCATAGCTATCACATAAATCAGTATTAAGGTTTATTAATTTTATTAATTCGGCAGCTATGAAATTAGGATCTAACCCCTCATAACATTGGCCAACATGAGTCTCTTTGCCAACAATATAAAAACATGGTAATAATTTACCTACTGCTCCAAGATAAATATATTTTTTCTTATCACCTTGGTATAAAGGGGATACAACATCATTGTTTATTGCAACTTTATACTCTAACCCCTCTTTCGCTTTTAATTTTTTTAAAATTTTCAAAGATTCAATTATACCTGTATGCTGGTTCTCTTCAACTGGATTAGCCATAAACAAAATATTTCCAGAAAATTCTTTTACTTTTTTAGTCATTTCTTTAAGTACCACAAGATGTGATGCAACGCCACTTTTCATATCATTTGAACCACGGCCAAAAAGGTACTCACCGCTTTCTAAATCCTGTCTAGCTTCATGTGGTAATTCTTTCAGTTTTAATTTCTTCTCCAATTCCACACAATCAAATGCATAGGGCATTAACTCACCATAATCTTCAACACCCACTGTGTCTATATGACCATGGAGTATAATTGTAATTGGGGAATTTTTATTTTCTCCTCTTAAAAGAGCAAAAACATTTTTTCTTCCATAACGATCATTCTTTAATGGTACTTCCCAAACAGATTCTGGATGTTTTTTAAAATAATTAATACTTCTAATGTATGCAGCAATCTTCTCTGCAATTACTTTTTCTCCTTCAGTATTATTTATACTTGGTGTTTTTACTAAATCTATTGTTAACTTCTTAATATCATTATAAAAATCCATCTTATTTATACTCCTTCAATTAAAGGTAAAATTTCAGTTCCTTCTCTAATAAATACAGCCTTGCTTGATGGCTTTTTTGTAAAGGCATATTTTAGAGCATTTTGCAAATTTTTATACCTTTTCATTCTCATTTTACCAGCGGTCTCATCAGTGATTCCTTCAGATACTATTAAAACTTCTACTCTATCAGTAATTTGACTAATTGCAAAAGCAGCTGCTCCACTTAGTAAATCTTGAATATAAAAACAATTAATCTGTTTACTGATAGTATCACAATTAAGACTCAATAATTTTATAAAATCTAAATGTTCACCTATTCCTTCATACAAAGGTGAAACCAAGATAACTATTCCATTGTCCTTTACAACGATATCTGCTGCATACAATGCTTTTAGGGCTTGCCAAAGATTGAGATCCTCAGGAAAAGAACTTATAACAACGATATCTGCCAGAGGTATCGGAACGCCACAGATATTCTGCGCTATTTCTACTCCCTTCAAGTGTGCTGTCTCGGGCTCCCCTGCAACAATGCCCATAATTTGCCCTTTGCTATTCAAGATAGTATTAATAATAAAACATAGCCCTGCATTTTTAGCCACTTCATTTATTTCACTGCGGGCAATGTTATCAATGCTTCCTAAACTTATAGAAGAATCTTTAGTTATCAATAGATGGGTTTTGGCTATTGTCTCTTCACCACATACTCCAGGTTGTATTATTTTCCCTCCTCCAGACCAACCACAATATCTATGTGGAATAATATTACCAATTCCCATAATGAAATCTGCTTCTATTAAATTTTTATTTATATAGATAGGTGTGCTCTTCTTTGTCTTACCAATAAATACCAAATCTCTTTTATGGTCGTGGTTTACAATCTTGATTCTTCTAAATGCCTGTTGTCCAACTTTCTCTTTGATTTCTTCTTTACTCATTGCTCTATGTGACCCAGTAGCTATGAGAATTGTAACTTTTTTATCTTCTATACCAGCTAGTTTTATTTTTTCCAAAACATGGGGCATTATTTTGTTAACAGGGGTTCTTCTTGTATTGTCATCACAGACTATCAGTATTTTTCTTTTATTTTTTATTAAATCTATAAATGGTTCACAGCCAGTGGGTTTTATAAGCACTCTCTCGATTTCTTCCTCGATTTTCTTTATGTTTTTAAATTTTCTTAGAGAGTACAATCCTGCAAAATGGCACTTCTTAACAAATACTTTTATATCTTTTTTCCCATATGGTATAGTGAATCTGAGTAACTTTTCCATATTCATATCAATACAACATCAATACTCCCATGGTATACATATTTTCAAGATGAAAATGGTAATAAATTGTCTTGTGATGATATGCTTGTATCCTCTTAACTTCATTTTTACTGATTGTTACTAAATAAAATTTTTGCCTTATCTTGTTTAGTCAGTATTGTATAGTGGTTTATTTGCAGGGAAATAACATAAACAATACAATATTGTTTTCAAAAAATATCCTTTTATTTTATTCATTAAAAGTTTTGTTCTTTTTATTATATTTGTTTCAGTAAAAGCATTCTATCCAATCCAATTTAATTTCATTGTAATACCGTAACTATCTTAGTAGGTTTGGTAAAAACATGCTTAAACTTGGTATAAAAGTGAATAAAAGCAAACAAACAATCATCACAACTATATAGGGTAATACGTTTTTAGATATTTCCTCTATTGATGCACCAGATACAGCAGAGGCAATAAATAAATTTGGGCCATATGGTGGCGTACAAAATCCAGTTGCCAAAGCAACAGTCATAAATAGTCCAAAATGAACAGGATGTATTCCAAATTGAGATACAATAGGTAAAAATATTGGGGCAACAATAATCATAGTAGAAATCGGGTCAATAAAACATCCTACAATTAATAAGAATAGATTGATTAACAACAAAATTACAATCATATTATCTGAAAATGAAATTATTGTACTGGCAATTTTCATAGGAATTTGCCTTATTGTAATATACCTTGCAAAACCCATCGACAATGCTAACATAAATGTAGTTGCACCATTAATTAATGCAGCTTCTTTCAAAGAATCATAGAAACTTTTATAGTTTAGTTCTTTGTAAATAAAGAACCCAACAATAATTGCATATACAATAGCTACAACTGCAGCTTCAGTTGGTGTAAAAACTCCTCCATATATTCCTCCTAAAATAATTATAGGTACAAAAAGTGCCCAAATAGATTTTTTTAATTCATTTATTATATTTTTAAAAGAGAATGTAATGTTAGATCCACGGTATTTTTTTTTCTTGGATTGATAATAGCAAACTATCATCAATCCTATACCAATAATTACACCCGGAATAATTCCTGCAGCAAACATATCTCCCACCGAAGCTCCAGTTACAACTCCATATATTACAAAAGGAATACTGGGAGGTATAATCACTCCAATTGATCCCGCCGCAGCCGTTATAGCCGCAGCAAAACCTAAATTATATTTTTTTTCTTTCATTGCAGGAATCATAAAAGAACCAATTGCTGAAACAGTTGCTGGACCAGATCCCGATATAGCAGAAAAAAACATACATGCAAGCGTTGTCACCATTGCAAGCCCTCCAGTAATAAATCCTACCATACTCTCTGCAAGGTCAATAAGCCTTTTCGAAATACCTCCGTTCTTCATTAAGGTTCCCGCAAGTATGAAGAAAGGTATGGCCATTAGAGGGAAGGAATCTAAAGCAGTAAACGATACTTGAGCCAACATTAAAAGTGGTATGTCTTGTGTAACTGTAACCGTTATTGCAGTAGCTAAACCTAAACTTATTCCTACAGGTATACTAACAGTAAGCCCAATAAATAAAATAGAAAATAGTAACAATATATCCATAATTATTCCTCGCTATGTTCCCTAATGGTTTTAAATTCAGAAATTATTCTTTCCAGTAAACGTACCGACATCATTAGGCAGCCAACAGGAACACAGGCATAAACATAACCCATCGGGATCTCCAACGCTGGAGAAACCTGTCCTCCTAATAAAAGTCGTGATGTTAAAGTAGTTCCGAAATATAATAAAAATACACTGAAACCCAACCATATTATTAAAACGAACTTTTCAGTATATTTTTGTAGTCTCTTTGGGAACATACTTGTAAAAGATTTAATTCTTAAGTGTTTGACTTTTTTTGTTGCATAACTTGCTCCAATCCAAACTGTCCATAAAAATATATAACGAGCTAATTCTTCACTCCAATACAAAGAACTGCGAAATACATATCTCATTATAACTTGAATAAAAATCAAGATAACCGCGAAAAGCAATAAAGGTATTACAATATATTCTTCCAAATTATTCCAAAAATTTTTCATCATTTTGTCTACATCCTTCTATGCTATACACTATAACTATTAATAATAAAATAAACTAAATTAATACAATGCTGTCTTCCAATCTACATTCTAAAAGACAACATTGCATTAATTTGATTTCAAAAAATACTACATAACAGCTTCTAATATTTCATTAACTAGTTCTTCACCAATCCTACCTTTAAATTCTTCGTAGACCGGTTTAACTGCTTCTCTAAAGCTGTCTATTTGCTCGGGAGTTATTTCATTAATTTCCATTCCTTCTTCTTCAAGCATTTTTAACATTTCTATATCTTGTTGTGTTGTAGCTGCACGCTGTTCATGTTTGAATTCTTCAGCGCACTCTATAATGATTGATTGTAAATCTTCTGGTAAGCTTTGGAAAAAGTTTTCATTTATAAGCAAAGGAGCAGGAGCATATACATGTCCGGTTAAGGAATAATATTTCTGAACTTCATAAAATTTTGGGTAATAAGTCAACGCAGGTGGATTCTCCTGTGCATCTACTACCCCCTGTTGTAAAGCAGTATAAAGTTCTGTATATGCCAGTGGAGTAGGATTAGCCCCTAAAGCTCTAAAAGTAGCCATGTGAGCAGGGGTTTCCATTGTTCTGATATCAATACCTTTGAGATCTTCTGGTTTTTCAATAGGTCTTATATTATTAGATATATTTCTGAATCCATTCTGAAACCAGCCAAGGACTCTAATTCCTGATTTTTCTAATACAATGTCACTAATTTTTTTTCCTAAATCTCCATCTAATACTTCGTATACTTGCTCATAGGAATTAAACAAAAAAGGCAAATCAAATAGTGATACTTCTGGAACAAATCCAGAAAGGGGAGCTGCAGCCGGGAAGGTCATTTCAATATTACCCATTTGTACAGCTTCTATCGCTTCTCTATCTCCGCCTAATTGACCATCAGGGAATATCTGTACTTTCAATCTCCCATTTGACCTTTCTTCAACGCATTTTTTAAACACATTTTCTGTTGTAATATGGCTAGCATGATTTGTAGCAACGACATGAGTTAATTTTATTGTATATGAGTCTTGTTGTGCATAGCCCATAAATGTAACAGCGCTCAATAAAATTACAACTAATAAATAAATAATACTTCTCTTGTACATACTTTTACTACCTCCAATTTTTTATATTTTTAAATCGTTTCTCAGAAATTATAATTTTTGGAACCACCCCCTATCTATTACTTAATTTATTTTTTTAAGAACCGATGTTGTCAGATAATTTCCTCTTATTACCCTTATTAATTAAAAAATTTAGGAATATTTAAAATTCTCTCTTTCCTGCATTCTTAATCTTCCTTTTCAAAACTCAAAAGAAATTGATTCATACATTAAGATTATACATTAGAAAAAATTTTTATTAAATAAAAAAATCTTATATCAAAAATCTGACTAAACAACTAAAATATCACAACAACAGTTTAAACAAAAACCTTTTGCAATATTAATAATTAAGATTTCTTTTGTTGGTAGTATAGTACCAATTGACTTTTTATTTTATTTGAGTTAATTCGTCCTATATGTTCTTTTAGTATCTAAATCTAACAACTGTAGTAAATCCTAATTAAAAAATTACACAAATGTTATCACTATTGGATCAAGATAACCTATTGCTTATCATCTAAATACAGATAATCCTCAAAAACCATATCTTTGTATCATTAGATTTAGATATAATATAACTAATTACTTATCTTTTCTCGTAAACAATTCTTCCTCCTATTATTGTTTTTTCAATTTCAATACTTGGTATATCATCCGGTAACATTTCGAATATATTGTTTGATAATACAATCATATCCGCAAATTTTCCAATCTCTATACTACCTTTTATATTTTCTTCAAATGCTGCATATGCAGGATAAATTGTATACATTTTAATCGCCTCTAATATGCTTATTTTTTCTTCAGGAGAAATGATTTTTCCTGCTAAAGTATTTCTTGTTATTGCTGATTTAATACCCTGAAGCGGGGATCCATTTACAACTGGACGATCTGAACTACCTGGTACTTTTAATCCTTTGTTTAAAAAACTATTAATTGGAAAAACCCATCTCATTCTTTTTTCGCCAATGTTCTTTTTATAACTGTCCCCAAGATAGTATAAAAAAGCCGGTTGTGGAACTGGTATAATTCCTAATTTCTTTATCCTATCCTGTATAGAGGGATCTGCTAACGTACAATGTTCAATACGATGTCGATGATTTGAAACAGGTTTATTTCTCAAAGCTCTCTCGAAAGCATTTAAAGTTGCATTAATTGCTCTGTCTCCTATAGCATGTACTGCTAATTGAAAGCCTTCCATGTGAGCTTTCTCAACCTTTTTATTAATCTCATTTTGAGTTAAAACTAAAATACCTTTCTTGTAATCATCAATATATGGCTCTTCAACAGCTGCTGTTTTGCCACTAAAACCACCGTCGACAAACAATTTAATTGGACCAAACTTCAATTCATTATTCCCATACCCTGTTTTTATGCCTATTTTTATTAAATCATCAATGTAAGTATCTACAATCATCAAATAAATTCTAACTGGAAGTTTAGCATTCTTTTTTGCTTCGTGGAAAGCAATGAATTCATTTTCTCCATTAGTAAACCCTAGAGCTGCTTCGTGGGTGCTTGTAATTCCTTCCATTGTGTATTTTTCTCCTGCCAATATCAAGGCATTTGTTAGATCATCAATTGTATAGGGAGGGATACAATGATTAACAAGGTCTTTTGCTTTTTCATGTAAAACCCCTGTTGGTTCCCCACTCACTGGGTCTCGTTCAATCTTACCTCCCTCAGGATCTTGCGTTTTAGAGTTAATTCCTGCTATTTCTAAAGCTTTACTGTTAGCTGTAAGAGTATGGCCGCATTGTCTTGTTATAACCACTGGTCTATCTAAAGTTGCTTTATCCAAATCCCAGCGATTTGGATGTCTTTTATCTTTTAGCTTTGTATCATCATACCCCCAACCAATAATCCATTCTCTGGTTCCTTTTTCTAAAGATTTTTTCTTAACTATATTTTGAATTTTCTCTATCGATTCATTGGGTGGGGTACTAGCATTTATATTCATTAAATTTACCCCGAAAATTAATATATGGCTATGAGCATCTATAAAGCCAGGCAAAACAGTTTTCCCTTTTAAATCAACAACTGTAGTATTTTCCCCTATACAGTTTTTTATTTGGTTAAACTCGCCTAATGCAACAATACGACCATTCTTAACTCCAGCAGACTCATAAATCGATTCATTTGGATCTATAGAGTATATGACTCCATTAAATATTACCATATCATATTCAAATTTAATATTCATTATAGTTCAACCTTCATCCTATTTAAATTATATATCTTAAAAATAATATTATATTTTCTATGATTTTTATTAGTTTAACTATTTTCTAAATTCATGTCAATAATCTTTAAATATGTTTTTCTTCAAGATTTACTAAGCAGGTTTCAGTCAGACAAAATATAATTAATGCTACATTATTGATAACCCACCTTCTCTGTCTGGCAACTGCCCCAATATAAGCAATAATGTCACCTACTTCCTGACAAATATAATTCAACTCCTTTAATGAATCATCGATGAAGTGTTTTTTCAGCAATAAATCCTCTGGTGGATAACCGGTTAGTGCCAGCTCTGGAAAGACAACAATATCTGCGGTATTTTTCTCAGCTTCTTTGATAAAAGAGATTATTTTGTCTCTATTATAGGATAAATGCCCGGTAATAGGATTCATCTGGGCTAAAGCAAGTCGTAGATATTTTTTCATTGTCTTGCCCTCTCTAAATTTTGTCACAAATCTATAGAATCCTAATTAAAAATTAAAATCCTGTAAAATTCTATCACAAATATGTCTGGATAGTGAAATCTAATTTACCAAATTTTCCAGCAATATTATAATTGGATATTTAATAATTATAAGTTTTTTTGATTTTATACGGGCAAATTACTATAATATATACTTGTGTTATCTAAAAAAATATTATGAAAGGATTAAGTAGATGAAAATACCGGAAGATGTACAAAAAGTTATGAATGAGGATAAAGCGTTTGCCTTTGCAACTGCCAATAAGGAAGGTATCCCAAACATTAACATGATTGGAATTAAGAAAATTGTGGACGATGAAACTGTACTGTTAGCTGATAATTACTTTGATAAAACACTATCTAATCTCAAAGAGAATTCAGAAGCTGCGCTTCTTACAAAAAAAGCTGAGGAAAAACTATGGTATCAATTAAAAGGTACCTGTCAATATATAAATGAGGGCTCAGAATATGAAGAGTTTAAAAAATGGGTGAAATCCAAAAAAGAAACCCTTCCTGCCAAGGGATTGGTAATTTTTAAGGTTAAGCAAATCTTTAATACTGCTGCCGGGCCAAATGCTGGTAAACCTATTGCTTAAGTAAAAAATAGATTCAAAAATCATTCAATAAGCATTTTTTTATTTATTAACACTTGTTGAATGATTTTTTTTCCTGACTTTGACACTTCATTTCCCAAAACCCTTGTAAAATAAGGATTGTTAACACTGGGTATGTGCATTTTGCCACTACATTATTTGCTTTTTGATTTATACCTCCATCTCCTCTACTGGTGTGACA
>Ga0334894_1000867_pt1 | contig 30686 bp, 45 predicted proteins | sample GraSluR3_MG_6_FD_207225 | JGI IMG/M metagenome (GOLD analysis project Ga0334894, IMG submission 207225) | Sludge microbial communities from methane-producing bioreactor in Wageningen University, Netherlands - Granular Sludge_12_05 R3 | ecosystem: Engineered > Bioreactor > Anaerobic >...
CTTTCATATGAAAAAAACGGACGGCTAAAATTAAGGGGGACAAAACGAAAAGTACACTTTTGATTTATCATATTTTTGCCCGAAAAGCATTGATTTTATTAGTATTATAACTCATATATATCTAATATATATTACAAAACGAAAAGTACACTTTTGTAAATTTTAAATAAAAGTACGGCTTTTCCCTGGATTAAATTTAAACAGCTTTTAAACGGGTAGAATTATTGCATAAAAATACCCCGTAAATACGCTTTAAATAGCCATATTTACGGGGTTATGACGTTTAATTGTTCCTTGATATAATATTATATTATATAGTGCCGTGAAAAGTAAATAGGCGCATTAAATAATGTGATAAAATTAAATTAGGTGTACAATTAGGTGTATAATTAGGTGTACAATTAGGTATACAATTAGGTATACAATTAGGTGTCATAAAAATCATATAAATAGGTGTCATTCTTTCTTAAATAAAATAAGTGCAATTATAACCTATGATTAAAAGTTTTTATTTATTGTAATCAGAATTTTTACATTACTGTCATTTATGTTTTTCAGAATATTTTTTCAACCTTTGTTTTAATTTTTCATTCTCTTCTCTAAGGTCTTGGTTATCCCGCCACAACTCTGTGATCATAAGATTCATATCATCAATTCTTTTTCTAAGTGAATTGGATGGTGCTGGGTCGTTTCCATAATCATTGTGTGGTTCATTTAAAAGCGGGAGTTCTCCAAAAAACACATAATTGTAATTGATATTGAACTTTTTAAATAGTAGTTGAAGTGTATCGGTATGAACAGTCCTTCTCCCTCCAATTATTTCAGAAAATGATTGTGGGGAAAGTCCTAATTCATATGCTAATCTCGACTTATTCTTTACAAGATTATTCTCCAGCAGATAATTACATGCCTCTATAAATTGTTGGGTTATATCATCTTTCGGCATTTGGTAAATAATATTATTAAAAAAGTAAATAAAAACTTGCTTTTTATGATTATGGTAAATATATTTGCAAAAAACAAAAAACAAATATACAACGCGAAATGAGCAAAAACAAATCGAAGAAGGTGTACATGTATGATTATCCGGAAAACAGGGAACTCGGAAAGTATCTAATCCGTGGTGATCATACAGTGATTGCAAATCATCTGGGACTGTCAGCCGCATACATATATCAGATATTCATCGGGAAACGTAAGATGAGGGAGGACGTTAGGCGCCTGGCAGAAAACCTGGCTGCAATCAACAGGGAAAGAGCTACTATTCTCGAATCAGCTGTTTAAGGCATTCAATATCCTGTCAATGAAACGAGCCAAAAGATACATCATCCCTGAAGAAAAAAGGATCCCTATCATAAGGCACATGATAGTGACCATCTCCCAGTTCATCTCGGGCCGTATGAAGAGGATTGATGATATAGTGATCAGTGCAAATACAGGTGGCAGCCAGAAGTCAATCCGTAAGCGTTTTAAAACACTATTATTAGTGATTGTCTTTTTATCAATGTTATTTATTACCCTCTCTTTTATTCTGATTGTCCACCTGGATACCTTCCATGTGAATGATAATATTGAGATTATGGCACCCGTCACGGTTATCACTGTGATAATGTCACTCGCCAATACTTCTGCTGCAATTATTTTCATACTCTATGATAATTGGTTAACTAAAAACAGCCGTAAGGATCAAAGTTATAAAAATCAGCAAGATCATGAAAGCACTAGAAAATAAATTAAAGGCGCTGAAATTTAAAAAAGAACGCGCCTCGAGGCTATACTATAAAGAGGTTACCATTAAAGCTAAATATGAAAAGGCGGGGTATTACGATGCCATGGACAAGTACAGCATGGCGATCAATCACCTGGAGGAAGCTATCAGGCTGGCCGGCTGGGCTGACCACCTTTTTGAAAAGGCTAGGAATGCATAATAATCGAATCAGCAGAGATATGAACCAAAAGGACCTGAATAAACAGTACATCAATGATATCAACGCACGATTCATTCATGCGTGCCAATATCTGATTGATAATGGATATGTGAAAAACAAAATGAAGTTAGCTGAAGAATTAGGAATATCCTCTTCTATTTTAACTGAAATATTTGGCAGAAGGATGAATGCCCATGTAGGCATCCTTGCCCCGCTGTTCAGGAAGTTCAACGTTACTTATGCCTACATATTTGAGGGATTGGCACCTATAATTGATAATAAACCATCGGGGCCTGTACCCTTAGTGGATACTAGGTCAGACATTCGCAATTCTGAGATCGTATCTGGAACAGTAACCAAAGTAAAGGTCAGCATTGAAATATCTTGATGATATATTACATCTGGAGTTCCAGGAGCTTGTTGATGCAGGAGTACCTATAGATACTATTAAACAAGCCAAAGCCAGGGAATCTGCCGGTTGGTCATTCAAGGATGACCCATCGGACAGGCGGCGCGTGCTGATAGCCTATGAGCCGTTGAGGGATAAGTACAAGGATATGGTTACGGCTAAGTACGGGGACCCTTACACCTACTGCAGCGCACAGATCATCAAACCCCTGCTGAAATCGGATCCGAAAGACATTGAAACGCTTGACAATTACCGTTCAACCGGTGAACGTCTCACAGACGAACATTACCAAACATACAGGACATCATGTCAATACCTGGCCATGTTGTCGATGCTGACCCCTCAGCGGATCCGGGCCATGGGTTTCCGCTCCGTTAAGGATCACTTCTATCCCACCGTCATAAGCCTGATCAAGGCTGAAGATATCAAGCTCCCCACCAATATCAGGGCCTTGCAGCGCAAAGTGAAACAATACCAGCAAGATGGGGCCCTGGCCGTAATCGACGGACGCCACGGCAATGACAATGCGCGAAAGATCAACAGGGCCGGTCAGGCGCTCATCGTGGAGCTGATGAGCAAACATAACGGGTTTACGCCTGAGCAGATCACACAATTATATAATAATATAGCAGAAGCCAAGGGCTGGCCCGGGATCTCCTCGCGCAGCATCCTTCATTATAAATATGAGATAGGCATTACGAGCCTGCGTAACGGGTTCAAACAGTGGCGTGACAAGTTCGACCCTGTCGTCACCCGTTCGCGGCCATCACTGCCCAACGACCTGTGGGTAGGCGACGGAACGCCTTTTGAACTCTATTACCAGAAGCCTTTATACGACAATAAGGGGCGCAAAAAGACCATGCACTGGTTCCGTAAGACCGTGTATGTGGTCATCGATGCCTTCAATGATATGGTTGTAGGCTATGCCATCGGCGACCAGGAGAATGCAGAACTTGCCAGAAGAGCCTGGAAAAATGCCGTTATAAACACCGGTTGCATGCCCCGCCAGATCAAAGTGGACAATTATGCCATCAAGGAGCTGAGGCCTTTCTATGAAGGCCTTTGCCTGAAATTTTCCCCTTCTGCTGTGGGCAATGCCAGGGACAAGGTTGTTGAATCGTTCTTTGCCAGGCTGTATGACCAGGTGGTACGTATATTCCCGAATGCAGCCGGTCGTAATATCACAGCCAAGGAGCAGCCGAACCGCGATTACCTTATGAAGATCCGCCACGAGTTCCCGAATGAGGAGCAGCTCATCCGCCAGGTCGACGGTGCCCTGGAGTTCTGGAACCAGAAACCCAGGAAGAAGTTAAACAATAAATCCCTGTTCACCCAGTGGACAGAGGCAGACCATTCGCAGGACCGTACGCTGACACATGAATCCCGGCTGCTCGCCTTCGGTGTGAAGCACCGGTGGACCAATAAGCTTACCAATAAAGGCATTGAGGTGACTTTGAACGGAAGCCCTCAACTCTACTGCGAGAACTCTGTAGAATTTTATAAAACGATAGGTACAGATTACCAGGTCTGGTACGACCCTGACGACCTTTCAAGGATCATGGTCAAGGCCAACGACGGGAAGATCCGTTTCATCCTGGAGAAGGATGCCGCCATCCCGATGAGCTATCATGATCAGGATGATGGCGATCGAAAGAGGCTTAATGATAAGCTGCGTGTGAAAAAGCAGCTTGCCCGTGAAGTGATCATTGATGATCAGCGTGACCGGTTGAACCTGCTTGAGCAGGAGGACATCATCGGGGCCCTGGATCCGGTGGCCATCGCCAGGGGACTGCTTACCATCAACGGTGATCAGAAAACCCTGCGCAACCATGCACACAATCAGCTCAAGACTGGTGGTATGCACCCGGCCGATGATGATAGCAAAAAAGACTCTTATAATGATATATATGACAGGGATTTTATCCCTGCCAGATTGGATAACAAGCGCGATGACGACAGCTATGGAGATGCATACGACAGACCGCTGGACTGGCTAGATGATGATGAAGATTAAGGTTCAATTTAAGGTGAGCATGAATGGTTACGACCTGATTGCCGAAAAGGAGTTTGATGATGTAGATGACATCCTTGGTTTTAAACAGGATATGATAAAAAACTAATGCAGCTCAATCAAATAGTCAGGGGATCCGATGAAAGCGGACCCCCCGACAAGTATTAATTAAAAGTGATAGTTATGACAAATGTAAACAAAAACACAATCGTTGAGGCTGTTCGCAGGCGGATCGATGTCGTCGGCTCGCAGAACACCGTCGCACGCCAGCTCGGCATCAGTGCAGCCCACCTGAAGAGCATCCGTGAGGGTGACCTGGACAAGGTGGCGGACAAGACCCTGAACAAGATCGCCAGGATGCTCAATGTGCAGGAGCGCTGGCAGCAGGCAGAGACCCGCAATTACACACGTGTGATGAACCTGTGTAAGCACACCCAGAGCCTAGGCCTGAGCCGTGCCATCAGTTTCGCACCCGGGACAGGAAAGACATATGCCCTCAGGGCGTATGCCGATGTTACCACGAATGCTTTTTATATCGAATGTGAGGAGTACTGGTCCAAGAAAGTATTCCTTCGCGAGCTTCGCAGGGCCATCGGCCTGGACGATGCCCCGATGGGGATCGCTGAGATGGTAGAGGGGATCATGGATGAATTAAAGAAGATAGACCATGCCCTGGTGATCATCGATGAGGCTGACAAGCTCAAGGACAGTGTGCTGAACCTTTTCAAGACGCTGTACAATAAGACCTCTGCAGGCTTCGTGCTTGCCGGCACACCGCATTTCCGCCATCGTGTGGAAAAGGGTGTTCGTCTGAACAAGATGGGGTTTGCCGAGATCCATTCACGTATAGGCGGCAACTTCATCAGGCTATACCCTATCAGTGATGATGACGTCAGGTTGATCTGCCAGAGCAACGGCGTAGATGACCCTTCTGCAGTGGAGCATATTATCGATACTGTTCAGCGTGACTTCCGCCAGATCAGGGCTTCTATTGAGGAATATAATTTAGCAAGGAAAAAGAAGGTATCGTGACCAAACAGGAAAACAGGCAGCGCCAGGATTATAACCGCGATAAGATCTTAGATCTTCTAAAGATCAGTCAGCAGGAGTACTACCGTATCCAGTTCGATCTGGCAGAGGAGTACCTGATGGAATTTTTCCAAGGCAACGTGCGGATGGTGATGGAATATATGTCCACTCCTGCTTTCTGGTCCTGGTGGCGCAGCCAGTACACGATCATCGACCATGAGTTCTGGATGAACGTATCTGATGACAATGAGCCATGGAGGCTTATGAAAGGATACCGTACGGTACATAAGATGACCAGTATATTTCCATCCAGGACGCTATATCACAAGGTTATGGATAATGTAAAATCAAAAAAACATGAGCAACATTGACAACTGCAGGGCCGGTGAGATCCGGAAGCTGAGGCAGATCCGTTCAGAGCTCCGTACACGCATGGAAGAACTCTGGAGCTGGTGCCTTGACAATATAGATCATCCCGAATGGATCATGCGTAAGCGTGAGTACAACAATCTGTCTGTCAAGATAGATCATATCAACCAACGAATCAAAAACCTGAAAAGCGGCCATGAGATCAGTGGAGCACTCCAGGAACAGTCCTGGCCGTCAGGATACTTTAACTAAAATTCAAAGATCATGGCAGCAAAAGAATACAGAGACAAGGATGGCCACCTGATACCGGCAAGGTTTGTACCGGTACTGGATCGTAAGAAGGATACGTTCGCCGCCCGTATGGCCAAAAAGGCGACAACGATTAGCGAAAAGCTTAGTGATTTCAAAACGGAACTCCTTGATGGTGTCGACGAGCTCTATCTCGATATGTTGAAGGAGGTAGGTGTGAAGCCTTCATCCCGTAAGGGTAATGTGACGATCACCACCTTTGATAAGGACATAAAGATCGAGGTCAATGTGAAGGAACGCATCGAGTTTTCTGACGAGATCACCATCGCCCAGGACAAGATCAATGAGTTCCTGGCCAAGAAGACAGATGGTGTGGATCAGGAGCTTGCAGAACTGGTCACCTCTGCATTCTCCACCACCAAGGGCAGGCTCGACACCAAGCGGATCCTTTCACTTTTTTCACTGAAAATCAAGGATCGCTTGTGGTTGGAGGCTATGGAGCTGATCAAACGGTCGATACAGCGGAATTCTTCAAAGCGGTATGTGCAAATCTTTCAGAAGGATGAGCGCGGGGAGTACCGCAGCATCCCGTTGGACATTGCCAGGGTGTAATCCAGGATGGTCGCAAGGGATGGTTCGACTCCATCCCCTGGAACAAGGAAAGCAGGAGGAGACATTCCTTTCTATCGTTCTCTATTGGTTTTTATTTCGCGTGTAGTCTCCCTGCTTTTCCTCTAATTAAGGTAATGGCAATGGCAATGAAAGCTGATCACAATAAGTTCAAATACCGTAAATATTCACTGGATGACCAGATCCGCCAGGTGGTCGCCGACATTCGCCGTCTGGAACAGAAGGCAAAGATGACGCCGATTGTAAAACAACGGTCTGCAATCCAGGAAACGATCATCTTTTTGAAGGACCTGAAGGTATCACTGGATGATCTTAAAACGGGAAAATTATCATGACACCGGTATGCATCAACAGTCAGGTCGAAATGAAGCTTGATGAGCGCTTGAAGGGGACCCACACAAGGGGGTTTCGTATCCGCAGGTTCGTGTGCCCCGTGTGTGGTTACCGGACCACCATCTTTGGTGATGGTTTCAGAGACCTTGTGGCGGATCCGCGCAAGGCGGTGGAGGAGGCACAGAAGCTTTACCCGGTCGATAAAACAAAGGCAAATGAATAGTAACTATAAAGAAGAAAGAATCCAGATCGAAGATAAGGGCAGTATAAAATAAAAATTACGGCAATGGCAGAAACAACAGATCACAATGAATCGTCATCCGTCAGGATCTACTGGACCACGGACTACGGACGGTTCAAATGGAAAAAAGGCAACCGGGACCTGAACGAGCGCAAGATCAATAAGATCAAAAAGAGTGTCCAGAACGGCCTTGATTTATTCAAATACAACCCGATACTGGTCAATGAACAGATGTATATCATCGACGGGCAGCACCGCTTCACGGTATGCCAGCAGATGAAGTTGAATGTATATTATGTTATTGTCCCTGACTTCTCGCTGCGAATGATCGCAGAGATGAACAATAACACCACTAAGTGGAACTCAAGGGATTTCCTTGGCTGTTATATGGATGTGGGGATAGATGATTACACCCGTCTTCATGAGTTTGTCAATGACCACCATCTGACGCTGTCGGTAGCCATCAACCTGCTGCATACAGGAAAGGTGAATGGCGGTGGCGGCCATGCCGGCGATGCCTTTAAGGATGGAAAATTTGAGGTCCGGTTCATGGGTCCTGCCACGGATCTGATGAAGCTATCGGATGATTACGCCGATGTGACGGACTGCAACCGCGACCGGAGCTTTCTTCAGGCCATGGAAATACTGATGGCTTCAGATACCTACAGGCATGAGGCGGTCATAAGTAAGATTCGCAGGCATGGCCTGCGGATCGAAAAGAGGTCATCATACAAAGATTACCTGGCAGCCATCGAGGAGGCTTACAATTACCACAACCAGAAACGTGTGACGATTTACTGATATGAAAACGATCAAAGCTTTAATCATACTATTAATGTGTCTGCCAGGCATCATATCCTGTGAAAAAAAGCAGGATGAGGTCATGCCGCAGGGTATACTGGAGGATTCAGCCTATAAAGTACGGCTGTTCTTTCACAGCGACTCCGGATTTATCCGCTATAATATCCGTAATGACTATAATAAGCACTATGCGACGCATTTTGACACTACCTTTTACTGTAATGGGGGATGGGAGGAGTTGTTTTTCGTAACGGCATTTTCCTGGCCGATGAATGCAGGCCTGGTGGTCAATGACTCTGTCATAGATAACTGTTCCAATGTGCATTCCTATGGTATGACTTATAAATTTGAATGATGCGCAAAAGGTACATATTCGGTTGGGAATCATCTGAAGGCAAGCAGTTATACATGCGCTCAGGAAAGACCGGTGTAGGCGTTACCACGGATGCTGCCGAGGCTGATAAATTCAGGACTACTGATCTGTGCATTCAGCGGTGGAGGGATATGCATGCCTTTCCAGGTGATTATGAGCATTGCATCCATAACGGTTATTTAACCTTCTTTATTTACCCAAGCATGCAAAGGATCCTGGTATGAAGCACTCACTCGCAAAGCACCGGCAGCTGTATGGTCTTTTGCACCAGATGGGCGCATTCGACAATCGCCACGACCTGGTGTATTCATTTTCAGACGGTCGAACCGAGAACAGCGCAGATCTGCTGGATCATGAGATCGACCGCCTGATACGTCATCTGGAGTCCGGTCAACCCGGGGCTGCAGCACTGGCCCATCAGGCCCGTGGTGACCGAATGCGTAAGCGGATCCTTTCGATATGCTATAATATCGGGTGGACCGTATACTCTGAGAGAAAGCGGCGTACGGTGGTAGACATGCAGCGACTGGATGCCTGGATGAAAAAATATTCCTACAAGCATAAGGAGCTTTCACGGTACACATACCGGGAGCTCCCACAGCTTGTCACGCAGTTTGAAAAGATGGAGGCAACCATATATGATTGATGCAGCTGCTTACATATTGCCAGGTATAGTGCCTACGTTGGAATCGGAACTGGTATTTCTGTGTGACCGGCTTGGGGTAACTATGGATTGGATTACCCGTCGGACAAATAAGAGGGAGGTAGTGGATGTGCGCAAGCTTATAGCCTATATCCTGATGAGCAAGGGGTTCGCATCTGTGGATATTGCGCGTAAGCTTAACGTTGACCATGCGACCGTGCTTTATTATAATAAAAAGGTACAGGAGCGCATGGATATCTATCGGTATTACCGCGAGCAGGTCATGGAGTTGATGGAAACGAAAAAGGTTAAATAAATGAACTACCTCTTCACGTCGGCCAAACTTGATGGCAAGATGCTGTTTAAATATCATTCAAACGGCATGCTGGCAGGATTTGAAGTAGAAGGATATCCCACCTCAGAGCAACTCAGGTGGATCATGCGCAACATGCCAGTGCATGAATCAATGATAGGAGAGTTGCAGAGACTGACCAGGGGAGTGATAGAGAAGGTCCTTCCGGATCTCAGCTTTGATCATTTCTGGGACACCTACCGGTATAAGGTTGGCAATAAGCGCCGCGCCGAGAAGCTTTGGGATGCCCTGAGTGAAGCCGACAGGGCAAAAGCCATCACCAGTATCATCAGTTATGATAACTTTCTTGCACGCAGGCCCAATCAGGAGAAGGCCTATCCTGAAACATACCTGGCACAACGCCGTTTCGATAATACCTTTTCAAGATGATAAACCGTGAGATATCAATAAAGCTTAACCATGCCGAGTTCCATACATTACGTAATGAACTTGGCAGGCTCGGCCCTGTAGGGCCTTATGGTGATGTCACTCAGCAGATGGCCGTCTGGATCTTATATAACTTCATCAAGAGGTTATACGGCCGGGGAGTGGTGTTCAAGGACACCAAGGTGAAACTGAACCTTGGCGAGATGGCAGCTCTAAAATATTTTATCGTGAACAACCTGCATAATTATGACCGGCAGAGTTACGAGGGGAACCTGCTTCGGAGAATCCTTTTTGAAATTGACCAAAAATTAGCATAATGGGCATACTGCAAGACCAAAGGACAAGGGCAAAGCACAAACGCATCCTGCTATACTATCAGGAGCTAGACCGTGCGAAAGTTAATCACGAAGGTATTTGTGAATTGATTTTTTATATCTTTGACATCGGCGAATACTGGCTCACGAAAATTTTGAATAAGGATATTGAGGATTACAGGGATGTCAAACTTGAACACTGGGACCTTGATATGAAGATCATCGATGAATATGTCGTCAAGATCCGTCGTGAAGCCAAAAAAGCGCGGAACAGACAACTAACACTTTTGTGATATGGCTGAAATTCAAGGACTGACCCTGGTCGTACTGATCCTGGGCTTTGGCCTGCTTATTATGTGGGCCCTGCGTGATTTGGTCGTATGGTATTACAAGATCAACAAGCGTATTGAACTCCTTGACAAACAGTATAAGGAGCTTGCGTTGATCAATAAACGCCTGGAGCGTCTTGTAGAGCTTCGTGAGCAGGAGCATCCGGAACCCCGGCAGTAGGAAACCCTGCAGATTTTTCATAAGATCCTGCGTGATCTGCAACAAAATGCGTTAAAAAGCGTTAATTATTTGCAATTACGTCACCAGTATTGTACTTTTGTTGCACGCAAAGCCTAAAGCCATGTCCAAAAAAACCTTCATCACGTATATATTTGATGGTTTCTTCTTTGTTTTCGGCCTTTCCGAGAACCCTATCCACCGTATCAACAGGAAGTTCTCAACCAGGGATGATAACGACGCCATCAGTGGTTACTGGCACCGGGTCGGGAAGGACGTAAAACGAGCTTACGATGTCAAGACGCAACAAGCCTGCCCGGAAGCCTAATCATACCCTGATTGCCCAGCAAACAACCTTATACAAGGGTCTTCTTCCACCTCCGGAAATGATGCAGCATTACCAGGAAATCCAGTATGATTTGCCTGAGCGTATCATGGGGATGGCTGAGAGAGAAGCTGCACACCGCCACCGCAGCGAATCCATTACCACCACGCACTCCATACGTGCTGCTTATCTTGGGATGGCCCTGGCCTTCCTTTCGGTACTGGTGATTGCAGGCGTGGTTTCCTATGCCATATATTGTAAGCTTGAATGGGCCGCAGCGACCATTGCCACCGGCGTGATCGTGGCCCTGGCCAGCGTGTTTGTATATCGAAAGACACGTAAGTGATCAAAAAAAACCACGCAATAATTTGGAAATCCGGATGTTTATCCCTTATCTTTGTCCGTGAAATTTGACATTTACCCGGATCAACCTGCTTGGTTTACTAACCTAACCAGAATCAACTACAAAAATTTGGGTAAAAACTAAGATCCCGGCAGCCCTAACTGTCGGGATTTTTTTATCCCTGCACAAAGCAAGGGAGGGTGAAACCCGGCTACCTGTATCAAACCGGGGTAAAAAAGAAGGAGGTTGATATATGTCAAATTTCAAAAAAAAGGACGGGAAGTTGTACATGGAGATCTTCTGCAAGTCCATCGTCCGCAGTGGCCGAAGGATATATCCAAAGAAGAGATCCTGTTTCCACTTCTGGGTCCTGGTTAAATAGGGACCAGGCCTGAACGTCTGGGAGTGGCCGTTAGGGCGGTCACTCCTTATTAATGGTAGTATTGTTTTATAGCACTTCTTCTCCTGAATGAAGGCTTTCACCACCTTCTGCCGGCAGGCTCTCATCCCCACCACCTTCTGCCGGCAGGCTCTCATCCCCACCACCATCAGGCGTCGGACTTTCTCCGGCATCGGGTGCATTAAATAAAAGTTCTATGTTCACTATTAGCGCATTGGGATCCTCCTTGACCACGAAGGTCCGCTGGGCGCTGTCATCGACCAGCAGGGTGCGGTAGGTCTCGATATGGTCGATCACGTTGGAATAATAATGATCCTGCCTGCTTGCCGTCCTTGTGACGCTGTTGAAATAGGCCCCCCGCCAGCCTGTCAGCCACAGGTGTATGGCATCCAGCAGGTCCAGGTGTCCCAGTATCTTATCCCTGTAAGGGCTTTTGCTGCTGCCCCGTTGCATGGTAGCTGTGCAGACATGGAGGTTAAATTGCAGCAGGGTTTGTTGTCGGAACTTCCCGAGCGTCTTCCACTGGATGGGCAGAAACTCCAAAAACACTGCCGGCATCGGAAACTCCTCTCCGAAATCAGGGTTCAGCTGCTGGTTCCACAGGTCGTAATGCTTGAAGATCTTCTCGTCGGCGAGATCCCTGATAAGATCAAGCCTGTTGCAGAGATCCAGGTAGAATTGCTTTCTCATGACTCTTTAAAATATGCTTATGACCATGCGGTCGATGACTGATTCAATTTCATTTTCCATCACTTCTGAGTTGCCCATGAACTGACGCTGCGGCATCACCATATGCCTTGTATGTGCCTTGACCCTGACGGCCTTACCCCTGGATGAGCGGCGGGTGTGGCTGCCAACCTTCTGGATGCCGTCAAAGCCTTCGTTGTGGATCATGGCATATGGCTTGTCTGAGGTGACCACTGTCTGGCGAAAGCTCACCGTGGAGGCATTGATGGAGTTTCGCAGGTCAGCCGACTTTATCATTATTGCCCTGCCGGCATCTTTGGGTCCATGGCTTTTACGGTCTTTCCATCGGGTGAGTACCCGGTCCGTGAATCCCTGCTTTCGGAAAGAGTCCCTGAAATGGTTCACCGCTACCTGGGCCAGTACCGGTGGCATGGTCTTCTTGACCCTGGCCAGGTTGTCATCCAGCTGGCCGAAATCATAGGGCTTACCCTTATATAAAAACACTCCTGGTCTTGACATTGGTGGTATGATTATTGTATATTTGTATTTTAGCCTCTAGCTGTGAATGGCAATGTCCGTAACCATCCGAACTATCTCCTGACAGTTAGAGGTTATTTTTTATAAGGATTCCGTTCCTCAGATTGTTATCCAGTTTATTTGTATCTAAATCATACCAGGAAAGGATCCTGGTGTTTTCAGCGTATTCAGTTATAACGTTGACCGGTCCCTGATCATAATATTTGATGTATCGCAGCATGATTCTTCCGCTAGAAGAGTCTTTAAATAGCCACACCTCGTCAGGCTTTGTAAGAATCTCTGGAATCAGGTTTATGGTGTTTTGACGACCGGCAATACCATCATCTATATATTTTGAATCCAGATGCTTCTTAGCTGTTTTCTCCTGGAAAGCGATCACCCTCTTATTATAATCAAGGATTGGCTTGGTTGTCAACTTTGCAAAAAACTCAAGGGCCTCATTCTTGCCCTGTTCAGGGATCTTTGCTTTTGGAAGGTCCATTTGGGATATTTCATCAAATGGTATGGCCCCATTGCTTTTAACACCCAGTTTATCCATGAGCTCACTTTTAACATAGAACCGGTTCTCATCAAAGATCACCCTGGCCACCGCCCGGTTCTTGTTGAACCGCCCTTTAACCATCCGGTCCCACTCGCTCACTCCGTTCTTGTCAACTGAGGATTGCTGCAGCAATTTTATGGCTTCCTCCTTCGTGGTATAATCGCTGTCGGGAAGCTGCTTGGTTGATGCCCTCACGTAACACCGGCACCCCCATCCGTTTGGTGGATAGATCGCCTCAAAGGCCGGATCATCGGCTTTGAACATCTTCCCGTCCAGGGCCCGGTGAGCTTCCCTGACGCGGTCATCTCCTGCGGTGACATATTCCCACGTTGGCATCGATTCTTTTATTCTGACCAGGCGATGATATTCAGCTGCATTTCTCGATGTGCTCCAGGCCAGGTTGTACTCACTTCTGAGGTAGCGTGCATTGAGCTGTTCAAGTTTTGGCTGTGCCTTTTTTTTGAAATCCTCAAATGTTTTACTCTCCGGCAAAAGCGCGTTGAGCTCATTGGCCATACCCATTGCTTTTGCAGCGGAGAAACGGAACAGGTTGGCCTCCATCATCTGGATCGTGCCCCAGTCGGGAGAGTCGTAACCAATCTTGATATCCCCGAATGATGAAGCAAGGGTGATCTTCTTTCGGTTGGACCACCCGCGCACGAGGGCATCGATGAGCGCTTCCGATGTATAAAGGAACATATCATGTGAGTAATCACTGCCTGGGTTGTCCCACATGAAGCGGATCATGGCCTCAGATGCTTCATCGATGCTCTGCTGGCTTCTGGCCAGTTGTAGCATGTCATCATGCTCCGCACAGCATAGCTTGATCTCAGGCCACTGGGCGATCAGTTCAACCTTTTTTTTTTCACCAGGGTCCTGTATGGCGGAAGCCTTCACACCGGTTATGGCAATGTCATACCTGTCGATGAAATACTGCGGGTCAATATCATAGTGGGTAAGCAGCATCGTTTCTACCTGGCGGATCTCATCCTGGGTATATTCATAGGTGTCGTCCCATTCGAATAGGTGCTCATTGAATCCAAACCCGTGCATATTCAAGAAAGGGATCAGCTGATCATTGACCACGTAATAGATGAATGACATATCATCCTGGGCAATTTCCTCACTAACGTTCTCATGAACCACGGCCTGAGACTTGGAAGAACCGTCGTCCATGGTCATGGTCTGCCCGAGGATAGCCTTGGATATCTCTGTGTTGGCCCTCTGCACCCGCATATCATATACTTTGTATGCATCCCCCCGGTCAGCCTCTATGAACTCTATCTCTGTCCCTTCAGGGAAGACAGCATAAGAGGCGCTGCCCATGCTCTCCATGATCGCTTCCAGCTTGTCGATGTCCTTCTTGTCGCGCGAGGCTGTCTTGGCCACTCGTATCGGCATGCCGAACATCTCAGCGAACTGGTCCCAGTACTGCAGCACGTGCCGCTTAGATATGGTCTCCTTGGCCACGGAGTTCAGCTCCCCAAGTGAGTAAGGGGTTTCGCATACCGGGATCGACCACAGGGAATAAGGCGGCTTGGTGTAATCAATGCCCTTGGCCGGGTCATCAGATATCTCACGAAGCAGGACGTGGTATTCAGGACATACATGTCTGCGCGGTACAAGGGTCACATCGTCGAACCTGAGCTTTCCCTGGCGGATGATATCTCCGAACTGGATCAGGCTGTGGCCATAGAACCGGCTGTCCAGTGACAGGTTAATGAACTTTCGAAACCACCAACTGCGCAGCAGCATGGTAAGGTCATGGTTTTGTATGCCGTCCTTATCCACTACCTTGAAGGGTGATGCAAGGATCTTCATCTTGCGGTTACGAACAGCCCCGATCAGGTGTTCATCCAGCATCGCATCATCATAAATGTCATACAGGGAATACCGCTTGGGGTTATCCCGGCTTATGGCCAATTGGTTGGCGCTGCGCCAGCGCGCAAGGTCCTTTGCTGTCAGTTGCTGGGTGAACTGTTTGAGCTCGACGCTCATTTTTTTGGCTTTATCTCCTGACAAGGCTGCCAGTTTAATGGCGTTCGGGTGGTTCCTGAGCCCCCCTGCCGTGATCTTTTTTGATGAAAAAGGATTTATGAATATTCCCATGGTCTGAATTTTTAGCTCTGAGGCTCTCATATCCCCATATAGGGGTATGATACCAAAAATAAATTATCGTCGATTCTGCGTTTAGTTAAACACTATTTAAACGGGGTTCTACCATACACTTGAGTTCTTCGTGTTGCTCCCGAGGCGAAAGGGCACCCCGGGGTCACTCACCCCATCCTCATCATCCAGGACCTTGAATCCGGGGTTGATGCGTCCGCGCTGCACCTTATCAAGCCATTCGTCGTTCTGTTCCTTGCGCAGCAGCCGGTGCTCAGGGAAGTTGCGTCCCTGACGCGTTGCATGCAGGTGGTAGAGCACTTCGTCAATCATGACCTGGACAAGCTTAGGATTACGCTCACTGGCTTCCAGTGCAAATTCGTAATCCATATCATAGCGGCTCCTGGTGTACCCGCGAATATATTCCATGGCCACCTGTTCCATAGCCAGCCGGTTATTATCATTGCTGGCCTGGACTACCTCCAGATCGTCCGGGTTGATGATCGCTGCATAATCTGTTTCTGTTAAGAATGCCATTTTCTTATATTTTGTTGGTTACCATCCGTCAGGGACCCTCCTGCGTGCCCCGATCCTGGGTTCGAATGCCTCTACGCGGCCACGCTTTTGGAGCAGCCATATAGCTCCTTCGTCTGCATCGGGCCCGTCATCATGGATGCTGGCTCCCTTCTGAAAGCCCAGGGTCTGGTCGATGCCGGTGATCATATGCTGGTTCTTTTTTTGCCGAATATCGTAGGTCACCAGGCCGCGCTCCCATAGCGGTGCGATGGCCATGATCCTTGCCACCTTGTCCGGTTTGGCACGCTTATCACCGCGTATGGGCAGATAATATCCCCTGAGCTCTGCCTCTGCAGCAAAATCCTCAAAGAACATGTCCTGCAGAAAAACATCTTCCATGTAATAATCCACGATGACATTGTCCGACAGCGATTCATGGTAATCATAGAGCCACCGCACGGCCTCGGTGATCCCGGTCTGTTTGACGAAGGCATCAATACAATAAAGGTTCAGTCCTTTTTTACCCCACACCTTTATGGCCTTGAAGTCATTGGTTGTCTTCGCTTTATAGGAAGGGTCGAAATAAGCAATGATATGGTCCATGCGCGCAAGTTCCGGGATCCTGCCCCAGCGGATCCATTCGCTTTTGAATACTTTCCCTTTGCGCACAGCCTGATGGAAATACTCCCGAAGTGCGACAAAGTAGCCCATTCGCTCAAAGCGCTGCTGCAGTTGCTCACTTGAATACTTCTGGGGCCAGGAAGGCTCACCGGTGAATGTCCCGTCGATGGTAGCCATCACCCTGCTGTGATAGATCCCCTTGCGTTTTGGCTTGTCATCGATGTCCCCGACGACATGGGCCAGGATGCTCTTTGGGTGGATCCTGTTGCCCACCATTACGAATTTGCTCGAGCGAATGTCCAGGGCTCCGTATAGAGATCCCAGCAGCCAATCAACCACCCGCTCCACACGGTCTTGGTTGTTGATGATCTCGTCGTCGTCGATATCATCGACAACACAATAGTTAGGCCGCTTTTCACGGGTGCGGATACCGCGCGGGGACTGCCCGCGTCCGACAGCTGTGAAGCCTATGCCGTCATTGGTTATAAATTCCCCTTCTTCCCATGTCCCTTCGCGCACCTGTTTGCCAAAGTCATTAATGAAACGCTGATTGAACTGCAGTTCGGCCTGCAGGTCGCTGAGCAACGAGCATGCATCACTGCTATTCTTGCCAACCAGTATCATGCCGCGCAGCTCTCCTCGGGCGATCAGCCACATGGGTATGAATATGTCGGCGTGCACGCTTTTGGCATGCTCACGCGGCCATTCCAGTATGGCAAATATGTTATCCTCTCGTGCAATCCTGCCGGCGGCCCTGATATGAAAGTCTGCGCAGGGATCCGTCACGTAATGCGGGAAGTAGTAATTGACGAAGTAATCGTAATCAGCCCTGGCCTTGTCGAAGCGTGTATTGCGGATCTCGGCAGGTTCCCTGAGGTTGGTCGTGGTGGCCGACTGTATAACCTTCGACCACTCCTTCCAGGCAATATGTGCTCTCTGAAGGTTTGACATCAGTCATTGAGTTTACGCGTGATCATCAGGTCCTGGTACCGGTTCACCTTCTTCATAAAATCAATGTCGATGGAGGCGTCATGGGCAGCCTGTATTTGCAGGAATTTTCCGAACTCCGTGAATACGTCTATATAGGTGACCGGCGAACTTTGCTTGTCCAGTTTCTCCACGATGGCTGCAAGCTTGGAGAGCTTATCGGCATCAATAGGTACATCACGTCCCTGCTCATCCTTCATCTCCAGTAATTCATTGATACGCACCAGTGTCTTGTTGATCAGTGTAGTCCTGGTGATGGTATGCGCAGCTCGCTTTTCTTTCCACCCGCCATCCTTGATCCAGTTGCTCAGGGTGCGGGTGCTGCCGATACCTACGCGCTGCAGGATGTCTTTCTGAGTAACCCCCTGCATGTACAGCAGGAATGCGAACTCTTTCTTACTCTCATTTTGTGCTCTCATAGCGCCGTATTTGCAGATATTTCATCTGCAAATATCACTTCTTTAATCGCGCAGGTCAAAAATTAAAAAACTTAAACCAATACTTTAAGTATATAGGGCTAATTAACAGGTATTGAGTTTTTTAAAATTTGACACGATAAGATAATAGTTGTTTTTTTGTGGTCTCAAAGCAATAATCCTGGTAATGCCAGGCCATAAGAATGCTGAATCAATGACAGATACAAAGAAGCACACTTTCATCGTAAGCGATGAGACAGTCGTGAACTCCTACGGGATCCGCGTACTTACCGCGGGCATTGATATCCGGCAGTTCAAGCGCAATCCCATCGTGCTGTGGATGCATAAGCGCCCGAAGCCTTACCGTGAGGGTAAGGAGGATGAGCTCCTTCCTATCGGCAGGGCTGTCAGGGTCTGGAAAGATGAAGGCAGGCTGTATGCCGATGTGGAGTTCGACCAGGAGGATGACTTTGCAAAGATTGTAGAGGGCAAGGTCGAGCGTCATATAATTAATATGTGTTCGCCTGGTATTACCCCTGTCACTGTCAGTGATGACTCCAAGCACATGCTGCAGGGCCAGACTGGTCCCACGATTGTCAAAAGTGAGCTTAATGAGATATCGATCGTGGATATCGGCAGCAATCCCAATGCCCTGGCATTATATGATGAGGACGGCATCGAGATCCAGCTATCTGCTGGCGGTGGTGCCGGTCTTACCGCATTTCTGGAAAAACCTCAAATCACAAATAAGATGAAAAACATTGCCATCAAGCTCGGCCTCGATGCCGAAGCATCCGAGGCGTCGATTCTCAAGGCCCTCGACGAACAGCTCTCACTGGCCGCAAAAACAGAGTCAGTTACCCAGGAGAATGACCAACTGAAAAAGGCAGCCGAGCAGGCTGAGGAGGCCAGGATACTTACCCTGGTCGATGATCACGTGGACCGTAAGTTCACGGCCGACAAGAAGGACCATTTCGTGGCTATGGGCAAGAAACTCGGCTATGACAACCTCAAGCTCACCTTTGACACGATGGCGGATATCGGAGAAGGCAAGCCGACGAGTGTGACGGGAGCCTCTGATGAAAAAAGCAAGGACGGCCCCGTGGAGATGACCTTCGCTGATCTGAAAGCCAAGGGCCTGCAGGAGATCGAGAAATTCAAAAAGGAACATCCCAAAAAGTATATCGAACTCTACAAAGCCGAATACGGCGTAGAGCCTGACATGGGGTATGATCGCTAACAGGTAACATGTTCAGCCTGTCAAGGGTAGGAACGTAATATAAACAATTAAAACCAATAACAATGTCTATTCAAAGAGAATTATGGACAGGTGAACTAATCAAGCAATTCCGTCATGAGAACGAGTTCCTGTCCAGGATCGCCTCACGCAACGAGTTCGTGAACAACAATGCGATCCACCTGGCAGACATCGGGGCTGACCCCGAAGTGTTAGTGAACAACACCACTTACCCAATCCCGGTATCGGCCCGTGAGGACGAGGATATCGTCCTTGCCCTGGACAAGTTTGAAACCGAGAATACGTCCATCTCTGATGATGAGCTTTATGGCCTGCCTTATGACAAGCAGGGATCGGTCATCAATCAGCATCGTGAGACCCTGGAAGAGAAGACTGCCGAGAAGGCCCTTCACTCCCTGGCTCCGGCCGCAGACAGTGCCACCACCCCCGTGGTGTCATCCACCGGTGATTCCAACGGTGAGACACAGGCCCGCAAGCGCCTGGTTATTGCTGACATCGTGAAGCTGAAGAAAAAGATGGATGATCTGAAGATCCCCAAGAAAGGCCGTGAGCTGGTGCTCTGCAACGCACACGTGCAGGATCTGCTGCTGGTTGACGAGAAGTTTGCAAAGCAGTACCAGGACATCCCGGAAGGCAAGGTGCTCAAGCTTTATGGGTTCAACATTTCGGAGAGCACGTACAACCCCGTCTATTATGATAACGGCGGTACGCTGACCAAACGGGCCTGGGGTGCTGCAGCAGTTCCAGCCGACGACCTGGATGCCTCTGTCGCCTACTATAATGGCCGTGCAGTGCAGGCAAGGGGTGATGTGACCATGTACCTGAGTGAGGCAAAGGATAACCCGGAATACCGCCGCTCGGTCGTAGGCTTTCGCCTGTGGCATATCTGCATTCCGAAAAAAACCCTCGGCTTCTGTGCGCTGGTGAGCGCCAAAGCATAAGGTATAATCAACGTCATCCGGGGATCAAGGACCCCGGGTGGCTATTTCGAAACTCAAAAGAACAAGTCATGAAAAACCAAACCAAATTTCTAATCGGCATATTGATGATCTCCCTTGCGGGCCTGATTGCAATGACAGCATTCCAGGTCCCTTCCAAAGAGTACCGGTTCGGGTATAAGGTAGAGCAGTCCCTCACTTATGGAGAGACCATCAGTGTCGAGCTAAACCATACCCTGACTGTTGCGGATCTTGCGATGGCAGGCAGCAGCGCCACTATCAAACTGGCAGCCACGAGCAACCTGCTTGTAGGGGACAGGGTCGTGTTTATTATCACGTCCGACACCACAGGTACCGAGGATACGATCACCTGGGGTACAAACTTCACGGCTCCGCAGGCCACCATTAACAGTGCAAAGGTCAAGACATTCGAGTTCATATACGATGGAACCGAGTTCAAGGCTATCGGCACGCCATACCAGTTGTCATATCACGATGCTTTAATGTATGATCCATGGGTCCCAGATATTCAAAATATCAGCACCCCAGGCAAAATATATTGTGAAAATCAGCTTTGTAGCGATCATAACTATCCAAAAGACCGGGTCACCTTCCGGCGATTTGATTTCTGCTGATTCCGCCGCCGGTGTTTGCCGGCGGCAATTATTGCGGGGTAGAGTAGACGGTTAGCTCACTAGGCTCATATCCCGGAGGTCGCAAGTTCGAGTCTTGCCCCCGCAACAAAACGGATAAACATGAATGAGTTTGAAATTTGGGTTTATCGTGGTCTGATCACAGCGCTCATCATCGTACTGTATTACCTTTTTCAGCGCTGGATCAGGCGAATAGATCAAAGATTCGATGAGTTGATCAAGGCGGTACAGAAACAGAATGAGCAGGCCATAAGGCAATCGGGTGAGATCCTGAACCTCACCAAGAGGGTGGACACCTGTTGCAAGCGGCTCGATGATCATTCCAAGCGGATCCGCATGATCGAAATGAACCAGGTCAAAAGCTGAAAAAATGGCAGATTTCAGGCAGGTATATGAAAAGACGGTAGCCCATGAAGGTGGGTATGTCAATGATCCGGATGATCGCGGAGGAGAGACCTATCAAGGTATCGCACGGCGATATCATCCTGACTGGATCGGCTGGCAGATCATCGATGCTGCCAAGGATGACACCTCTGGTAATTTCCCGAATAACCTGTCCGGCAATGCCGGGCTTACAGCGCAGGTAGAGAAGTTTTACCTGGATAATTACTGGAGGCCGGCCCGCCTGTCCCAGCTGGACCAGGAGATCGCAGAAGAGATCTTTGACACCGGAGTGAACCAGGGTCTGGGTACCGCGGTAAAATACTTCCAGAAGGCCCTGAATGCCCTTAACCGTAACGCAAAGGATTATCCCGACATGAAGGTGGATGGTGGCCTCGGGCCACTGACCATAGCGGCATACAAATGCCTGCTGAAGACAAAGAACAGGCCTTCCCGCTCACATTCAAAAATCATTAAAGTCCTGCTCAAACTGATGAACTATTACCAGATGGAGCGCTATGTCAGTATCATTGACAGAGACCCGTCCCAGGAAAAGTTCATGTTTGGCTGGACGGAAAGGGTATCGTCATGATCGGCAAGTGGTTTCAGAATATGTTCAAAGGCGGCATCGAAGGTGTCGGCAACGCCGTGAGCGGTGTGCTGGATAAGGTCATCACTAATGATGATGAGCGCCTGGAGGCCAAGCAGAAGATCATGAACGAAGTGCAGGAGTTCGGAAGCTCACTGATCGAAGCCCAGAAGGAGATCATGGTGACAGAGATGAAAGGCAACTGGCTGCAGCGCTCATGGAGACCGATCATTATGCTGGCATTCGGCTTCATTGTGATTTACGAGTATTTCATCTCCAGGGCTTTCGGCCTGCCTCAGGCAGACCTTCCCGCCAATTTCTGGAGCTTGCTGGAGATAGGACTGGGTGGTTATGTGATCGGACGCTCTGCTGAGAAGATCGTGACACAGTTCACCGACAATATGGATAAGATCCCGCGTAAATCGAAAAGAACCTAATACACATACAACCATGGAAAAAATTATCAAAATCCTCGGCCTCAAAAAGGGGGCAACAGAAGCTGACATTATCACCTCGATTGGCAATATCCAGAAACAGGTTACGACACTGGAGTCCGAAGTGAAAGCAAAGCAGGAACAGCTCGACGCGCTCAAAGACCTGGCTGAAACTGCCGCTGACCTTGAACAGCAACTCCAGGAGAAGGTGGTCATTATTCTGGAAAAGGACAAGGAAGTATTTGACCTCAGGCAGGAGGTGGAGGCCCTCAAGTTGGCAAAGGCCAAGGGTGCCGTAGAGAAAAAGGTCCTAGACAAGCGCGTTCATGCCTTTTTCAAAGCCAACAAGGATGTCAAGGAGATCTTTGTGACCGATGATGCCACCATATTCCTGCGCCGCTCTGACGCAGAGAACCACAAGCGGACCATCGGCGGTATTGTGCAAACCTTCAAACAGAAGTAAGATGCCTGTAAAAAAGAAAACCACCCTGGAAGAGTTATTTACGCCTTACAATGATCGCAAGCAGCTGTTCCAGACCACGGACGGGCAAGTGTTCATCCGTGAAGCCCATGCCAAGGCTCATGCCAGAAGCACAAAGGGCGAAGTAAAAGTGTTGACCAACCCAAAATTCGCTAAACAATGACACTCCCGAGAATGATTATCCAGATAGGTAACGGCAACCTGGGAAGGGCAGCCAGGACCGCAGACGGTATTTCAGCCCTGATTGTTTCAGGTATTGCCGTGGCCGGAAAATTTGCCCTTGGAGACGTGCTGGGCCCACTTCGCTCGGTAAAGGATGCGGAGGCACTTGGTATCGATGCAGCCTATGACAGCGACAATAAGCTGCTGGCACACCATCATATCAGTGACTTCTATGATAAGGGTGCCAATGACGGCAATGAGCTCTATGTCATGGTTGTTGCTGACACGGTCACCATGGCCGATGTATGTGATAAAACCAACGACTATGCCAAGCTCCTTCTTGAGACACTCCAGGGCAAGGTAAAGCTCCTTGGTATTACCAGGGTACCTGACGGGACCTATGCTGCTGCGGCCACTAACCAGTTCGACCCTGACGTGTGGTCGGCTATCACAAATGCCAAGGCGCTCATCGCAGAGGAGGCTGAGGCACACCGCCCCGTACAGGTGCTCATCGAGGGACGTGATTTCCAGGGGACGGCCAGCTCGGCCAAGGACCTTCGTGCTTCGGACGGACCGGATGCCAACCGCGTTTCGGTGGTCTGCTCAGCTGATAACGATGTGTCAATTGCCGAGACGGAATATGCGGCATATGCCCATGTAGGGTACGTGCTGGGCCGCCTGGCAGCCATCCCCGTTCAGCGCAATATCGGCAGGGTAAAGGATGGGCCCATGAGCATCCTTGAACCGGGGCTGAGCAACGGAGCCAAGCTAAGCACTTTCACGCTCACGGAGATTGAGGCCCTGCATGATCTCGGCTACATCCTGATGCGAAGCTACGACAACCGTCCGGGGTATTACTTCACCGATGACCCTACCGCCTGTCCTGTTGATGATGATTATGCATCTATACACCGGGGCCGGCCGATCGATAAGGCCACCCGTCTGGCCAGGACCGTATTCGAGGGCGAACTCCTGGACGATGTCGAGGTAGATCCTGACACCGGCAAGCTGGAGGTCGCCGTGGTGAAAGGCTACCAGCAGAAGACCGAGAAATACATCGAGGTGAACATGCTCAACTATGGTGAGATCTCAGGGGTCCGCTGCGTGGTGGATCCTGATCAGGACATCCTGTCCACAGACCAGGTTGAGATCAACCTGGCCATCGTGCCCAAGGGCATGACGCGGGAGTTTCTGGTGAAACTCAATTATGAAAACCCATCATCTTAAAATAAGATAAGCCATGATCAACGGAGTAGAATATACCTATGAAGACATCCAGGTAGAGATCTTTGGTCGCGTCCTGGAAGGTGTCGAGGCCGTGAAATACGGTGCCACCAAGAACCATTACAACATCCACGGGCGTGGCAACAAGCCGGTTGCGATGGGTAAGGGGAAAAAGGACTCCACACCTGGGAGCCTGACCATTCACCAGAGCGAGTTCGAGGCCCTGCAGGCCGCTACCCCGAGGGGTAAGGACCCGACTGACTGGGCCCCCTTCGACATTACAGTTGCATACGCACCCGAGGGTGGTGAGATCACGGTGGATGTGGTCCCAAACTGCAGGGTGAGCAGATGGGAAAAGGGGATGACCACGGAAGAAGGCCATATGACCATAGACCTGGAACTGGCCACTGGCATCCCGCGGCTACAGGTGTAAGGAACCTAGGTAGAAATCAAATATTGTAAGTCATGAAAAAGACGCCCTTTGAAAAGAATGATCTGAAAACACTCACTCCTGAACAGGTGGATGAGTTCAAACGTGAATATCCTTCAGGGATATTTATGCTTGAGGTGCTTGATAAGAAATGCTGGCTGCATAAGCCTGACCGCAATATCCTGGACCTTGCCAGCGCGTCATCGCGAAAGAAGGACTCCAAGTTTAATGAGACGATCCTGAAAAACTGCTGGCTGGCCGGCGATAAGGAGATCATCACCAATGATGAATATTTCTTCGGTGCCTCTGCACAGCTTGGTGAGCTCATACAGTTCGCAGATGCAAGCTTAAAAAAGTTGTAGACGCCCATGAGGTGACGGCCGCGACCTCGTGGGTACGACTGGTGAATGCTCAGCTGCGCTACTACATGCATGTGGATCCGGATCTATTATCGGATGACCAGTGGGCCAGGATGTGGCAGGACCTGCAGTGGATCCGCAAACGTGAAAAGAAAGAAAGCCTTTTGAACAGGATATTCTGGAAATAAATGAACCTCAAGGAGCTGAAATATATCATTTATGGGGAGGACCGTTTAAGCAACAAACTACAGAGAATTAACTCCTCCTCCAGCAGGACCAATAATATCCTGACAGGAACCAATACACGCCTCTCAAATCTCAAAACAAATCTCAGCCAGGCAGCAAGCCAGGTCCCGTTCCTGCAACAGGGCCTGGCCATGCTTATCAATCCCATCACGATCCTTGGAGGGGTGTCACTGGGGCTGGCATCCGGTCTGAACAAGATGTCCAATGAGGCCATCCGGTTCAACTCATCATTCCGCCAGGTGAAGAACCTGAACCTTGACAAGACCGTTGAAGACCTGTCAGCACTCAAACAGGAGGTCCTTGATCTTTCTTTTTATAAGGGTTTTGATCCCAACCAGGCCGCCACGGCATTCTTTGACATCCAGAGTGTGACGGGCAAATATGGTGAAGAGGTTAGCAGGATCGTATCCAAGCAGGGAGAGTTTGCCAAGCTCATGCAGGCCGATTTCACCAATTATATAGCCGGGACCGGTGTGGCCATGGCCAATTACGGGTTTGATGCCGATGAGCTGGATGAATACAACCGCAGCGCTTATGCAGCCTATAAGGTCGGGAAGATCACCTACGATGAACTTGCCAAGATCACACCTGTGTATGCCGGTTCAGCATCCGCCGCAAAACAGAGCTTTGAATCCGCCAACAAGGTATTGGCGTTGTTCACAGTGAAAACCAAATCGGCCGAAGAAGCTGCCACCCTCACCAACTCTGCATTCCGCGACCTGTTCAAGGAGGAAACTATCAAGGCTTTTGAACGTGTGGGTATCGATATGTTCGATCAGATCACCGGCAAGGCCAGACAGGTGGACCAGATCATGCTGGATCTGAACGCCAAGTTCATGACCCTCGAAAGCGATAAGGCGATCACGGGCCTGCGCAACCAGTTCAAGGGATCTGAGGGCCTGATCGCGCTGATCAATGCAGCCAGCGATAAGTCTGGGCAGCTGGTGCGTACCTTCCAGTCCTTTGATGATGCGGAAATAGGCCTTGATAAGGTGATGGCCAATGCACGCGAGGATCTTGATTATATTAATGAGCAGCTTGAGAACAGGACCCGGGTGCTGTCAATCCAGATCGGGCAGAACCTGCTTCCAGCCAGGGCAAAATTCATGGAACTGGGCAATAAGATGGCCATAGATATCAATGCATTCGTCACCGGCAAGGCAACCATCCTGGATATGTGGTCCATGATGTGGGGCTTCGGCCTGGGCGATGACAGGCATCTCTCCCAGGGTCTGAAGGACTTTCGTGGTGAATTTAGCCGCAAGGATTCATACCAGACGGTCAAGGATGAGTTCGGTGATCAGGCATTCGGGGCCAAGAAGCTATCGGACGAGGAATTTAAACAGAAATATGGGGAGCTGCTCACCAAGTCCAGGGATGCATACAACCGTGCCCAGGAAGCTACCGGTAATGATTATTATAAGTTGCTTGGAGAGTCACAGGCTTATTCAGATATCGCAAAATCACTGTTCAAGGAGCGTCACTCCGGGGATGAGCAGCAGGAAAATGACTACGCCGGCGGAACCACGGGAACGGATGTTGACAACATCTCAAAGGGCCTTTCCGGTATTGCCGGAGGCGGTTCTCAACAACGCAATATTACCGTGAATATCTCCAAGTTCTTCGATAACCAGAACATCAATTGCACGAACCTCCATGAGGCCGGACCCGAGATCGAGGAGAAGATCAAGGAATTAATGATAAGGGCCATATCAGGGGCCGAGCAGATCATGAACTGATGGCAACGATAAACCTCATAGACATATATGTGCGCGCATTTGGCAGAAGGGAGACCTTCGCGGCCGTGGATGCCACAGGCCGGGTTGAGGCCCGTGACCATGGTTATGGTATCGATCTTCCTTACGAGCCTGAGGCTGACGATACATCGCTGCTGGGGACACCTATTTTCATGCCATTAGAGATAGACGGGTACCGAATGCCCAATGAGCCGATCATCACTGTCACTCAGACCAAACTCATCGTCAAAACCGTCGTGCAGGGCATCAAGGGAACAGTGAAGGAAGAGATATCGATGGGGGACTACAATATCAACATAAAGGGGATCATCGTCAATGAGGAGTCTGACGAATTCCCGGGGGATGATGTTCGCAGGATCCGCAGCCTGGTAGAAAAGACAGGAGCATTGCCGGTCAAGAGCCCCTTTTTGTCACTGTTCGGAATCGACCGAATCGTCATTGAACAATCTACATTCCAGGGCATCGAGGGCCATCAGAGCCAGCAGGCATATCAATTGATGGCCGTGAGCGACAGGCCGCTGGAGTTAATTATGAGGGAGGGATTGTGATGTTTGTGTTGACGAGTAAAATAACCATTGGCGGGTATGTCTTTGAACATGTCCATAACCTGAAGATCCTGCGTTCGCGCAGGACGCTCGTTGATGTGGCCGAGATCCGTATGCCAAACAATTATGAAGGCCGGTACCTGGCATCGATCATCAGGGCTGGGGACCCTGTGGAGATAATGCTCGGGTATGACGGGGAACTCTTCACTGAGTTCACCGGGTTCGTATCCGAGATCCAGCCACGTACGCCGGTGGTGATCAAATGCGAGGACCAGATGTACGAGCTGAAAAGGCGTAATCCGGAAGCTGTAAGCTGGAAGCAGGTGACCCTGCGTGAGGTGCTTGCATATCTTGTGCCTGAGGGGACAATACAGGCCCCTCAACTGACACTATCCCCGTTTTACATCAAAAAGGATATGAGTGTGGCCAAGGCCCTGCAGAAGATACAGGAGAGCTTCGGGCTTGACGTTTATTACCGTGGTGGGGTAGTGTACGCCGGTCTGGCCTATATGGACCCTGTCGCAACATCCATGGACCCGGTGATCTATGACCTGCAGCTTAACGTGATCACCCCGCAGCTGACCTATCGACGGGCCGATGATGTGCTGATCAAGGTCAAAGCCATAAGCCTGCTGAGCGACAACAAGAAGATCGAGACCAGTGTCGGGGATCCTGACGGTGAACTGCGCACCCTTCACTTTTATAATGTGACGAGTGCCAATGAGCTGAAAGGGATGGCAGAAGAGAAGCTTGATTCATTGAAATACGACGGCTACCAGGGCAGCCTGCTCACTTTTGGGATCCCGCGATGTGATCATGGACAGGTGGCCCGTTTGCAGAATGACAAATACGGGGCCAGGGACGGGTCCTATTTTATCGATGCCGTGACCATCACCTTCGGGGTGAGTGGCTATCGGCGTGAAGTGTATATCGGCAAAAAGGCAGCATGATGGATAACAGGGTAAGGGAATCGATATTGAACATGATCAGGGATGCGGTCCCTGTTCAGACCATTGTAGCCAGGGTGGAAGGGTGTGATCTCACCAGGGGAGTGTGTGATGTGGTGTCGATGGATGATGAAGACTACACCCTGTACGATGTACGGTTGCAGGCCATCGCCAGGGGGGGCACGGGGGGTATAACGATCGTGCCGGTAGTTGGATCATTCGTGCTGGTGAGCATGGTGCGCAATATCCCCCAGAGTGGTTACATAAGCTGTTATTCCGATGTGGAGAAGATCCATTGGAACAATGATGACGGCATAACGCTGGAAATTTCTGATAAACTCAGGCTGAACGGAGACAAGCATGGGGGGATGGTGATCCTGCAGAAGCTGGTCGAAAAGATCAATGCGCTTGAACAGGCCATGAATACGCATGTGCATTCGGGTGTCACTACCGGCAGCGGATCCACAGCAGTGGCAACACCGCCACCCATCGATGGGATCACACAATTAGAGGACCTTGAAAATAAGAATGTCACCCATGGTTAATTATAATGACATTTTACTGGATGAAGGCTATGACCTGCTGATCACTGATGGTGATCTAAGGACCGGTGATGCCAATCACCAGCATCAGGCACTGCTGATCCTTACAGATAAGGGGTCTTTCAAACAGAGCCCGGATGTTGGGGTGGGCCTGTATAACTATATCCTGGATGACGGCAGCGTGCATGATCTGCATGCTGAGATACAGAAACAGCTCGAGCTTGACGGAGCAATTGTCATATCGATAAGGGGTGCCAGTGTGGCCACAACGGAACTGGAGGCGGTTTATGAAAATTGATGTAATGCATAATCAGTCGGTATTCGACATCGCTATACAGGAATATGGAAGCCCTGAAGGGATATTCTTGCTAATGACGGATAATGCCGGGATGAGCCTCTCGAGTCGCCTGGTGAGCGGCCAGCAGTTGAACATCGTTTCACCGGCGGTTAACAGGCAAATGAAAGAATATTATACAACCAATGGCCTCAGGCCAGCCAATGAGGTACCGGACTATTCAAAGGTCGATATCCTGGGTACTTCAGACGGCAGGGCCCTGAAGGTCGGAGGAAAATTCATAAGAATAAAAATAAACCCTGCAAGATGAAAAAACTGATTTTATTAGTGTTATTGATCACCCCGGCGAGGCTGCTGCCCGCCCAGGAGATCGAGACCTGGTCGCTGAGTGAGCTTCCTGCCAGAACTGTGCTTGATTCTCTCGATAAAACCTTTCTCGAGGATGCCGATGAATATTCATATCATACCACCCTGGCTGATATACTGGGCTTTGTAGAGGCAAACCTGACGCCCTCTTCGGGGGGTACCTCTTTATGGAGCCGTTCGGGTGATTATCTTTACCCTGCCTCGATTACGGACAGCATAGGAATAAACACCTCGACACCGGAATTTCAGTTGGATGTGAACGGCACGATGGGCATAAGAGATGTTCCCACCTCTACAAGCGATACCTTCCTGGTGCTTACCAACGACAGTGTTGCGAAAAGGGTTGCTGTTTTGGGGGATACTGCTCTTTGGGGCAAGAACGGTGCATTGCTGTATACTTTACCGCAAATAACAAAAGTCGGTATTGGAACAGGCTCCAACCCGGGGACTCGATTACATATCATTGATTCAACTGGTTCATCCTCGACAATCTATAATCATTTTTATTCAACAACAGCTGGGCTTTATTCTACTCTTGCAATGGTACGATCAAACGGAACAGGGCCCTCTTCTTATTCTGCCCTTGCTGATAATTCAGGAATAGGTATAATTAATTTTGTAGGATCATATAATGCTTCAAGTTTAGCAACAAGTGCAAGGATCGAAACCTGTACTTCTGAGCCTTGGGATGCTTCTGGAAGAGGGACTAAAATGATGTTCAGAACAGCAAAGAATAATTCTACTACTGTTGATACAAGAATCTTTATCGACGGGAACGGATGTGTTAATATAAATGGTAGTGGAACTGCTTCAGGCGATTCACTTTTCAATGTCAAAGGTGGGGCTCAGTTCGATAACGATATCGACGTCTACGGAGGTTGGCAAACTTGGACCCCGACCTGGGTGTGGACTGGCGGGAATATCGGCACACCGACAACTGTTGTGGCAAGGTATATGGTTATCAACAGAACTGTGTTTTTCCATGTCGATGCGGAAGGAACGAATGAATCAGGAAGCACCTCGA
>Ga0334894_1000908_pt1 | contig 29416 bp, 33 predicted proteins | sample GraSluR3_MG_6_FD_207225 | JGI IMG/M metagenome (GOLD analysis project Ga0334894, IMG submission 207225) | Sludge microbial communities from methane-producing bioreactor in Wageningen University, Netherlands - Granular Sludge_12_05 R3 | ecosystem: Engineered > Bioreactor > Anaerobic >...
CTGCGTTTAGCTCAGTGGGACTGCCATCGACCATAGAGGCTACCCTGGAAGACGGAAGCAAGGTAAATCTTGCAGTAAGCTGGGTAAAGGGAAGCTACGACGAAAACGTAGCCGGAACGTATACAGTGGAAGGCACACTTACAATGATATCCGGTGTCGTGAACCCTGACGGAGTGAAGGCTTCGGCTCAGATAGTGGTAAATGAGAAGCCTGATCTCAAGGTAGCAAGCGTAGCCGGCGTATCCACGAAATACGTAGACTATGGTACTGCGTTTAGCTCAGTGGGACTGCCATCGACCATAGAGGCTACCCTGGAAGACGGAAGCAAGGTAAATCTTGCAGTAAGCTGGGTAAAGGGAAGCTACGACGAAAACGTAGCCGGAACGTATACAGTGGAAGGCACACTTACAATGATATCCGGTGTCGTGAACCCTGACGGAGTGAAGGCTTCGGCTCAGATAGTGGTAAATGAAGAGCCTGATGCGAAAGTATTTGTTTCTTACAATCCTTATGGCAAGGTAAACTGGGACACTTACAGTCAGAATAAGGCAAACTTCCATACCCATACGAGGGAAAGCGACGGGGGAAGGGTTCCAAATCAAGTTATAGATCTTTATCATGGAGCCGGCTACAAGATACTGTCTCTTACAGACCATGCATATGCAAGTGGACACCCGACAACCTGGCCATGGACAAAATGGGGAAAAGATCCTGTACAGCTTGGTATGCTTGCGGTTGAAGGAAATGAAGTATCAGGAACTGATCATACTGGAAGCTTCTTCAGCAGTTATGATGGAAGTACAAATGATATGAGAACAGCTCTGAATGAGATTAAAAGCAGAAACGGCATGGCAGTATTCTTCCATCCTGGAAGATATAATCGTTCAGATTCTTGGTATCAAACCTTTTACAATGATTTTGACAAAATTCTCGTTGGGATGGAGGTATACAACCAAGGTGACAGGCATCCTGGTGATAGAGCTAAGTGGGATAGAGTAAATACACTGGTAATGCCAAATGTGGTGGTATTCGGCTATAGCAACGACGATATGCACGCAGATCATGAGTTGTTCAGAAATTACCAGTTTATGTTGATGCCTACGCTAACTGAAGGAGCATTGAGGGAATCCATGCTAAACGGAGCATTTTACTTTTCATATGAACCTGGAGGAAGCGGAAATATAAATCCTCCGGTACCTAGAATCAGCAGGATAGAAGTGACATCGGGGGGCACTGTGATAACAATAAGCGCCACTAATACAAGTTCTGTCACATGGAGAACAAATAAAGGGGTTGCAGGCACAGGAGCATCCATCGACCTTAAGACGCTTGATCTTGAAGGCGCCAAATTTATCAGGGCTGAGCTTCAGAACGGATCAGGCAAGTCCTACACCCAGCCATTTGTCTTGCAGTCAAATTAATAAAAATCCTGTAAAAGAGGTCTTTAGCGTGAAGCGTTATTTTGTAACGGAAAAATTAAACGAAGCCTTGGATGCAGATGCTCATAATTCCATACCGCAGAAGATGCTAAAACACCCCGGTGAAGAAAAATGGGCGGTGCTGATTTTGGATGACAATAGATACATGTTTTCTCAATTGAGCGGATATTTAATCGATGAACTTACTGAAGATTGGTACAATTAAAAATAAAGGGATGTTTCTATAAAAAAGATAGAAACCATTCCTTTATTTGAATATAGGAAGCTTATTTAACTACTAAAACAGGGACATGAGTGTTGTGAAGCACTTTGTTGGTTACGCTACCTATGAGAAGCCCCTTAAGTCCCCCGCTTACACCTTGGGAGCCCATAATGATAAGATCTATGTCGTTTTTTTCAAGGTATCTAATGATACTGATAGATGAATCACCTTCGATTATCTCAGTTTTTACATCTTTAGCGACACCCTTGAGAAGATCTTTGGCCTCTTCGAGTAGTTTTTTTGAATTATCTCTAGATCTGTCCATCAAAACGTCGTAGGCGCTGCTAAACTTAATTGTGGCTTGAGATGGGATGGCAAATTTTAAGTCGATGACATTAAGTAGTATTACCTCGCTGTCGAAAGCTTTCGCAACTTCAGCTCCTTTTTTTACGGCTCTTTTTGAATAGTCGGAACCGTCAACTGGAATTAAAATTTTCTTCATACTAAAACCTCCCTAAAATAAAACTTGTTAAATCTTCACCTATTACATTGATACCCTTGTTGACAAATGTTATTCTTTAAAGTGTAAAGGAATTCACATATAGGCACAAGCCTTGATTTGCCTATATTTTTATGTTATTATATCGAGGTCAATCGTTCGATCTGGACGGTTTTTTTATTTTCTAATTGAATAGACGGGGGAAGTGAGATGGATAGTATTCATGAGGTAGTAACGGGAATCAATAGCATTCTTTGGGGACCGGTCATGTTGTTTTTGCTTTTAGGTACAGGAGTGATATTTACATTTAAACTTAAATTTATTCAAATCAGAAAGCTGAAAGGGGCGTTCAAAGAATCTTTCTCCAATGTCTTTGGGAAAAAATCCAAGGCAGATGAAGACGGTATGTCCTCGTTTCAGGCCCTATCAACGGCCATAGCTGCTCAGGTTGGTACGGGAAACTTAGCGGGAGTAGCCACCGCAATAGCGGCAGGAGGTCCCGGTGCTATATTTTGGATGTGGATCAGTGGGTTTTTCGGAATGGGAACTATATTTGCAGAGGCCATACTTGCTCAGGTTTTCAAGAAGAGGGAAGGTGGGACTGTAGTAGGGGGACCGGCATATTATATCAGAGATGGTCTTAAGAATAAGTATCTGGCAGTTTTTTTTTCAGTGGCTATAATACTTGCCCTTGGGTTTATGGGGAACATGGTTCAATCGAATTCAGTAGGTGAAGCCGTCAGCGTCGCCTTTGGAATACCTTCCTTAGCAGTCGGAATAGTGGTTGCTATTATCGTAGGGATGATAATTATTGGGGGCATAGGTAGGATAGCCAGCTTTACAGAAAGAATAGTACCATTCATGGCGATTATATACATTGTAGGGAGCTTGGCAGTAGTTTCTTTAAACTGGGATAGCATTTTGCCTTCCTTGAGAATGATCATCCATGGTGCCTTTAATCCTCAGGCGGCAACGGGAGGCATTATAGGCGTTACAGTCAAGGAAGCTTTCAGATATGGAATAGCCAGAGGTTTGTTTTCAAATGAAGCCGGTATGGGCTCCACGCCTCATGCTCATGCAGTTGCAAAAGTTAAGCATCCCGGACAGCAAGGACTCGTAGCGATGATGGGAGTGGTGATTGATACAGGTGTGGTTTGCACCTTGACTGCCATGGTTATACTTACTACGGGAGTATTTGAAACAGGGTTGTCGGGAGCGGCTTTGACACAAGCCGGATTTGTTGAAGGATTTGGTGGATTTGGAGCTTACTTTATAGCAGTCTGTCTTTTCTTTTTCGCATTGTCCACGATTATAGGTTGGTATTATTTTGGAGAGTCAAATGTGCGGTATCTGTTTGGTATAAAGGGCTTGATGCCTTACAGGATAATAGTTCTTGCGTGTATAGTAATTGGCACGGTGATGAGAGTTGAAATAGTATGGGAGCTTGCAGATGCCTTTAACGGTCTCATGGTTATACCGAACCTGATCGCTTTGCTGGGAATGGTATCTTTAGTTGTCAAGGTAGTTAATGATTTCGAGGATTCCTTTGAAAAGGGCAAAAAATCAGTCTATATGAATAAAGAAATATAAAAAAATGCGAACACCTGTGTCAATGGGAGTTCGCATTTTTTCATCAACCTGCTATAACCTTGTTTCTCAACGATATTTCTTTTAAGCTTATGCTTTCATTTCGTTCTGCAACCCTGGATATGGACCATTCGTTGATGAAGAGAACTACGGGATTCAAATCCTGATCCTCAACCAAGAGGCTGTCCATTGTAAGATTCAGCTTGTCTGAGTTGAAGTTTTCGCCGTTGATCCAACGGATATACTGGTATGGAAGACTTTCCATGATGATATCAACCCCATACTCATTTTTGAGCCTATATTCCAATACTTCAAACTGGAGGGCTCCGACAACGCCTATTATCAGCTCTTCAACTCCGATGTTGGGCTGCTTGTATACTTGGATAGTGCCTTCTTCTGAAAGCTGGTTGATTCCCTTAATAAACTGCTTGCGCTTGAGAGCATTTTTTGTGAATACTTTACAAAAGTGTTCAGGGGCAAAGAGGGGGATTCCGTGGTATTGAATCTTGGAGTTGTCTTCGCACAAGCTGTCGCCTATTTTGAATATGCCGGGATCATGAATTCCTATTATGTCTCCAGGATAGGCGGTCTCTACCACAACTCTTTCCTGAGAAAGGAACTGCTGGGGCTGGGACAGCCTAATCTTTTTATTTTCTTGTACGTGATTTACGCTCATGCCTTTTTTGAACTCTCCGGAGCAGATTCTCAAAAATGCAATCCTGTCCCTGTGGGTAGGGTTCATGTTAGCTTGTATTTTAAAGATAAATCCTGTGAAGTTTTCTTTTTTGGGATCTACCTTCCCGAGATTGCTATCTCTTGGAGTCGGAGGTGTGGTGAGTTCCAAAAATGACTCTAAGAAAGGCTCCACCCCGAAATTCGTAAGTGCGCTTCCGAAAAATACAGGAGTAAGATTGCCCTTTAATACTTCATCTAAATCGAAGGAATCGCCGGCCACGTCTAAAAGCTCAATATCTTCTTTAAGCTGGCTGTGAAGCTCATCACCCAAGAGGGAGGATAAAGAAGAGTCTTCAGTGTTTAATTTTTCTGTTCTTGTCTTGCTTTGCCCATGGTTTCCTTCCCCGAAAAGGTTAATAAGTTTTTTTTCTCTGTCATAAACCCCTTTGAAATCTCTGCCGTTGCCTATCGGCCAGTTCATTGGGTAGGACTTGATATCTAAAACCTGCTCTAGCTCTTCAATAAGTTCAAAAGGATCTTTTCCCATCCTATCCATTTTGTTTATAAATGTAAATATTGGTATGCCTCTCATTTTGCAGACATGAAAAAGCTTTTTGGTTTGGGCTTCGATGCCTTTGGCACAGTCTATTACCATCACGGCAGAATCAGCGGCCATGAGGGTTCTGAAGGTGTCTTCACTGAAATCTTGGTGTCCCGGAGTATCCAGGATATTTATGCAGCAATTATTGTACTCGAACTGCAATACGGAGGAAGTGACAGATATTCCCCTTTGCTTTTCAATCTCCATCCAATCGCTCACTGCATGGTTTTGCGCCCTTCTAGATTTTACGGACCCTGCTAGGCGTATCGCCCCTCCAAAGAGCAACAGTTTTTCTGTCAATGTGGTTTTGCCGGCATCCGGATGAGAAATAATCGCAAAGGTACGCCTTCTGTCTACTTCTTTGATTAAATTTGAATTTTTTGTGTTCATTTATTATCTTCCTTATTATAGATTTGCTTTTTAAGAATAACTATTAAATTCTATAATTAATAAGGCCTGATGTCAATTCTAATGCGAAAAATTTACTATATGTTGACTTTTAGTAAATATCTTTTGCATAATAAGTATGTAATTGAACTTAGAGATATTTAGTTTATTAAGTTAAACTTTAGATTCATGAAGTACAATGATTTTTAATTTGGTTTAAATAATAATAAAAATAAAGTGGAGTGGTAGAATGAATACAATAAAAAAATTCATGGCGGGAAGATACGGTTCAGACCAACTTTCAGTTTTCCTTCTGATTGCATCCATCGCTATGACGATAATTGGCAGGATGACTTCTATAGGACTGATCGCATCATTAAGCTACATACCCTTGATATTGGTAATGTACAGGATGTTTTCAAAGGATATAGATAAAAGAAGGCTTGAGAATTACAAGTTTGCAATTGCAGTCAGCCCTTTGTATTCGAGGGTGCAGAAATTTAAAAACAGAATTGAAAATTCAAAGACTCACAAGTATTTTAAATGCCCGACATGCAAAACTCAGATGAGGGCACCAAAGGGCAAATCAAAGATAAGGGTGACATGCCCCAAGTGTTCAGCGAAATTCGAAAAGCGAACTTAAAATAAAAAACAGCGGTTCTGGAGAAAAATCAGGGGGATAGATATAGCAATGAATTTAATTGATAATGTTTACGGTAAGACTTTATTGTATATGGGAAAAACAATAGAATTTATTTTAAATGGACTGATTGCATTATTCGGTTTCATGACAAGCATCGTGGATTCCTTGGCAAAAAGCCTTTTGGCCATACTGGGCATGGGAGGATGCATGTTTTTTTTCTTGATGGCAGGTCCATTCGGCCTTTACATTCTGTTTAATCCGAACGTGATGGCCACGGTTTTGTTTTTGGTCTTCTTTCCTTTAATCGGCAGGAAGCTTCTCTTCTATTTGAATTACCTTAAATATATGGCAACAGAATACCTGTTTGATTATTCTGATGCCTTAACGAAAGGCAAATCCAGGAGGCACAGAAGCTTTTCAGCCTATGGTCAAGACTATATAAACGAATGGGAAGAAAAAAGAAGAAGAGAACAAGAAGAAAGACATAGACAGCAGCAGAAACAATGGGAAGAGCAGTTTAAGCAGTGGCAAGGCTTTGGTGGATATCAGCAATATGGTGGCAGCTATGGAAACTTTGGAGGTCATGGACAAAACTCAGGTTATGGTGGACAGTCCTTTGGGAGCACAGCCTTTGACTTTAAAAGCAGATTTGAGAAAAGCTGTGATGTGCTTGGGGTTTCTTATGATGCAGATGCAAGCCAGATAAAATCCTCATACAGGAAAAAAGCAAAGCAATACCATCCGGATATAAACAAAAGTGAAAATGCCACCAAAATGTTTCAAAAGATAAACGAGGCCTATGAATTTTTAACAGAGGAAAACATAAGCAGGTATAGGCAAGCGGCTTAAATAAAAATATTTCAATAAAGTTATTATTATAGGTAATTTTATTGTATAATATCCATTGCAATAACTTTATGGGGGGAAAACTTTGAATGGATTAGAGAAAAAATACGGACTTTTTACAGCCATAGCAATGGTTGTGGGAGTTGTAATAGGATCTGGCGTCTTTTTTAAGGCAGATGATGTTTTGACGCTGACCGACGGAAATTTGATTTTGGCTCTTGTCGCTTGGGCAACAGGAGCTTTTTCCATGATTTTCGGCGCGCTGGTATTTGCCGAATTTGCTCAGCGGATAGAAAAGGCAAACGGGATTGTAGATTATACTGAAGCCGCATATGGGAAGAGAGCGGGATATCTAGTTGGATGGTTCAACTGGATACTGTATTTTTCACCGTTATCAGCCATACTTGCCTGGGTTTCTGCCATGTACACCATGATTTTAATGGGTAGTGACAATCCGGCAAATTCTACAGCAACCTGGATGCTTGCAGCTGCGTATATGCTTTTAGCCTATGTGCTTAATTCTTTTGCTCCTAAAATTGCGGGGGACTTTCAAGTAGGGACCACTTTGATAAAGCTAGTCCCATTGTTTGCAGTTGGATTGGTAGGAATAATCAGCGGATTTTTCAGTGGCGTGACAATAGATAATTTCACAACTGCTGCTGTGACCGTGGGCAGCAAAGGCGGGACTTTAGCTTCGGCAGTGGTGGCTACGGCTTTTGCATACGAGGGATGGATAATAGCGATAACCATAAACAACGAGATAAAAGATTCAAAAAAAAATCTTCCCAAGGCTTTGACTGTAGGGACTTTCATTGTATTTTTGGTATACATAATGTATTTTATGGGAATAGCAGGAGTTTTGCCTACAGATCAGATAGTTGCTGAAGGGGATAATGCGGTTTCAATTGCAGCTACTATGCTCTTTGGAACGATGGCCGCCAGCATTTTAACAGGCTTTGTAGTAATATCCTGCTTGGGGACTTTAAATGGTTTGGTACTATCAAATATCCGGCTGCCATACTCCTTGGCCATCAGGGGCCAGGGCCCATTGCCTGGAAAGCTGAGCGTGGTGAACGAAGCCGTGCATATGCCTTTAAGAGCCGCAATGTTTTCGGCAGTGGTATCGTTTTTATACCTAGGGCTATGGTACGCAAGCTTAAATGAGCTGTTCGGAAGATTCATAGGCTTAGATGAAATACCCATAGTAATGGTATACGGATTGTATTTTATGCTCTACATTTGGTATATGCGTAATTTTAAAGACTTGAGCTTTGGTAAAAGGTTCATAAAGCCTGCATTTGCCATGCTTGGGGCATTGATCATACTTTACGGAGGGATAACCAACCCTAGCATCGGGTTGTACCTGCTTATATCACTAGGGGTGTTGGTTTTTGGTTTGATTTTTTATAACAGTGATGCAAAGGCCGATTAAGAATTTGCGAGGAGCGTAATGATGGAATCCAATATAACAATTAAGAAAGCGGTACTGCATATCGTGGACAACACCGGTGGAGTGTCGGTTGTGTCGGACAAGGAGCTAATCCTGTCGGCGGAAATAGAGGAATACCTTACAAAACATATAGACAAGTGCTTTTTGGATATTGATGTAAAAAACACCAGATTCATTGAAGGTGAAAATGCTTTTTTGGCGGGAGTGAAGGCGTACATAAAAGATGGCGGTTTTTTAGAATTAAGCAAAAACATAGCTGAAGACTTTATATCGGCAATGGAGGATGGGAGCGAAATACCTTCTGCCGACTTGGTAGTGGTGGAATTTTCAATTGATCACGTTCCTTATTTAGGAGTGCTGAAATTCAATTACAAAAGAAGTTATATACATTTTGTAGAAACTGAGAACGGAATAAGAAATACCATAGTAAGGCAACCTTGCTCTCTTCCTCTTGAGACGCAAAAGCTTGAGGAGTTCGCACTGGTTAATCTAAATGATTATTCAATAAAGCTAAAAGAGCGGTTTTATGAGGTTAAAGGGGATAAGATCCTCTATATCAGCAGGGAAATACTCAAGTCTAAAGGGGCGATATCCGAAAAGGGCGTTGTTGATATGGTTGAGAAAACAGTTAAAAAAATTGTAAGAGACAGCTATGAAAATGACATCTCAAAGTATAATGCTTTCAAGAACACCATAACCGAAGACTACATAAACAATCAGGAAATAAATATCGACAATATAGCAGAGTCCACTTTTGAAGATGAATCCGGGCGGCAGGCGTTCAAAGAAGAGCTAGAGAAGACGGGGCTCAGGGACAGCAGAATAAAAATAAGTCATAATGCAGAAAAAAGAGTTTTAAGAAAGCAAAAGCTGGTGACGGATACGGGAATAGAAATAAGCATTCCCGCAAGCTATTTAAATGATTCAAGCATAGTTGAATTTATAAACAATGCAGATGGAACCATATCCATAACAATTAAGAACATAGTCAATGTGGACAATAAATGACCATATTGGAAGTGGATCGCTAATAATGCGGTCCATCTTTTTTTGCCAAAATAACTTAACATGGATTTAATATTCAATTAACGTTTGGAAAACACTACGGATTTATTTATGTGCTATACTCTGTTTGTAGCAAGTGAGAAATAAAACATTTGCAGAAAAGGGAACGACAAAAACAATTGATTTGGGAGGATTTGTTTAATGTTGAAAAGAAAATTATTGGCAGTTTTATTGGTAGCTGGACTACTCATTTCCGCTGTTGGATGTGGTCAGGCAGATGACGATGGTCAAGATCAAGGCGATCAGCTTAGTGGAGCAGTCATCATAGACGGATCAGGAACAGTGTATCCTTTGATGGCGCACATAGCGGAAAACTACATGACAAATGAACAAAGCGGTGTAAGCGTGCAGGTTGGGCGTGCAGGATCAAGCGCAGGATTTAAAAAATTCATACCTGGCGAGACAGATTTTTCAGATTCTTCAAGAATAATCAAGGATACTGAAATTGAAGAGCTTAAAGCGAATGGAATGGAAATGGGCGAAAATGTAATGGAGATAAAGCTAGCCTACGATGGACTTACGATGGTAATCAACAAAGATAACGACTGGGCTACTGAGATGACTGAAGAGGAAATCGTAAATATGTATATTTCAGGGGCACACAAAGACGATGACAAAGTATTGTGGTCTGATATCAGATCAGAATGGCCGGCAGAGGAGATTAAGTTCTACGGACCTAATGAAAATCATGGCACATACGAGTTCTTTTACGAAGTGATTCTAGACAAGCAAGATTTGGTTTCGACTGTAAATCTTCAGCAAGAGTACTCAACGCTTGTAGACTTGGTTTCTCAAGATAAAAATGCCATAGCATTTTTCGGATTTGGATACTATGTTACGAATACAGACAAGCTGACCGCGGTAAAAGTAGATTTTGGCAACGGACCTGTTGAGCCAAAGCTTGAAACAATTGGAGAAGACTTGGATTATGCTGGTTTTACAAGACTTGTATACACTTACTTAAATCTTGATTTCGCAAAGGAAAAGCCCCAGGTTTTGGATTTCGCAAAATACGTAGTGTCAGCTGAGGGTGCCGCTAAACTCGCAGGGGATAACGGCTTTGCACCGCTTCCGGAATCAGTGTATGCGGAATATCTTTCTGCACTGGAATCTATCAACTGATAAGTTAAGGCATATGAATTTCAGGATGGGAAGTCTTTGAGCTTCTCATCTTGGAATTTTTTGTGCAGACTGACTTAATCATAAGAGGTGAAAATATGGATGGTAGAACAAAAATAAGACAGATGATACAAGAAAATATAGCAAACAAGAAAAATACAACAGACAAAATAATGCCTAGATTCTTTTTTTTGATGGCCTTTGTATCCGTGGCGACTACTTTTGGTATTATAGCAACGCTTGTCACAGATGCTTACAAGTTTTTTTCCGTGGTGCCCTTGTCAGAGGTTTTCAGCACCAGGCTTGCCCCTTTAAACGCAAATCCCTCCTTTGGAATACTACCGCTAATAACCGGGACTGTAATGACTACGTTGATAGCCATGATGGTGGCAGTTCCCGTAGGATTGACTGCGGCAATCTTTTTAAGTCAGTTCGCATCAGATAAAATGAGAAAAATACTAAAACCCATTATGGAAGTTTTGGCTGGCATACCAACAATAGTGTATGGTTTTTTTGCATACTCATTTGTAACACCGATGTTGATGAGAATAATACCCTCATTAGGTGCCAAGAATGCTTTGAGTCCTGGCATAGTAATGGGGATAATGATAATACCCCTGGTTGCTTCATTGTCGGAGGATGCTATGAATTCGGTGCCTGAGATTATGAGGGAAGGAGCATTGGGTCTTGGTTCAACGAAACTTGAAGTAACCTTTAAGGTGGTAATCCCGGCAGCGATATCAGGCATAATGGCTTCTATAGTCTTAGCTGTTTCAAGGGCCATCGGAGAGACGATGATCGTAACCATAGCTAGTGGAAGCTCGAAGGCGTTTACTCTTGATATAACCCAGTCCATGCAGACGATGACTGCCTATATAGTTGAATTTACAAGCGGAGACGCAGCAAGCGGCACGACAGGATATTACAGTCTCTATGCAGTGGGACTTTTATTGTTTGTATTCACAATGGGCATAAACCTTATTGCCCAACATATATCGAAGAAATACAGGGAGGAGTATTGATTATGAGTCAAGAGACGAATTATATTAGAAAAGACAGCAGAATGATGATGAAAGACATCAATCAAAAGCTCCCGGACTTTAAAGTCAACAGCGCCAGGATCGCAAGGAGGGTGAAGCTAAACAATTTTTTAAGGCACATATTCTCCCTGTCTACCCTGTTTGCGATAATGGTCTTAGCTATATTGCTGTATAGGATAGGGGCTGACAGCATAGGCTGGCTGAATACTGGATTTTTGACTAGAAATCTGTCGATTTTTCCTGAAAAAGCTGGCATATACGGGGCGATAATCGGTTCTGTTTTACTGATGTTGATTGTCATACCTATAACAACAGTCCTCGGGGTATCTACAGCTATCTACCTTGAAGAATATGCGACCAAAGGAAAAATCCAAGATTTTATTAAAATAAATATATCCAATCTTGCCAGCGTGCCATCAGTAATATTTGGTCTATTGGGACTTGCGGTGTTTGGAAGGATGCTGAACTTGGGATCCAGTATTTTGGCTGGAGGTCTGACGATGTCTTTATTAGTACTTCCCATCGTTGTAGTTGCAAGCCAGGAAGCCATTAGGGCAGTGCCGGGATTTTTAAGAGAAGCATCCTATGCAATGGGTGCGGACAGATGGACAACGGTGCGAAAAATCGTTCTTCCGGTAGCTCTTCCCGGGATACTCACAGGATCCATACTTGCCATGTCAAGAGCAATTGGAGAGACAGCGCCTCTTGTAGTGCTTGGGATTCCTACATTGATTTTAAAGATACCATCATCCATAATGGATGATTTTACAGCCTTGCCGATACAGATATACTATTGGACGCTGGATACGGTATTAACACCTGAATATGCAAACCTGGCTGCGGCGACCATTGTAGTACTGCTTGCTGTATTGTTTATTTTGAACTCTGTGGCTATAATAATTAGAAATAAGTTTCAGAAAAGATTTTAAGGGAGGATATATAATTGACTAACGCTATAAGCAACAATGACGATATAGTATACGATGTAAGAAACCTCAATTTATGGTATGGAGATGACCAAGCTCTCAAAAACATAAACTTGGAAATAGAAAAGAATAAAGTCACTGCTATAATAGGGCCTTCGGGATGTGGCAAGTCAACATTTATTAAGACCATGAACAGGATGATCGAAAACATACCAATTGTAAGGACCACGGGTGAAATCCTCTATCACGGCCAAAATATCTTTGACAAATCAGTCCGTGTAGAGGAATTGAGAACTAAGGTAGGCATGGTATTTCAGAAGCCTAATCCTTTTCCGAAGTCGATATTTGAGAACGTGGTGTACGGACCAAGAATTCATGGAATAAAAGACAAGGCCCTGTTGATGGAGATCGCCGAGACAAGCCTCAAGAGCGCGGCCCTGTGGGATGAAGTCAAAGACAGGCTAAGCGACAATGCTTACGGCCTTTCAGGTGGTCAGCAACAGAGGCTATGCATCGCAAGGTGCCTGGCAGTACAACCAGATGTAATACTAATGGATGAGCCCACATCAGCTTTAGATCCCATAGCCACCTTTAAAATCGAGGAGCTCATAGACAGCCTCAAAAGGGATTATACAATAAGCATAGTAACTCATAGCATGCAGCAGGCGGCCAGAATTTCTGACAAGACGGCGTTTTTCCTGATGGGAGAGCTTATCGAATTTGATAGGACATCGGTCGTCTTTGCAAATCCCGCTGATAAAAGGACCGAAGACTATATCACAGGAAGATTCGGTTGATAGGAGGACTTCATGAGAGATATGATGATTGAAAAAACAGAAGAAATACATCGGAAAATTCGTGAAATGAGCGAATTGTCATCTAAAAGCATCGAAATGGCGATGATGGCATTTATAAGCCAAAATGAAAAGATGGCTAATGACGTTATAATGAAGGACAAAGTGATAAACGCTTACGAACAGGAGATTGAAAATCTTTGCGTTACATTTGCTGCGACTCAAAGCCCTGTAGCATCCGATCTTAGAAGATTTATGACGGTTCTTAGGGTGGTCGTGGATTTGGAAAGGATAGGGGATTATAGCTGCAACATAGCGCAGATAGTAATGGATTTGGGAAAATACGACCTTATAAAACCAATAGAGGACCTGAAAAAAATGGAGAGCAGGGTAAAGGTAATGTTGGATGATTCCTTAAAGGCCTACTTCGATCAGGACGTGGATCTTGCATTTGTTACAGCAGAAAAAGATGAAGAAATAGATCAGTTGTATGAAAAAATATATAGGGAGCTGCTATCGTATATTAAAAAAGTCGACGACGAAGAAGACCAGATTATTGGTTTGGTATTTGTAGGAAGATATTTGGAGAGAATAGCAGATCATGCAACCAACATATGTGAAAGGCTAATTTATATGGAAACAGGAAACAGTGTTAAATTTTAAATTTGGAGCTATTAATAAGAAGACAATTTTGTCTTCTTTTGTTTTTTTGAAAAACCATTGACAATACCACAAAATTTCTATTAGAATTAACCTGTAGTTGGATTATGGCTATAAATTTAAACTAGATTAAATCTTGATTAGGGTGAGTGCGATGAAACGAACGGCAAACTATATCATAATGATACTTGTATTTACGGCCATGTGGGTGATACTCAACGAGAAGGCCGGGCCTTTGCAGATTGTTTCCGGCATAGGGTTTTCTGTCACGTCCATATTTTTCGTAAACTACTACCTGTTAGATGATAGCTACATCGATTCTTATTTCTTAAATCCTGTCTCCCTGAGTAAATATCTTATATATCTTGTTTTTCAAATTTACAAATCAGGCATCTCTGCCATATTTAAAATTTCCAAAGGAGAAAGCTCCGTAAAAATTGTCAAGTACGAATCAGGGCTTGAAAACGATTTGGCAGTGTGTCTTTTGGCAAATGCGATAACTTTGACTCCGGGAACGGTTACCATAGACAAGTCAAAAAATCAGCTGAGTGTTTTATGTTTTGAAGATGATGATGGGTTCAGCGGTGAAAAAGGCGGAAAAGCCTCTGAGCAGTTTGAAAAAATTCTAAGGGAGATATGATATGAGCTTTCTAGATGCAGTCTTAATCGTGGTTTCTGTTTATGCGGCACTGGTTTTAATAAGAGTGGTCATAGGACCTACTATTTGGGATAGATTACTTGGACTAAATATGATTTCATCAAAAATAATAATGTCCATCATCATACTTTCGGTAGTTACAGACAGATCTTTTCTTTTGGACATCGCATTGGTCTATTCGTTTTTAGGTTTTATAGGAACTGTGCTCATAGCCAGATTTGTAGAGACGCGAGGTGAGATATGATCGTGGAGACTATATCTAATACATTAATAGTATTGTCCTTGCTCTTTATGTTTTTCGGCGTTTATGGAATATTTAGGTTCACAGATTTTTATTCAAGGATCTTAATATCCTCAAAAGTTGAGACGGTGGGATTTTTAACGCTTATGGCTGGAATCATGCTAAAAAACGGCTTTGGTTATTCCACTTTGAAAATCATGTTTATCTGCCTAGTGGTTATTGTCACGAATCCTTTGTCTACACATGCGGTGGCGAGGTCGGCACTGGTAAGCGGATATAAAATCAGCAAGGAGAATGAGGGATGATAGAAAAAATATTTTTGGTTCTAATGGTGATTTTAGCTGTCATCACCCTCAATACGGTGAAATTGAGACGGGCAGTAATATACTTGGGTATTTTTTCATTGGTAAGCTCTTTTGTCTATCTATTATACGGAGCGCCTGATGTAGCCATAGCCGAAGCTGTGATAGGAAGTGCCCTGTCCACGGTTTTGTATTTGGTGGCCCTCAAAAAATACCAGGTATTTACAATTTACTATACGAACGAAAATTATAATGAAATACACGATGGCTATATAATCAAAGGGAGAGCGCAGATTCTAAGGGATGTAGAGCGCTTTTTTCTTAAGAGGGAGATGGAGCCTCAAATAATTTATACCACAGAAAATTGCGAACATGTTTTGGATACCAAAAATTTTGATCTTCTCATACATCAAGATTACGATACAGTTATCATGTTTGGGTGCAGAGAAGATTACCATGTGGATGCGATGGAGGATTACGTTGTGAAAAATCCCTATGAAAATCTGACGGTCGAATTTGTCCGTTTTGAAGCAGGTGATCAAATTGATTCGTAAAGCATTGGCTATGCTGTTTTGCATTTCAGCTGCGGCGTTTGTGCTATATCTATACAGCGATACAAAGATTGTGGCGGATTCTTTTGTTGCAGATTATTACATCAACAATTTCGCCAAGGATACATTTGCACAAAACGGTGTTGCAGCAATATATTTGAATTATAGAGTTTTTGACAGCATTTTTGAAACGTTGATACTTTTAGTGAGCGTCACCGCAGTAATAAATTTTTCTTGGAGGCGTGATAATGAAAAATAATTCAGAAATAATAGCCAGGATGACCGGGCTTTTATTCCCATTCATAATCATGTTCGGTTTTTATATAATATTAAACGGCCACATTACTCCAGGAGGAGGTTTTCAAGGCGGTGCAGTTCTTGCTTCTGTATTTATCAGCAGATACTTGGTTTCTCCGGATGAGGGAATAAGGATAAAATCACTTCAATCGGCTGAGAAAGCACTGTTTTTCTGCATAGTGATGATACCGGTTTTGTTTTTGTTTACCAATAATTACAGAACCCATGAGCTGGCAAATCAGTTTTATTTAGTATCGATGAATATGTTGATCGGATTGAAAGTCTGTAGCGGGCTTACGATAATATTTTTTAGATTTGTTTTTTACGAAGGTGGTCAGTAATGGAATTCATTAATGGAGAAAACATCAGCATAGTCTTGTTTTTTGTTGGAGTATACGGACTTATTGCGAGAAGAAACATAGTAAAGTCAATAATATCGTTGGGGATTTTGCAAGTTGCCATAATTCTTTATTTTATATCTGCAAATTCTGAAGCGGGAATCGTGCCTCCTATCGGGGATCTGTCATCAGCCGCTGCAGTAGCAGACCCTTTGCCACAGGCTCTGATGATTACGGATATAGTCATTGGCATGGGCGTAACAGCTGCCAGCTTGACGATGTTCATCCATATGTACCACAGATACGGCTCTACAAACTGGTTGAAAGTTAAAAGAAAAAGGATGAAATAAATGATTAACTACATTTGGTTGGTGATGCTGCCGGTATTGGTGGGCATTCCTTTGCTTTTAATAAAATTTAATACGGCAAAAAAAATCATAACTATTTTCCAGGGATTTATGGTTGCAGCCTCAGTCTTGAATTTTCTTTACATCAAGGAAAACGGCGAGGTGATTCAAAATGTTGCAAATTGGCCGAATTACATCGGAGTGGCATTAAGGGCGGACCTTTTGGCTGGATCGATGGTGATGTTGACGACCATAATATTCATGTCAATGATACTGTTCAATACTAAAAAGGACTTTTCAGACAATATGTTTCTGTTTCTCTTCACAGCGTTGGAAGGACTTATAATTGGAATCTTTCTTTCAAATGATCTATTCAATATTTTTGTGCTGATTGAGGTGGCAACTGTTATAATAAGTATCTTGATCATGTACAAAAGAGATTCTAGGTCGATATACGACGGAATTTTGTATCTAATGATAAATGTAGTGGCAATGGCGTTTTTTCTATTTGGAGTTGGAATGGTTTATAAGACTGTCGGGGTTATAGACTTGTATGGGCTTAAGGAGAAAATCGCTCTGCTTTCGGGACCGGAGTCCATGATTCTCCCATATACATTTATGATAACAGCAATAAGCCTGAAGGCAGCGCTGATGCCCCTTTTCAGCTGGCTTCCCAAAGCCCACGGAACGCCCAGCGCGCCATCGATTATTTCTGCTGTTTTATCCGGGCTTTATGTAAAAAATGGAATATATCTTTTTATTAGGATTCAAGATGTTTTTGCGAGCCAGATTGATACCTCAGCGATGTTTATATACATGGGTCTACTGACAGCGGTTATAGGTTTCTTGCTGGCAGTTGTCCAGGATGATATAAAACTCATATTGGCATACAGCACGGTCTCCCAAATCGGATTGATAATGATGGCTGTCAATCTAGGTGACGAAAGAGCGTATTGGGGCGGGCTCTATCATGTATTTAACCATGCTGTCTTCAAATCCACGCTTTTTCTCTCGGCAGGGGTAATCGTGGACCATTACAAAACGAGGGATGCATGCAAGATTCGTGGAGTCTACGATCAGATGCCCGTCATTTCCATAGTCACGATCTTTGCTATACTTGGAATAATAGGAGCACCTTTTTTCAATGGCAGCGTATCAAAATATTTGATATCATTTGGATTGACGGAGTTTATCGGCGAATTGGGCATTTTAATCGTCAACTTGGGCACGGTTACCATATTCGTAAGATTTACCGAAATATTTTTTGGAAAGTCAGATTTAAAAAAACCATCCGTGGACATTTATTCTACAGGGGTTATAGTTTTTTTAGGGATTCTTTGCTTCCTGGGAGGAATATTTGGACAAGTAATAATATCTTTTCTGTTCAATGTATCCTTTGATGTAGAATTCGCATCCTATATTCAAAAGACAGCAAGCTTCATTGCGACTCTATTTCTTGGGTATGGTCTTTACTACGGATTCATCAAAAAAATCAATATAGCAAAATTTTTACAAAAACATGAACTCACTTTTAACGGCGTTTGCACTACAATAGCGATATTTTTTATTTTCACATTGGCTTATGTAAGAATTACTCATTAGGCGAAAGTAGGTAGGAAAATGGTGGATCTGTACTGGTTGATTCTGCTTCCGATAATCGTAGGGAGCTTTTCCATAATGCTGTCTCAAAGGACTGCAAGGAAAGTAATGGTTTTGCTGCAAATATTAATGGTTGCATTGTCTTTTTCGAGCTTCTACCACGTGCGCACCAATGGACCTGTAGTACAAAATATAGGCGGATGGACTGATTATATAGGAATTACCTTAAGGGCGGATATCCTGGCTTCTGCGATGGTGTTGCTCACCACAGGCATGTTTTTAGGTATGGTGCTTTTTAATCTTAGGAAAAATTACGCAGACAACCTGTATCTGTTTTTATTTATGGCGCTGGAAGGCCTTATTGTAGGAATATTTCTTTCAAATGATCTTTTTAATATCTTTGTTCTTATTGAAGTGTCAACAGTTGTGATCAGTATATTGATAATGTATAAAAAAGACAGTGGATCTATATATGACGGCATATTATACCTTCTCATCAATATAGTGGGCATGTCGTTTTTCTTGTTCGGTTTGGGTATGTTGTATAAAAAGCTAGGCGTAATTGATTTATATGGGATAGAAAGAACGGTATCCACATTGGGAAATCCCAGAATCGTAATACTTCCCTATGCTCTGATAATAACCGCTGTGAGCTTAAAGTCGGCTTTGATGCCTCTGTTTAGTTGGCTTCCAAAAGCACATGGGACGCCCAGTGCCCCGTCAGCGATATCGGCGATACTCTCAGGACTCTACGTTAAAAATGGAGTATATTTATTCATAAGGATACAGAGCGCGTTTGCTACGGTTGTTGATACTACAGATTTCTTCCTTTTAATGGGGTTCATAACCGCTGTAGTGGGTTTTGTGCTGGCGCTTGCCCAACATGATATCAAGCTGATTTTGGCTTATCATACAGTATCACAGATTGGATTGATCATGATGGGGATAAATATGAAGGGTACCCATACTTACTGGGGCGGCGTATACCATATCATGAATCACGCTGTGTTCAAATCCACACTCTTTTTGACTGCGGGGATGATCACAGATGATTATAAGACGAGAAATATCTACAAAATTAGTGGGGTCATGAAGCGCATGCCTGCGGTAGGATATGCTACTTTATTTGCAGTAATGGGTATTACTGGCGCACCGCTTTTTAATGGCAGCATTTCAAAATACCTTATTTCATATGGAGCAAAAGGGAGCTGGGTGGAGTATGCGTTAATATTGGTAAACCTCGGAACAATACTATCCTTTGTGAAATACTCTCAGATTTTATTCGGAAAACCCCTCAAGCCCGGCAGGTCAGACTGTGATGGCCTGAGAAAGGCGGTAGTACTTACTATGGGAGCCATGTGCTTTGTTGGGGGAATTCTTGGAAGATGGATTGTCATGTTCATGTTTGATGTGACATTTGAAGTAGACCCGCTATCATATTGGATAAAGATTTTGATATTTATACTGTCTTTTCTGGCAGGAGCATTGATTTATTTTGGAGTGTTGAAAAAAAATAATTTCTTCACTATAGTAAATACTTTTGAGCTGGGTTTCAACGGAGTCTGCCTATCCATAGCTATGTTCTTTACTGTAGTGCTGGGATACGTTGCGATTATTATGTAGTAGTATAAAAAGAAGCTGTACAGGCATCGTAAAACGTTTACAGCCTTGCTTGACGATAAACACACAAATAAGTTATAATTATAAAACTGAGAAAATTTAAATAGTGATTGCAATCTGCTGCTGAATTTTTGCTTGTGCAAAATACGGGGGAACCAAAAACAGGGGTGAATTCGATAATTCGATAGGGCGATTACCTTCGGCCCGAATCCGTCAGCTAACCTCGGAAGCTTGGAAGGGAAAATGCGGAATAGCTATGTATTTTTGCTTTCAAAGCAGTTTTTACCGAGATGGTGGGAGCTGTTTATTTTTTTCTATAAATATTTTACAGGAGGTCAGAAACATGACAACAGAATATTACAACATCTGCGATGAACAGGATCGTTTTATAAAGCTGGAAAAAAGCATCAAAGCATATGAAATGGCAAAGGGATCTATAAAGACCGGAATTGAAGATTTCGAGATAATTGAAGCTCAAAAACAGAAAATACTAAAAAAACTGGGAGGGACGGAAGAAGATTGGAAAGATTATAAATGGCAGCTTAATAACAGGTTTGACAGCGTAGAGGACATCAGCGACATTTTGAATTTGACAGACGACGAAAAAGAAAAGATGAAAGTCGTTGGAGATAAATTCAGGTTTGCTATTTCTCCCTATTATATGTCCGTCATCAATCCGGATGATCCAAACTGCCCTGTAAGAAAGCAATCCATTCCTTGTGGAGAGGAATTGGATGAATTAGGGGTGCTAGATCCTATGGACGAAGCGGGCTGGTCTCCGGAGGAGCTTGTAACAAGACGATACCCGGACAGACTAATCATTAAGGTTACAAATATGTGCGGCATGTACTGCAGATTTTGTCAAAGGCGAAGAATGATCGGTGAGCATGATGTGAATGCCCCAAAGGATAAGATAAAGAAAGCCATAGATTATGTCAGGAATCATCCTGAAGTCAGAGACGTACTGGTTACTGGGGGAGATTCATTTATGCTCTCGGACAGCATGATAGATTGGCTTTTATCAGAGTTTAGAAGCATCGAACATGTGGAAATCATCCGTTTTGGAACAAGAACCCCTGTCACTTTGCCTCAAAGAATCACGCCTGAACTGGTTGAGATACTAAAAAAGTATCATCCGATATATGTAAATACTCACTTTAACAGTCAAAGAGAAATTACCGAAGAATCTAAGAAAGCTTGCGAGCTGCTTGCAAATGCAGGCATACCTTTAGGCAATCAGATGGTATTGCTAAATGGAGTCAATAACGACCCTCATACAGTAAGAAAGCTAAACCAAAGTCTATTGAGAATAAGAGTCAAGCCTTACTACATATTTCATCCCAAAACGGTAAAGGGTACCTCCCATTTCTGGGTTAACCTCGAAGAGGGGCTGGAAATAATGGAAACCCTTAGAGGCAGAACTTCAGGTCTGGCCATACCCACATACATAGTAAATGGTAGCAAAGGACTTGGGAAAACCCCTGTTCTTCCGAATTATCTGCTATACATAGGTAAGGAAAAGGCAGTATTGCGAAACTGGGAAGGATTGCCTTTTGAGATAGACAATAAAAAGTAACGCGGATAAAATCGCCTGGCAAATGTTACACGCTTACTCGCCATTGCGATTTTATTTTTTTGTTGAAGGGGAATGAGTAATGGATTATACTTTTGGTAAGAGATAAATTTATCACTTGAAAGGGGCTTGGAAATGGATTTGTATATCAGACCGATTCAACTTGAAGATGCGAAGGAAATCAATAATTTAAGGCGCATGGAAGGAATAATGGAAAACATAATGGGACTTCCATCAGAAACCGTTATGGACAGCAAAGGATACATCGCCAAGGAAGACTCTTTGAGACATCAATTTGTAGCAGTGCTTAAAAAAGATAGAAGCAATGAAGTCATAGTCGGTACAGCCGGACTTCACCTAAATGAACTGCCTAGGAAGAGACACTCTGCAACTATCGGTATTATGGTTCATACAGAGTATCAGGGCATGGGGATAGGAAAGCAGCTGATGAATGCCATCTTAGATGTTGCCGACAACTGGCTTATGCTCACTAGAATCGAACTGGAAGTTTTTGCAGACAATGAAAAAGCCATAAATCTATATCAGAAGCTTGGCTTTAATGTGGAAGGCGTAAAGAAAAAAGCAGCGATAAGAAACGGCAGATATGCTGATGAGATGCTTATGAGCAGAATAAGGGAACAGGACTGAAAGTTGCCAGAGTCCAAAGGAGGTGCCCAGTGAAAAAGTTTATGCTTTCGATAATCATTCTTTCGACGCTTTTATCATCCACAGCGTGTTTCTCGCCAGACGAACCGGATGAAACAGTTGCGAGCTTAGATACAGCAGAGTATAGAGCTCAATGGAGCGAAGACTATGAATATGATGTGCCTATAGAAATAGACAGCTATGCAAATTTTGAAATATTTTTGAGCGGCCACCCTCAGCAGGATTTGGAAATTGAAGAGCTAACGCTAAAATTTAATGAAGAATTCTTTATGGATAATCTCATTTATGCCTATGTCAAGTCCGAACCTAGCGGCTCTAATGTGCTTGAAGCAGACAAGGCCGTGCTGGAAAACGGCACATTGATATTGAAAATGGATAGATATGTTCCTGAGATAGGTACTACCGATATGGCAGCGAGAGTATGCATCTTTGCCCTGAGCAGAGAAACGATGACCCAGGTATCGACGGTAATTGGATTAATAACCGAAACAGAGCGTGAATGATATGTACTTCGTATACATGCTGAGATGCGCGGACGAAACCATATATACGGGAATAACCAAGGATATTGAAAAAAGGATAGCGCGACACAATGCGGGTAAAGCATCAAAATACACGAGAGCCAGGTTGCCGGTAGAAATAATTTACTGGGAAAAGTCAGAGGATAGATCTGCTGCGTCAAAACGTGAAGCTCAGATAAAAAAAATGCCCAGAAAAGATAAAATGAAATTAGTGATCGGTTCATCCGATCACTAATTTCATTTTTTGAAGAAATAATTGGCAAGGGCCACTCCGCTGTCGAAGTAATTGCCGGATTCGCTAGCCGAATCTTCTGTAAATCGCTGATTTTCTTTTCTTGAAATCTTGTTGCTGTCAAACAGCACGTAAGGGACCGGATCGCTTGTATGTGTCCTAAGGGCAACAGGGGTTCTGTGATCTGGAAGTATCAGGATTCTAAAAGGTTCTTCCAATGCCTTCAAACCTTTGAAAACAGGTGCAACAACCTTCTCATCTATAAGCTCTATTGATTTGATTTTGCCATTTAAGTCTCCTTGATGGCCGCATTCGTCAGGAGCCTCAAGATGGATATAAACAAAATCATCGCCGTTTTTTAAAGCCTCTACTGCTGCTAAAGCTTTCCCGTCGAAGTTGGTATGAATGGTTCCTGTTGCGCCTTCGACTTTAATTGGATTCAAGCCGGCCAGCACGCCTATGCCCTGAATCAAATCAACAGCTGAAATTACGGATCCGCCTACTCCGTACTTGTCCTTGAAAGAATCGAGGCTAGGTTTTTTACCTTCACCCCATATCCATGCAGAATTTGCAGGATTTAAACCCTTTGCGATCCGATTAAGATTTACAGGGTGATCTTTAAGAATGTCATAGGATTTTTTCATTATATCCAGTATTATATCTTTGTATGGTCCTTTGGGCAGATGTGGCTTTATGTTTTGACCGAGGACATCGTGGGGAGGTGTCAAATCGTAATCGTAAGGTCCGTTTTTCCAAAGGATCAAGTGTCTGTAGCTTACCCCGGGATAATACTTGATATCATCAGTTTCAAGCTCAGCAGCCAGATGATCTATAAGAATTTTGGCCTCTTCCGTGCTAATGTCGCCTGCCGAGTGGTCTGTTATGGTCTTTGATTCATAAGAGCCGTCACCCTCCAACGTAACGAGATTGCACCTGAAGGTTACGTCTGTGGCTGTCAAGTCTACGCCCATGCTCGCCGCTTCCAGGGGAGATCTGCCTTTGTGATATATCTTTGGGTCATAACCCATTACTGAAAGATTGGCTATGTCGCTGCCTGGAGACATAGCTTCGGGAATTGTCTTAACCATTCCTATTTCTCCTTGTTGTGCAAGGTCCGTAATAGCTGGAATATCGGCTACATCCAATGGAGTTTTCATGCCGAGGGATTCTATTTTGTAATCTGCCATTCCATCTACGAGAATTATTACGTATTTCATTTGATCAACTCCGATTAAATTTATGATTTTATATATTGTACCACGAAAAATTGCTTGTCATCAACGCTAGTGCTCAAGTGATTTAATTACGTTTATAAGTTCCGAGGGATTATCTATCCAATATGGAGGATTAAATGGCTCCAGCTCTTGCTTTTTTCGAAAGCCCCAAGTGACTGAAACAGGAGTCATGCCTGCATTCTGGGCTGTTTGGATATCGACGCCGGTATCGCCTACATAAAGACATCGCTTTAAATCTACTCCTGCCTGGCGGGCTATGTGAATTGCGGCTGCAGGGTCTGGTTTTTTTTCAAAGCCGAAATCGGAACCTATTATCGCGGTGAAAGGCCAATCGTTAAGGTAGGCTTTTGCTATTTTTTGAGTGATATAATGATTTTTATTCGTGTTAACCGCTATTTTATAGTTGTTATCAACCAGATAATCCAACAATTCAGCGACTCCATCGTATAAGCGCATGTATTTGTCGTAGTTGGAATCATATGTTTCCATCATTATTTTGTAAAAATAATCGATATCCTCATCACTTCGTTTGTTATCCGGCAAGGATTGGAACACCAAGTTTTTGAGTCCTTTGCCCACAAAAAGCCTGTATTCCTCTAAAGAGTGGGGGGAGAGAGAATGTTCATTCAGTATTTTGTTCATAGAGTATTGGATGCCCTCCAAAGATGCTATCAGGGTTCCGTCCAAATCAAAAACAACCAATTCAATTGCCATGAAATCAGTCCTTCCAATTAAATTTGTATACATTATACCATAATGGAGGCGTTTGCGCATAAACTAAAACCTCGATTCAAAAAAATGAGTCAGGATGCTGTTTTGGGGAATAATATATTAAAGAACGTAATAAAATAGAGCAGATGGCAGGTGTTATCATGAAAAATATGGAGAAGACGATTCTACTGATATACAATCCAGTCTCCGGAACGAGGAGCTTTGCATCTTATTTGGATAACTTTATTTATTCATTTCAAGAACAAGGTTATCAGGTGCATCCGATTAGAAGCAGAAGTGAAGATGATTTCAAGGATGTCATCGAGAAAAAGAATTTGAATATGTACAGTGCATTGTTTATAGCAGGAGGAGACGGATCTGTAAGCATTGCAGTTAATAAGCTGATTCAAATTGGAGCAGATATTCCCCTGGGAATAATACCTGCAGGAACTGTCAATGACATAAGCTACAATCTTGGCATACCCCAAGATATATCCAAGGCTATCAAGGTTCTTTCAGAAATGAAGACGGGGAGGTTCGATATAGGAAAGGTAAACGACAGGTACTTCATGAATTCATGTGGAGCTGGCTTGTTTATCGAGGTCGCCCACACCACTGAGAGGGAGCTTAAAAACATAATGGGAAGAGTGGCATACTACCTAAAAGGAATAAGCGAATTGCCCAACTTCAAGGCTATGAACACTAGAATTGCGGTTGACGGAAAAGTATACAACGAGAACCTGTTTTTATATCTGGTGGTTAATGGCAAGAGCGTAGGCGGGTTCAGAAGCCTTGCTTCAGATGCGTCCATGCAGGATGGACTTTTAGACTTCATCGGTATTAAAGAATGTCAGCTGAACGAGCTTTCAGTTTTATTTGCGCAAATCCTATTGGGGAATTACAAGAACAGCAAAAATGTAATTCACTTTCAAAGCGATAATATAAAGATCGAATGTTTGGGAGAGTATTGCCAAAATATCACAGATGTGGATGGAGAGAAAGGTCCTAGCATGCCTTTGGAAATAGGGATGGTCAAAAGAGGAATTTCAGTCATAATCCCATAATAAATATTAAATGTATTGACATAGAAGTCGGTATAGAGTATGATAGTAAATAACAAATGATAATGATTATCAATGACTAAGATTTACCGACAAAGGAGTTGGGTATGATGAGTATAGTTTTGGTAGGTGGGCACGATAAAATGCACTCTCAATATAAAAATGTAGCCTCGAAGCACGGACACAAGGTTAAGGTTTACACACAGTTGACGGCAGGATTTGAAAAAAGCATTGGACATCCCGATGCCATAGTTCTTTTTACTGACAAGGTCTCGCACAAGATGGTTTGGATTGCAACTAAAAAGGCAAAGAAGGAAAATATACCGATCATAAGAAACCATAGCAGCAGCATTTCTGCTCTTGAAAGTGTATTGAAAAACATGGAAAAAAATGAAAAAGTTCATTAAAGATAGCAACGGAGCTATAATAGAATGCAAAAGCCTCTTTACATGATGTAAGGAGGCTTTTAAGATAACGTTAATAATAAAACTAGCGTTTACAAAATTATGACAGATTGCTATACTCAAACGTATTAAGCTTTAAAATTAATATTTTGCAAGGAGGAACAAGATGCCGTTTCATGTAATAGAAGAGGCTAAGAGATGTTTGCAATGCAAAAAGCCCTTGTGCAGACAGGGTTGTCCTGTAAACACTCCCATACCTCAGATGATCCAGCTACTGCTGGATAAACAAATAACCGAATCTGGACAAATGCTTTTTGAGAACAATCCCATGACTTTGGTTTGTTCACTGATTTGCGACCATGAAAGACAGTGTGAGGGCCACTGCATATTGAATAAGAAAGGCATGCCGATACACGTCAGCAGTATTGAGAACTTTATTTCAGGCAATTATTTCGACAAGACTAAACTTGAACACCCGGAAACAAATGGCATAAAGACTGCCATTATAGGATCAGGCCCAGCTGGGATAACTATAGCAATCCTGTTGGCTCAAAAAGGTTATGAAGTGACTGTTTTTGAATCGAAGGATAAGATAGGAGGGGTTTTGCGTTACGGAATTCCTGAGTTTAGGTTGCCGAAAAAAATATTGGACCAATTCTACGATAAGATGCTAGCAATGGGCATCAAAATACGTCCAAATACGTCTATAGGCAATGAAATGGATATAGACAGTCTATTTAGAGATGGATACAAGTCGGTTTTTATCGGAACCGATATATGGAAGGCCAATGCACTTGGCATAAAGGGCGAGACCCTTGGAAATGTTCATTATGCGATAAATTACTTGACCAATCCCGATGTATATAGGCTGGGAGATACGGTTAACGTCATTGGTGCAGGAAATGCGGCCATGGATGTTGCTAGAACAGTCCTTAGAAAAGGTGCCAGAAGTGTTACCGTATTTGCTAGAAGAGACAGGATTTCTGCCAGCAAGAAAGAATTTGATTATGCTTCAATAGAGGGCGTGGAATTTGTATACCATAGAACTCCTGAGGAAATCACAGATGACGGAGTTTGGTTCAAGGACACCATCACGGGAGAAAAGATGTTTTATCCATCAGATTCGACGATAATTTCAGTAAGCCAAGGACCTAGAAATCAAATCGTGTCTACGACAAAGGGAATAGACGTGAACGACAGAGGACTGGTGGTTGCTGATGGATGCGGCAGAACTACAAGAAAAGGAGTTTTTGCTTCAGGCGACGTAGTACAGGGTGCGAAGACTGTAGTTGAAGCAGTCCACTATTCGAAGCTGGTGGTAGATGCTATGGATGAATACATGAAAAATACTGCAGCGGATGAGACTGAAGATTCAGCTAAATAAAAAAAGCCCTCATAGCAGGGCTTTTTCAATTAAATCGGAGTTACGTTTGAGGCCTGAGGTCCTTTGGCGCCATCAGTTATCTCGAATGTAACTTTTTCACCTTCTTCAAGAGTTTTGAAGTTGCTTTTGTTGATTTGAGAATAGTGAACAAAAACATCCTTTCCGTCCTCTGAAGTAATAAATCCATAGCCTTTGTCTGCGTTAAACCATTTAACTGTTCCGTTGGTCATGTTAGATCCTCCTAAATATTTTTTCTTATATTGATTAAAAATTTATTCCAGAAGTACATGACCGGCAAAGCAGGTATGTAAACGATAAACTTTAACAATATAAAAATACACAACATAATTATATAACCCAGGGAATTTATTTGCAAGATTAATTTAAGATGGATTGTTATTGACAAAAAAAAAGTTATGGAATATCATTTGATTATCAAACAATTTGCTAATCAAATTATTATTAATGGAGTTGATAAAATGAATTTGCCTGAACTTAAAATAGGAGATTTAACAGCAAGGCTTCCGATAATCCAAGGAGGAATGGGCATTGGTGTTTCCTTGTCATCATTGGCAGGTGCCGTTGCTAATCAGGGAGGTATCGGCGTAATTAGCGGGGTACAAACCGGATTCAACGAAGAGGATTTCCGGACAAATAACCTTGCTGCTAATATAAGAGCTATTCAAAACGAAATAAGAAAAGCCAGAGAAATCTCTCCAAAGGGCATAATAGGCATCAATATACTGACAGTCGCCACTCAGTACAAGGAATTGGTAGAAGCGGCCGTTAAGGAAAAAATCGATGTAATTATATCTGGGGCAGGACTTCCTAAAGATCTTCCCAAATACGTTAAGGGAACAAAAACAAAAATCATACCAATAGTTTCTTCGGGAAAAGCTGCAAAGATTATGGCGAAGCTCTGGATAAGAAACTATGACTATATACCAGATGCAGTCATAGTAGAGGGACCTGAAGCGGGAGGACATCTTGGGTTTTCTGCTGATGAACTTAGGGAGAATCCCCCGACACTATCGGATCTATTAAAGGATGTCATTGAAAATCTAAAGCCATTTGAAGAAAAATACAACAAAAAAATACCGGTAATAGCGGCGGGAGGCATCTTTGACGGTAAAGATGTTGCGAGATACATAAGTGAAGGCGCTGCCGGGGTTCAAATGTCTACAAGGTTCGTTGGGACAGAAGAGTGCGATGCTCACATGAACTATAAAATGGCTTATGTCAATGCAAGAAAAGAAGATGCAGTAATCGTTCAAAGCCCAGTAGGATTGCCGGGAAGGGCTATTATGAACAAATTGATCAAGAGACTGGAGCTTGACAAGGTTCCGGTTAAAAAATGCTACAGATGCATTGACCATTGCGACCCAAAAACAACTCCTTATTGCATATCGGATGCATTGATTGCCGCAGTTCAGGGAGATATAGACAACGGTCTTTTGTTTTGTGGAAGCAACGTCGATAAGATAACAGAAATTACTACGGTAGAAAAAGTAATAAACAGCATAATAAATGAAGCGAAAGAGTATTAATAGAGGCTTCACCAGCTTTATTGGCTATATTAGCAGCAACCATGCGCGCCTTAATTTACTTAGGCGCGTTTTTTGTGTGAGAAAACCATACGCTGTGCGTATGGTTCAAAAAAGCTTTAGCTATGGAGAGAAAAAGTCCTCCTGTGATAAAATTGAACTGGTTTCGCCGACCGTTCAAAATAACACAAGGAGGAAG
>Ga0334894_1000924_pt1 | contig 28654 bp, 24 predicted proteins | sample GraSluR3_MG_6_FD_207225 | JGI IMG/M metagenome (GOLD analysis project Ga0334894, IMG submission 207225) | Sludge microbial communities from methane-producing bioreactor in Wageningen University, Netherlands - Granular Sludge_12_05 R3 | ecosystem: Engineered > Bioreactor > Anaerobic >...
GGCCTTTTCGCCCATTTTTGTATTCAAATCTTTTAACATGAATTTGATGATGAAACCAACGCTAATAGTTCTGGCAGCTGGAATGGGCAGCCGATACGGCAGCCTTAAGCAGGTTGATGCCGTTGGCCCTAATGGCGAAACCATAATTGACTACTCTGTTTTTGATGCGCTACGCGCAGGTTTTGGCAAGGTGGTTTTTGTTATCCGTAAGGATATCGAGAACGATTTTTTGGAGGTGTTCGGCAAGCGATTCGATGGCAAGGTGCCATACGAAATAGTTTTTCAGGAGCTCGATATGCTCCCCGAGGGCATTGCCTGTCCCCCCGATAGGGTAAAACCTTGGGGTACTGCTCACGCAGTATGGGTTTGCCGTAATGTGGTAAAAGAACCTTTTGCCGTAATTAATGCCGATGATTTTTATGGTGGCCATGCCTTTAGCGTTCTGGCAAAAGCTCTTGCTAACCCCTCGTTGAAGGAAGGTGATTATTTTATGCTTGGATACCACCTAAAGAATACCCTCAGCGATCAGGGCTCGGTTTCGCGAGGTGTTTGCACTGTCAATCAAAGCTCTTTCCTAAGCGACGTGGTGGAACGCACGCACATTGAGCGAATAGGCGGTGATGTGAAGTTTAAAAACGAGAGCGGCGATATGGTTGCTGTGGATGAAAACTCTTTGGTATCGATGAATTTCTGGGGATTTACACCCAACTTCTTTGGACATATCGGCTCCATGCTAAACGAGTTCCTAAGCGGATCGCTGGCCAACCCCAAGGCCGAGTTCTACATCCCAACAGTGGTAAATCATCTTATAAAAAATGGTAAGGCAACCTGCAAGGTGCTTCCCACAACCTCGCAGTGGTTTGGGGTTACTTACCCAGGCGATAAGCCCGTGGTGATGAACAGCCTAAAGCATCTGGTTGACAATGGGGAATATCCATCGCCATTGTTTTAAGCTGCTCTTGGGGCCGATGGTTTTGTTGGCCACACCTTTTGGCTAATACGCTCCAAGTATCTTTTTGGTGGTTTATTTGTTGCTACAGTGAATTAGATTTTATGGATACTCAATGTGTTGCCTAAAATAATCGCAACTAGCTATACAATAGGTTGTTATGCAAGATTTCGTGAAAACAACAGATTTATCACTAGATCGATAGGCTATGTCAAAATAGGTGTAACATTGAGTATTCATTTAGATTTTAATCATAGAAGATAACCAAAGGGTAGTCGAGCTAATTAGGTGTGGGCTCGATGAGTAAGGCTTTGAACCCCCCCTTGCCTACGATGGGATGTTGAGGGAAAGTTGGCTATTGGTAATGAGCACAATTTAATCATCACCGATACTACTCTTCCTGAAATCGATGGGCTTGAGCTATTCAATGAAATCTGTAGGGCAAAACCAAGCATCGCAGTAATTGTGCATATAGCATTGGGCCACCCCTAAACCAAAAAGATTATTCAACTTCATAGGGGAAGAATTGAGGTTAAATCTTCGGAAAATCAAGGGCCAGAGTTTAGGGTAACCCTACCAAACGATATGCCTGTTTGATCGATAATCAAAGTAGCTTTCTAAGAATTTCAATTTTTGTCCTATTCAACCTCAGGCTATTTCCATCCGCATTAAGAATCGTAAGGGTAAAGCCCAACCTGCTCATCTTCCATTCGTGTGTAGTGTGCCCATTTTGTATGTCGGTTAAAAATATATGCTTAATATGATGCTCTGGGTTATGTCCGGAGAGATGTAAAACCCTTATGGCTTCCTGTATGGCATTGTAAAGCACCTCGCCATTATCGATGCCGGCTAAAAACAAATCTCGATATGTATGGGTCATCTCCAAATCGTGAACGGTATCGAGAAACCTATTAATAGCCTCGCTGGCATCTATTGGATATCGTGTTATGCTGTTCATCTTTATAATGATTTGGTTTACTTAACTTCTTTTCAACTCCTCAAATAGTTCTTTTTGCCTTGGCGTTAGCTTCGAGGGAATTTCCACTTTAAGTTCAACAAGTAAATCTCCAAATCTATTTGGACTATCGTAAATGGGCATTCCCTTGCCTTTAAGCCTAACTATACTGTCACCTTGAGTTCCTGCAGGGATTTTTACTTTCACCTGTCCATTAATAGTTTTTACAATGGTTTCACCTCCCAGCACGGCATCGTAAAGGCTTATGTTATGCGTTGTTTTTAGGTCATTCCCATTGCGAGTAAACACAGGGTGTGGTTGCACTTTTATTTTGATTATAATATCGCCATTGCCTGCACTTCCCTTGCCCCCTTTCCCCCTGATTCGGAGTACCTGGTCGTGGTATGCTCCTGGCTTGGTTCTTATACGTAGTTTCTCTCCTTCCACATTAAGAATCCGGCTTGTACCAAAGTATGCCTCTTCGAGGGTTAGTTGCAGCTCAGCTTGGTAGTCGTGCCCCTTGGTGGCTGTGCGTTGGCTAAAGTCACCGAAAGGAGAACCCTGCCCTCCGCCGCCAAAGAATGCTTGAAAGAAATCGGAGAAGCCAGATGCGCCTCTTCCACCAAACAGATCGCCAAGATCACCCTCGAAGTGGAAAGTTTGGCCGCCTTGCCCGCTAAATCCGCCAAAGGGATTACCCTGATAGCCCCCTTGGCTAAAGTGTTTCCAGTTTGCTCCCAGCTGGTCGTACTTCTTCCTTTTCTCAGGGTCGCTAAGCACCTCGTGCGCTTCGTTTATCTCCTTAAACTTATTCTCGGCCTCCTTATTCTCTGCATTTTTATCGGGATGGTACTTCACAGCCAGCTTTCGGTAGGCCTTCTTTATCTCATCCTGCGAGGCGTTTTTGCTCACACCCAATACTTTGTAATAATCCTTGTACTCCATAGTAATAGTTGTAAGTTATGATAGAACGCAGATGACACGGATTATGCTGATTAACGCAGGTTAAATAATTATCCATTTTTTATGATGATTGTACGTAAATTAGTCAATCAAATCCTCAGGCTAAATCTTTTTAATTGCCTAATACGGTGCAACCTGGTTGTTCCCCACCTCATCTAGGATGCAAATATTAATGCTCCATCCTTTATCCCTTAATCTCTGTTTCCAGCCAACAAGGCAACGTAGTAAAGCAGGGTTGCCAGCGATGATATTGCAGCAATTAGGTATGTTGAAGCGGCCCAGCCCAGTGCACTTTTCGCCTTGCCTATCGATTGCTGCGTGGTTACCCCCGCGCTGTTAAGCCAAACCAGGGCCCTGTTGCTAGCATCAAACTCTACCGGTAGGGTAACGAATGCAAACAGTGTAAAAACGGCGTAGCTGGCTACAATTATAACAAGCGCTGTTTGCAGTGGTAGTAACCCGCCCAAAAGGAACGACCCGAAGAACATACCAATAAAAATGATGTTGAGTATGGTTGCGCTTACGTTTTGTAATGGAACCAGGGCAGTACGAAGCTTCAACCATGCATACGATTCGGCATGCTGCACTGCATGACCCACCTCGTGAGCAGCCACGGCAGCCGCTGCCACGTTTCGTCCATTGTACACATCGGGGCTTAGATTCACGGTTTTTGTGGCCGGGTTGTAATGGTCTGTTAGCTTACCCTGTACCGATGTAACCCTAACATCGTAGCAACCATAATCGAAAAGCATTTTCTGGGCCACCTCAGCACCGCTCATCCCGTTGCGGGTAGGTATTCTTGAGTACTCCCTGAACCGCGATTTGAGCATGCTGCTGGCAATTAAGCTTAGGATCATGAAGAATCCCATTATTATCCAGATACCCATAGCGTTGTTTTTTTAAGTTCAACATTAAAAAAGGGGGAGAACCCTGCGGCACTCCCCCATTCGCTTTTAGCTGTGTGCCGCCGCACACTACTTAATCTCAATTTGTTTGGCGGGTTTTGGCTTGGCCTCCTCCTTTTTGGGGATCGATACCCTTAGGATACCATTCTCGTACTTGGCAGCAATCTTATCCGCTTCAACAATGCTTGGTAGCGTAAAGGAGCGGCTGAAGGACTGGTAGCTGAACTCCCTGCGGGTAAATTGCTGCCCTTCCTTGGTCTCATTCTCCACCTTTTTGTCGGAAGAGATGGTTAGAACGCTCTTGTCGAGCTCCACTTTAAAGTCACCCTTCTCCAAGCCAGGTGCGGCTAGCTCTACCTCAAAACCATTGTCATCCTCCTTTATGTTTACCGAGGGCAATGTGGTGTTGGTGGTTGAGAAGTTGCGACTGTTAAAGTCCATCCAATCGCGGCCCAAGAAATCATTAAATAGGCTTGGCCACATTGGGAAATCATCGGTTCTTCTAATGATTGACATAACGACCTCCTTTTTTAATGATTAGACATTAGTTGTTTTGTTGTTTATTAGACTTATCATCAGGAAACTGGTTCCAGAAGAATTGGTTTTTAATCGAATCCATTTCCATGAATAGCCTGTCCATTCGCCGCGTATTCTGTCTAAATCGCTCGCTGAAGAAATCGTGCCTGTAAAAATCGTACTGCAGCAACGAATCCTCAAAGAACAGCTCATCAAAGAAAGGCTTACTGGAGAAGGGGTATAGGCTATGGAATTGCTTTCGAAAATTATCGAAAATGCTATCCCTAGCAAAATCATCAGTCTTAATGTTAGAGTAGTACGAGCTGTAAGTTGAATCGAACCTTACAAGATTTCCCTCCTCATCGTACTCCTTATTCACCTTAATTTCAGTGATGGGTGAATTTGCATCGTTTTTGCTTTCAGAGTTAGCGTTGTTCTTGTTTTGCCCATTGCAGCTTACCATTGCCAATAGAGCTGTAAGGGATAGTAACCAAATTTTCCTCATAGCTGCATCGGTTTAAAATGGTTCAACATTTCAGATTATTGGATATCAATTACCTTTCTGCTATCGATGTAATCATCACGCTTACCTATTTTCACGGTGAGGACACCATTCTTCATCTCTGCCTGAACTTTAGCAGGGTCGGCACTTTCGGGTAAGTTGAACATCCGCTGAAACGATGCGTAGCCGTACTCCCTACGGATCCAGTTCTTTGTCTTTTCCTCGTTATCGTATTGCTTTTCCGAGGATATGCAGAGACAGTCGTTCTGAATGGTAACCTTTACATCCTTCTTATCTAACCCAGGCAGGGCAACGTTTACTTCAAAAGCCTTACTAGCATCGCTGATGTTTACCGATGGCACGGTGGCTATCTCTTGTCCTTGTGATGCGTCGTCGGTAATGCGTTTGCCAAAAAATTTCTCGATGATATTGGGAAATTTTGGCTTCAAATCGGCTGGATTCCACTTGAAGAGCTTCATATCATCAAATTTTTAGGTTAAACAGAAATTTTACCAATAAAGCAACACGTAGTAAAACGATTCAATGAGCGCACTATAAAACCTCTATCTGGCGGGCAGGTTTTGGCTTAGCCTCTTCCTTTTTGGGGATTGATATCCTTAGGATACCATTCTCGTACTTAGCCGCAATCTTATCGTTATCAACAATGTTGGGCAGGGTGAATGAACGGCTGAACGACTGGTAGCTGAACTCCCTGAGGGTGAATCGCTGTCCTTCGTTGGTTTCATTTTCCACCTGCTTAACCGAGGAGATGGTAAGTACGTCTTTGTCTAAATCAATCTTAAAATCCCCCTTATCGAATCCCGGGGCAGCAAGCTCCACCTCAAAACCATCCACATCCTCCTTAATGTTTGCCGAAGGTAGTGTGGTGTTGGTGTTTGAGTAGTGGCGGTTTGACCACTCCGACATCTCATCGTCATTAAAGGGGTCGATTAGTCTTGGGTATACATTAGAAAATCTTAGTAGTGTCATGGCTTTGTCCTCCATACTTTAGTTAGTAGTTATTTTTTTGATGCAATATTTTCAAATTGAATACCAAAAGTTGAAAGATTACTTGCTTTAAAATGTTAATACACTGGTTTACAGTAACTAATGGCTTGCAGGTTATGCAAGGGCAAGGAAAACACTAAGCCATTATGACACATTAATGTGATTTACGGATGCCATAGTGACATCTGCAAGCTGCTTTCTGGTTTATAATCACCCTATTGCATAAAAAATGGTTCTACTACGACTTTTGTGGAAAGACACAACTATAAAGGTAACCCCACAATTATCCTTTCTGTCAGTGGTTGGAAGTCAGAAGCCAGAAGTGGCGTTGCTTCCCCAGCTACGCTTCGTATCCTCTCGTTATGCTGCGCAGGCCGCGACAAGCTAAGACAAGATGCTTCTGACTTCGGTCTTCAAACTAGCTTCACACAAATTGTATTTCAAGCTTATAAATCTTCCACTAAATTTGCAGTAGAATCAAAATTATGAGCGATACAATGCAGCTTCGTCATGCTCAACTCTGTGATTGTCTAAAATATATCTACCGGCTCTCTGCATGGTGATAGTGTAGCTTTGTACCTCTTTTAACCTACTATAAGCCAAAGTATTATGACTCGGAAGCCCAAAAAGAGTGGCGCCGATTGCAATCGAAACGTCATCCTTGGTGTGGTGATTTTAGCGCAGCTGGCTGTAGTGATTATTCCACAGATAAGAAGGGTAGCGTAAGAGCTGGAGGGGCATCCCTTAAAATGCCGATTATGGAGATTGAAGAGGAAAGTGTTGGAAAACCCCTTTGGATATTTCCTCCTCCAGCTAGTGGGCGTGTGGTTAACCGAGATGTTCCCCCAGAGGAGTTTGTTGTAGAACCCTAAGTGCTGCTTATGATTATTGCCAACCTCAGTAAGGTGAGGCTAACGGCCAGCATTCAGGAGAAGGATGTCCGATTTGTATGCCCCGATGCTGAGGTTAACGTCAGGTTCGCGATGCCATTGTTTACAGCTACCAGCGTGGCGATGTATCGTTGCGCAAGGTTCTAGAAGTACGGCGTACTATTAACGAAACCTACATGGACTAGTACGGGAGGCTATCGTAGTATCCTAGTTCGCCTATTGAGCAACAAAAAGGTGTCGGCGCAGTGGTTAATCGATTTATAGGTAATATTATACACCATTTCTATAGCTTTATGGTTGGACAAATTGCGAGAATCGCCATATTTGCATGCGAATATGGATTTTCATTTTTTTAGTTTTATTGCATAGCATATGCTTACCGTAATTATAATAATGTGTGCGGGCATTGCCCTGGGTTTTCTAATCCGAAACCGTAAGCGTTGGGTTAGGCTGGCCGATAGGCTCACCATGTGGGCCATTTACCTGCTACTTTTCCTGCTTGGCGTTGCCATTGGTACCAACGAGGTGATAGTGAAAAATCTTCCCGCCCTAGGTTTTAAGGCCTTGCTGATATCGCTGGGAGGAGTGCTGGGAAGTGTATTGGTTGCTTGGCTAGCCTATCGTTTGTGGTTTGCACCCAAAAAGAGCGACCATGAGGGGTAGCCTTATAATCCTTTCGTTTTTTGCTGCGGGCGTAGTGCTGGGGCTACTTCAATTTATACCCGATATACTTGTCCACAACGATTTTAGCCACTGGGCGCTTTACCTGTTGATGTTCTTGGTGGGCATTGGCATTGGTGCCGATCCCAACTCGCTTAAGGCCTTGGCTGAGTTTAATTTTAAAATTTTGGTTGTTCCTTTGGTTACCGTGGTGGGTACCACGCTGGGCGTTAGCGGTGTTTACCTCCTACTCTCCGATGTTAATTTTTACGATATCCTAGCCGTTGGCTATGGATTTGGTTACTACAGCCTATCGAGCATATTTATAACTGAGCTGCGCGGCGAGGAGCTGGGCGTTGTAGCACTACTCGCCAACGTGATGCGCGAGGTAATTACCCTTTTGGCTGCGCCAATATTTGCCGTGCTTTTTGGTAAAATTGCGCCCATAGCCTCGGGTGGCGCAACCAGCATGGATACCACTTTACCCATTATATCAAAAGCATCGGGAAAGGAGTACGCCATGGTATCGCTATTTCATGGCATTGTGCTTACCGTACTTGTACCTTTTTTGGTAACTTTGGTGCTCAATGGGTTTTAGGTACTTCTTAACGTTTTGTGGATGCGATTTATATTATCAATCATTGTTTTTCTTATTGCTACTTGCAACCTTAAAGCCCAAACCGATTGGGTTGAGCTATCGGGCGATATTCTGCACCTGGCCCTGCCTGGAGCTGCTTTTGGTGCCACAATTGTTTGGCCCGAAGAGAAGCTAGCCGGAAGCAAACAGTTTATTTGGGCTGCTGGGGTTTCAACCGTTGCCACCTATGCGCTAAAGTATGCTATAAACAAGGAGCGCCCCAATGGCGAGAGCCACGCTTTTCCATCGGGGCACGCCTCGCGTGCTTTTATGGGCGCCGAGTTTATACGCCGTAAGTTTGGCTGGAAAGTAGGAGTGCCAGCTTACCTGCTGGCCGGGTATACAGGGTATACACGGGTTCATGCCAATAAGCACGATTACTGGGATATTCTTGGCGGCGCAGCGGTGGGCATTGCCAGCTCGTACATCTTTGCAAAGCCATTTACCCAAAGGGTGAATATTAGCTTTGGCCGTCAGCATGATGCTTACGCTTTAAGTTTTCGAATGGTTTTTTAGTTTAAAAATAAAAGTCTGACTTATGAAATCAACAATCTCAAAGGTTCGGTTAGCACTATTGGCTCTTACGCTTGTTGCATTTGTGTTTGCTGGGTGCAACTCCAAGCCCGGGTCGGTTCAGGAGGTGCTTGCTCGCATATCATCCATCGATAGCCTAAAGCAAATTGAGGGCGATACAACCCTGTTTGCCGAAACCTGGGAGCTGTGGTTCTCCATGCCGCTCGACCACAAAAATCATAAGGCTGGCAAATTTCCTCTAAGGGTAGTGTATAATCATAAGGATTTTGAAAGCCCCATGGTAATTGCCATTGAGGGTTATAAAATATATTCGCATTGGGCCACCGAACCTGCCCAACTGCTAAATGCCAACCAGATAAATATTGAGCATCGCTTTTTCGAGAATAGCCGCCCAAAGGATAGCATCCCTTGGCAGTACCTTAACATATACCAGGCTGCCACCGATCATCACACGGTAATAAAATCGTTTAAGCCATTCTATAAAGGCAAATGGGTTGCTACGGGCATAAGCAAAGGCGGGCAGGCCACTATTTTCCATAGGTACTTCTACCCCAACGATGTGGATGTTAGCATTCCCTATGTGGCTCCGCTAAATTCCAGCAGTGAGGACACCAGGGTATATTCGTTCCTAAGGGCTGTGGGTACCCCCGCCTGTCGCGATAGGGTAAGAGCCTTTCAGGAGGAACTTTTTAAGCGTAAAGAAGACCTTATGCCCTTGCTTGAGCAGCACGCCAGCGAGAGGGATTACACCTTTGGGTTTGGCCTGAGCCGAGCCTACGATGTGAATGTGCTGGAGTACAGCTTTGCCTTTTGGCAGTGGGGTGGTATGGAGTGCACCGAGATACCAACAGCCAATGCTACCAACTCGGAGCTTTTCTCGCACTGGACTAGCGTGGCTCCCTTCGATTTTATTGAGGATAAGGGCATAGATGCAATACGGCCATATTTCTATCAGGCTATGACCCAGATTGGATCTTACGGCTACGAAGTGGAGCCTTGGAGCGAGTATATAGACGACACAACAAATATCACCTTCGATTTTACTATGCCCAAGGGGCATATGGCCCAATTCGACCCAGAGCCCATGAAGGATATAAACCGATGGATTAGCACTAGGGCCAACAATATGCTCTATATCTATGGCGAGTACGATCCGTGGAGTGCCACGGCTGTTGAGCCAAGCCCCAATACCAATTCCATAAGCTTTGTTAACCCCATGGGCGACCATCGCACCCGAATTCATAGCTTCCCCGATGATATGAGGCAGATGATTTACGATACGCTGGAGGAGTGGCTTGATGTTGAAATAGAATTGAAGCCCAAAGATTGAAGTTGAACATTTTGTAAACTATCTTTGCAAAAGATGGGGAGAGATTTTTGGGTTGAGTTGTGATTGAATGATTGAATGATTGGGTGATTGAATGATTGGGTGGTTGAATGATTGGGTGGTTGAATGATTGGGTGATTGAATGATTGGGTGATTGAATGATTGGGGGAGATTGAATGATTGGGTGGAGAAACCTGACAGCCCTGCCTGTCGCCAACAGGGCAGATAGGGTGCGAAGCCTTATCTGCGTCTGGGTGATTTATTGATTGGATGATTGAAGGTTAAGTGAAACGATAAGGCGGTGATGCGAAAGAGACAGGTAACGTTTAGGTCTGGCAGGGACAACCTATAACCGACAAAAAGCAAAAGGTTATCAAAATATAATAAAATGGCCACATACACCTGCGATTATTTAGTAATTGGTTCGGGCATTGCCGGGCTTACCTATGCGCTAAAAGCTGCCGAGCACGGCTCTGTTATGCTAATCAGTAAAGCCGATATTGAGGAGACAAACACCCGCTATGCGCAGGGCGGCATTGCAGCCGTTACCTACGAGCCCGATAGCGTAGAAAAACATATTGAAGATACCCTTATATGTGGCGATGGTCTTTGTAATGCCGATGTGGTACGTATGGTAGCTGCCGAGGGCCCAGCACAGATTAACCAGCTTATACAGTGGGGCGTAAAGTTTGATAAAATATCAACTGGACAATATGATTTGGCCCGTGAGGGAGGGCATTCCGAGCACAGAATTCTGCACCATAAGGATAATACTGGAAAAGAGATTCAGCGGGCATTAACCAGTAGGGTTAAGAACCACAAGAACATAAGGATTTTTGAACGATACTTTGCTGTCGAGATTATTACACAGCACCACCTAGGCGAAAAGGTTACCCGCTATAAGACCGACACCGAGTGTTACGGTGCTTATGTGCTCGACCTAAAAACACAAAAGGTAGATACCTTTTTGGCCAAAAGTACCATTATGGCCACTGGTGGCGTGGGCAATATTTACCATACCACCACCAACCCGATTGTTGCCACCGGCGATGGTATAGCCATGGTGTACCGAGCCAAAGGACAGGTAGAGAATATGGAGTTTATCCAGTTTCACCCCTCATCGCTTTACCATCCCGGCGAGCGTCCCTCGTTCCTTATCACCGAGGCCATGCGTGGGTTTGGCGCAATACTAAAAACAGCCGATGGTAAGGAGTTCATGCACAAGTACGATAAGCGAGAATCGCTTGCCCCGCGCGATATTGTGGCCCGCGCCATCGATAACGAGATGAAGATTAGCGGCGACGAGTTTGTATACCTGGATGTTACTTTTAAGGATGCTGCCGATATCAAGAGCCATTTTCCCAATATCTACCAAAAGTGCCTTTCCATAGGCATCGACATCACAAAGGAGATGATTCCGGTTGTGCCAGCGGCGCACTACCTGTGCGGTGGCATTAAGGTTGATATGAATGGCGAGAGCTCAATAAAAAATCTTTACGCCATTGGCGAGTGCTCATCCACTGGACTGCATGGCGCCAACCGTTTGGCATCAAACTCGTTACTCGAGGCGGTGGTGTATGCCGATAGGGCTGCCAAGGATACGGTTGCCAAATCGAAAACAAACAAAATAAATGGTAAAATACCTGCGTGGGATTACGAGGGAACCACCCACAACGAGGAGATGGTGCTTATTACCCAAAGCTATAAGGAAATGCAGCAGGTAATGAGCAACTACGTGGGCATTGTTCGCTCAAACCTCAGGCTTGAGCGGGCGCTTACTAGGCTCGGAATACTATACGAGGAGACCGAAGAGCTGTACAAAAAATCGATCCTTACCCAAAACCTTTGCGAGCTGCGTAACATGATTAATGTTGGCTATTTGATAATTAAGAATGCCCAGAATATGCGCGAGAGCCGTGGGCTACACTACTCACTCGATTACCCCAAGAGTATGGGCAGTGAGTTTTAAATCATTCCAAAATCAAGGCTTTTCTAGTCAGGGCTTGACTTTGAGTCTAGCCCTGACATATCTACTTGTATCTACTTGTCCTTTAGCTGATTTAGCTGTTCCACAATCTCATCAATTTGCTCATCGGTAAAGCCTTTCGACTTGGCCAACTCATTTAGCGTGCCCCAAACGGGCTCGCCGCAAAGGATGCAAACCAACCCTCTTTCGCGAAGAAAAAGCACGGAGTCGGGTAGTTCCTCAACCAGGTCTTCAACCAATATGTCCTTTGTAATCATTGTTGATATGTTTTTACCCCATAAACATTGAACCCCGCCAAAGGTTTAAACGTAATCTGGCAGATAGATTTTAAAAGCTTTTTATAGCTAAACTTAACCATTTTGCTATGGTTTCAGCGATTAGCATTGCAATTAAATTTGCTACCTTTAGGTTTTCTAATCCACTACAAACATATTACAACAATATGGAGCTACAATTTAACGGAGCCGTCCGCGAGGTTACCGGCAGCAAACACCTGATTACCACCAATAGCGGCAAGAAAATACTGCTCGACTGTGGGATGTATCAGGGCAAGGGTCTTGAGACCGATGAGATGAACCGCGACTTGGGTTTCGACCCCAAAGATATTGACCACATCATACTAACGCATGCGCATATCGATCACTCTGGGCTTATTCCCTACGTGTATAAGCAGGGGTTCGATGGGTCGGTAATTTGCACCTCGGCCACCCGCGATTTATGTTCCATCATGCTTGTCGACTCCGGTTTTATTCAGGAGCGAGATGTATTATATTTCAACAAGAAGAGGGCGCGCAAGGGCTTAAGTCCTGTCACACCGCTTTATACAAAGGACGATGCAGCCCAGTCGATGAAGCTTTTCATTGGGATTCCCTATAACCGCAAGTTTAGTATCGACAGCAATATCAAAGTAAAATTTACCGATACTGGCCATATGCTGGGTGGTGGGGTGGCTAATATTGAGATTGTTGAGGATGGTGTAACCAAGCGCATTGCCTACACGGGCGATATTGGTCGGCCCGAGAATCGAATCCTACGCTCGCCACAGCCCTTCCCACAAACCGATATATTGATATGCGAGTCGACCTATGGCGATAGGTTGCATAGCGAGAGCGACAGGGGCGAGGAGGATTTGCTGGCAGTGGTTAAGGAGACCTGTGTCGATAAGGGTGGAAAGCTTATAATTCCTTCGTTTAGCGTGGGTCGTACGCAAGATTTGGTTTACTCCCTCAACAATTTTTACAATCAGGGTCGCCTGCCCCAAATTGATATCTTTGTTGATAGCCCGCTGGCTACCAACGCCACCGATATCTTTAGGATGCATCCCGACTGTTTTAATAAGGATATACTGGAGGTGATGGAGACCGATCCCGACCCCTTTGGCTTTAACACGCTGAAGTATACCAAGAGCGTTGAGGATTCGAAGGCTCTAAACAGCTACGATAAGCCTTGCGTAATTATTTCGGCATCGGGAATGGCCGAGGCCGGGCGCGTAAAGCATCACTTGGCCAACAATATCAGCAACCCTAAAAACACAATACTGTTCGTTGGGTATTGTGCCCCCGCCACGCTGGGTGCTCGCATTATGGATAAACCCAAAACCATATCAATACACGGGTTTGAGTACCCTGTAAATGCCGATATCCGCCGAATTGAATCGTACTCGGGCCATGGCGATTACAAGGAGATGATAGAGTTCCTCAAGTGCCAAGATTTTAAAGCTATCCGCGAAACCGTGCTGGTGCATGGCGATTTAAAACCTATGGAGTTCTTTAAGCATAAGCTAAAGCAGGAGGGGCTAAATAATATCCATATACCCAACAAGGGCGATACCTTGTTCTTCTAGCTTATGCTTTGCTGATGTTAGGTATGCTTGGGCTTAGTGGAATACCCCTACACCATTTATTATACCTAGTGGCGGTGGGTATAGTATTGTTCTTAGTATAGATTATTGCTGAAAATGTAGTAATTTTGCTCTTCAAACCAACTGTTTACCGATGAAATCATTCGATTTTCTACGATATCAAAAGCTAAATAATGTTTTTGGGTGGTTAGCATTTACCATAGCGGCTGTAGTGTATCTGCTTACCCTTGAGCCCACTGCCAGCTTCTGGGATTGTGGCGAGTTTATTGCCAGCGGCTACAAGCTGGAGGTGGGGCATCCGCCGGGGGCTCCATTCTTCATGCTGCTCATGCGGTTCTTCACCATGCTGGCTCCTTCCACCGAGCTAATTCCGGTTTTTGCTAATGCAATGTCTGCGCTGGCCAGCGCATTTACCATTCTGTTCCTGTTTTGGACTATTACCCACTTGGCTCGCAAGCTGGTTGATGTTAGGCATAATGAATTTTCTACTACTCAGCTTATACTTATTCTGGGTTCGGGAATGGTAGGCGCTTTGGCCTACACCTTTTCCGACACCTTTTGGTTCTCGGCGGTTGAGGCTGAGGTTTACGCCACCTCATCGCTTTTTACAGCGTTGGTATTTTGGGCAATCCTTAAGTGGGAGGATGTTGCCAACGAGCCACACTCGAACCGTTGGTTGGTGCTAATAGCATACCTTATGGGGCTTTCCATAGGGGTGCATCTGCTAAACCTGCTGGCTATTCCGGCCATTGTTATGCTGTACTACTTCAAAAAGTACGAGGTAACTCCTTGGGGGATAGTAAAAGCTTTAGGCATTAGCGTTGTTCTTTTGCTGATCATGATGTATGGCATTATCCAAGGGTTTATAGTACTAGCCTCTAAGTTCGAATTGCTATTTGTTAATGGATTTGGATTGCCATACAAATCGGGAGTGTTCTTTTACCTCATGGCAGTTGCTGCCCTAATTGTTTGGGGCATTATTTACACGCACCGAAATGCAAGGCCAATACTTAACACCATTCTGGTGAGCTTTGCGGTGGTGCTAATGGGGTACAGCACGTTTGCGCTTATAGTTATTCGGTCGTCGGCCAATCCTCCAATGGATCAGAATAGCCCCGATAATATGTTCTCGCTGCTTTACTATCTAAACCGTGAGCAGTATGGCGATAGGCCGCTGATTATTGGCCAGTCTTTCGATGCGCCTGTTATTAACCGCAAGGAGGGCAAACCACAGTATATTCAGAAAGACGGTAAGTACGTGGTGGCTACCCGTAAGTTGGACTTGGAGTTCGACAATCGATTCATAACCATTTTCCCTCGAATGTACAGCGCCGACCCTCGGCATGTTGAGGCGTACAAGGAGTGGAGCAATTTTAAGGGACGACCCATTAGGGTATCGGGGCGTGGTGGCGACTCGGAGGTACGCCGTGCCCCAACATTTAGCGAGAATCTTCGATTCTTTTTCTCGTACCAGGTGGGGCATATGTACTGGCGATACTTCATGTGGAACTTTGCAGGCAGGCAGAACGATCTGCAGGGGCATGGCGAGGCCGTGAAGGGCAACTGGATAAGCGGAATACCTTTTATCGATACACCACGATTGGGTTCTCAAGCAGATCTCCCCGCAACCTATAGAACCAAAGCCCATAACCGATACTACATGCTACCGCTACTGCTTGGTATAGCGGGTTTAGTTTATCAGTATATGCGTAACCGCAAGGATTTTTGGGTGCTAACCCTGCTGTTTGTGCTTACCGGGTTTGCCATTGTGGTGTATCTTAACCAAACACCCTATCAGCCTCGCGAGCGCGATTATGCCTATGCTGGTAGCTTCTATGCTTTTAGCATATGGATTGGACTGGGGGTGCTGGCGCTATACCAAGGTATTCGTAAGGCTTTCGATAAAGCACCTGGTGCTGCCCTAGCCACAGGGCTTGGGTTGGTATTTGTTCCGGGCCTAATGGCGTTCGAAAACTGGGACGACCATGATAGATCCAACACGTTTATCTCTGTCGATTTTGCCTACAATATACTTGAAAACCTTGAGCCCAATGCCATCGTCTTTACCTACGGCGATAACGATACGTTCCCGCTTTGGTACGCTCAGGAGGTTGAGGGGGTACGAACTGATGTTAGGGTGGTCAACCTAAGCTATCTGCGTGCCGACTGGTACATAAACCAGATGCTACGTAAGGCCTACGAATCGGAACCGCTACCCGTTAGCATGACCAAGGAGCAGATAGAGCTGGGCAAGCGTGAGGTGGTAATGGCCACCGACAGGATTAGCCAGCCAGTGCACGTGAAGCAGGCTGTTGATTTTATGCTGAGCGATAATCCTAGCACCAAGATGAACTCACCCTTTGAGAGGAATCAGACCATCGACTTTTTCCCCTCGCGCAACCTATTTTTACCCGTCGACAGGGATGCCGTTGAGCGCAATGCTGTGGTACGACCCGAAAGGATGGATATGGTGGTTGATACCATGCGCTGGCGAATCCCCACAAACTATGTATTTAAAGATGGCCAGTTCCTGATGGATCTAATGGCTCACAATAACTGGGAGCGACCCGTTTACTTTGCCATTACGGTGAGCACCGATACCTACCAGAATCTCGATAAGTTTTTTCAGATCGAGGGCCTAGTCTACCGCATTGTACCCATAGAGGTTCAGCAGGTAGGTGGTCGTTACGGTAATGTTGACTCTGAGATTCTGCACGATAATCTTATGAATAACTTTCAGTACAGGAGCTTGGCTGACCCCAAGGTTTACATCAACGAGAATAGCACTAGGATAATATCAAACTACCGTAATATTTTTGGGCGCCTTGCCCGAACCCTTAACGAGGAGGGCAAGCACGATATGGCCATAACGGCGCTCGATAGATGTATGGAGGTGGTGCCGCCCGAGACCGTTCCCTTCAACTTTTTTGCCCTATCGCTTATTGAAGGGTATTATCGAGCGGGTGCCATTGAAAAGGCGACGGAGTACTCGCGTATATTTATGGAGCAGAGTGCCGAGGAGTTGGTTTGCCTATTATCGCTACCCAATAAGTTGGCAGGTTCGGTAAGGGGCGAAACGGAGCTAAGCCTTTACATCCTACAGGAGCTATACAAGATGGCCAACAGCTTTGAGCAGGGAGAGCACTTGAAAGAGCTGGAGGAGCTATTTGATGCCATAGGATAAATTAATGATATTGACCAAAGGGTATGATAAACTTAAGTCCACCCAAGCTATTTACTAAGTGCTTCCCCGGTTTTGTTTGGAGTATTCCAAACGATAGCAACACGGTGTACCTTACTTTCGATGATGGCCCAACCGAAGGGGTAACGCCTTGGGTGCTCGATACCCTTAGGCAGTACAACGTTAAGGCTACCTTTTTTTGCCTAGGCAAAAAGGTGGAGATGCACCCCGAAATCTTCCAGCGCATTATCGATGAGGGGCATACCGTGGGCAATCACAGCTACAGCCACTTAAAGGGATGGGAAACCCCCACGGGGCAGTACGTGCAGGATGTTGATTTGGCCAACGACTTGCTCAACACTACCCTATTTCGCCCGCCCTATGGCCGCATTAAAAAAAGCCAATCGCGCCAGCTCCGCCAGCGCTACAAAATAATTATGTGGAACGTGCTTAGCATGGACTACAGCCGATGGGTTACCCCCAAACGCTGCGCCAGCATTGTGCTAAACAACCTCCGCCCCGGCGCCATCATTGTTTTCCATGACTCGATAAAGGCCGAGGCGAATATGCGCTACGCGCTGGTTAGGGTTTTGAAAGAGGCTAGGAGTAGGGGGTTGGAGTTTGGGGAGGTGGGGTGAGAAAAGAGTGTTTGATATGTTAGAGCGAAAAAAAACGCGTGTTCTTTTTCTTGTTCAGCTTCCCCCACCACTGCATGGGGCAAGCACAATGAACCAGTCGGTTTACAATGCAATTAGCTCTGATAGTCAGTTTGAAACTCGACTAATTAGCTTAAACTTCGCTCATGATTTAGCCGATTTACAAAAAGTGCGGTTTGGTAAGGTTGTTAAGGCTTTTACTATTCTCTTTAAACTAATATGGCAATTGCTATACTTTCGCCCCAATACTGTTTACTTTTCAATGGTCCCGCTAAACTTTGTGCTGATTAGGGATGCGGTGTATCTATTGATTATTAAATTACTATTGCCAAAGGGTAAGTATGTTTTGCATTTTCACCTATCTGGGTTAATTAAATTTGCAGAAAGGTGGAAACTTAAAGGTTTTTACCAGTTTTTATTTCGAAGATGCATTGTAATTCATTTAACTGAGGGGTTGGTTAAACAAGAGATCATTCCTTTAAAACTTAAAAACACAAAGGTTGTTGTAGCACCAAACTGGGTTGAAGAAATTCAAGAAAAAGATTATGATTTCAAAAAATCAAGTAATTCAATTCTTTTCTTTTCTAACTTAATCCCATCAAAAGGGTATGATAAGGTTTTTGATGCATTTTGTAAGTTGGCTAAAACTTGCCATAATTTAACCCTTACAATTGCTGGCAATCCAGTAAGAAAAGACTTTTTTGAAGATTTGTTACTTAAGAAAAATCAAGTTGAGTTTTCCAATAGGATAAGAATATTAGGATCAATGAGCGGGAAAGATAAGATGCAGTTGTTTCTAGAATCCAGCATATTTGTTTTACCCTCTGAAATGGAGTATTTTCCATTAGTAGTGCTAGAAGCTATGATGGCAAAAACTCCAGTTATTACAACTGGAAGAGAAAATCTGGATACAATATTCGTTGATAACGAATCTATAATTTTTTTAGATAGCCTAGAAGTTGAAGAGATTGTCGAAAAATTGCAATTGTTAATTGACGATCCGGGGAAGAGGGATTTGATTTCGAAAAATGCATATGCAAGGGTAAGAATCCTAAAGGAGGAAAGTATTGCCGTTATTAAGGAAGTTTTAGCTAGCTAAAGTTGCTTTTTATAAAAGAATAAAATTCAGACGCTACGGTTTTTATATTATGTTTTGTTGTTATGTCGTTAAAAGCATTTTCTGCAATGCCGATGGCGTAAGTTTTATTACTTACAATTTTTTCAAAACCGTTTCTAAATTCTTCTTCATTGCTAAACAGCCCAGCATTGTATCCGTCTGTAATGTAGTCTTCGTAACCTTCAATCCTTCTGCACAAAATCGGAAGTGAGCTTGCCATAGCTTCGAGAATTGTATTAGACGGAAAACCTTCAGCAATCGAACCTAAAACAAATAAATCTGACATCCAATAGAATTCCTCAATAGAATGGTTCGGTGGAAATGAAATAAATTGTTTGCCAAGAATACTTCTTACTTCATTTAAAGTTTTTATTTCTTTGTTATCACCAACGTGAACTAGAAAAGGTTCAGAGTGCAAATTTTTAATCCAGTAGGCAATTTCCGGAAAACCTTTTCTGTTGCATAGATGCCCAACCATTAAGATAATCGTAGCAGTGTCAGGTATTCTGTATTTTAACCTTAGCTTACAGCGCATTTTTTTATTTATACTAAACCTTTCTAATTGGACTCCTTGGGAGGAATAGAATATTATTTTATTTTTTTTTAAATTCTCACTAATCATTTTCGAGTTTCTAATAAATAAACCATCGGCACAAAAATAAATTATACGCAATGATATTTTCGATAGATTTTGTTTATTGATGGTATCGAAACCCGCAAGGGTAGGTCTGAAAATAGTTTTACGTCTCAATAGCTTTGCAAGTACAACTAATAGTGTTGCACCTGGTAATAGTCCATATATGAGCCATACATTATGGTGTTTCCCAATTTTCCAAGCAAGGTTAACCAGTTTAAGCCTACTTATTGCTTTTGATATGTAACAAGTTCCAAAATAACTCGTTCTGAATATTCTAACCCCATCAACATCTTCTGTTTTTTTAAATGAACTATCTCTGGAAAAGGAAAGAATTGAAGTTTCACAGTATTCTTGTAAACTACCAGCAAACCTAAATGCGCTAAGGCCATCACCGCTATATGTTGGGTATGTTTCAGATGATATAATTAATAATTTCATACCAAGCTACAATAGGTTGTTTATCTTCTGAAGAAATATGTCAAATGAAAAATTGCTTGATGCAAATTCCCCTGACTTCTTACCCATACTTAATCGTTTATTCTTATCAACTAATAATTTTGTAACTGCATTTGTCAGGTCGTTTTCGTTGTCGCAGACAATGCTAAAATCTGGAAATAATATCCAGTCGGTTACACCTTTTAAGTTACCGTAAATAATAGGAAGTCCGCAGGCCATTGCTTCGAGTATTGAATTTGGAAAACCCTCAACTTCAGAGAAACCAACAAATAAATCGGCTGCTTTATAGTATTTGTCGGGGTTTTCAGTATACCCCATAAATTGTATCTTGTCCTTTAACAAAGATTTTCCCAGTTCTACTAGATTTACCCCTTTTGTTTTTTTGACCCAGAAGTAGTTTGGTGAATCTAAATCGTATTCGCCAAGTATAATGTACAGGAAATTATGGTTAATGTGAGATAATGATCTAAATATTTTATCGTAGCCCTTTCTTAGAGTAACATTTCCCACACTAATAATTATCGGAATATCAATGGGTGGTAAATTCAATGAAGTTCTGTAGAAATTATTCTCATGCTTTGTGGGGGGGTAAAAAACTGTTGAGTCAACTCCTTGTGTTGATAACAACACTTTGTTTTTTTTGTATGGCAAACTATGCCATATTTTCTCAAATTCTTTGTTTATTGCTATGTATAAATCGATAAGTGAGATAATTCTGTTTGAGAAATAATTACTTAGGGTTGTGTGCTTTGAACTAAGATAAATTAAATCATTGTAGGTTAGCAATGACGAACGAAAGATAACTTTTAGTTTAAGAAGTTTAGCCCCTAGAATTAGTAATTTATAACCAGGGCAGGGGCCAACAATATATACAACGCTAATGTTTCTAAGTATTTTTGGTAGCCTTACACAAAATAATACCCTAAACCATAACTTGCTAAATATGTTATTTCTAGGTAATTTTAATTTTGTTTTTGAGATATCTGTATTGTCTTCATTTGATAACCCTCTATCATTTATAAATGTTAATAAGCTAACCCTATAGCTGTTTTTTACCAAATATTCTGCAAATCTCACAGCATTCTCTCCAGAACCTGATTTGTAAGGAGGCATAAAGGTTGAGCATATTAACCAGTTTGCGAGATTCATATTTTAATTTATTCTTTAACTCTCTGATTTGTTCAATTGTCTAAATTATAGAGGGTAACCATATTTTTCTATGTCTTTTAATCCGTGTTCTTCAATTAGTTTTCTGTTTGATTCTTTATAATAGTCCAGCACAGCATGATATTGTGTTTTGTTGAGTAATTTCTTAATCTTTATTGAATTACCAAATATTCTAAATTGATTTAATAACCTAATAATGTGAAATGTTATTTTATGAAAATTTGGTATGTGTATTATGTAGTATTTTTCGTACCTCCAGTTAGCCGTAAAACAATTTAAAAACCGCTGTAGCAAAATTAAACCAGATCTCAACCCCTTATTTTTTTTATTATATGATAAATTTTCTAAATTAATTTCAAAGTCAAATTGTTTAGAAAAGTTCTGGCAAAATAATTTTGGATCTTTTATGAAATCTTCAAATAAAAATATATGGACATTTTCTTTTCCAAATAGATTTTTGTAAAGCTTTATTATCTGGTCGTATCTTAATAATTTCATTGTATGAAAACTGATTGAATTTGTCATTTCTGTCATCATAGGATGTCCAAACAAATATCTTTTTAAACTAAATGTTCCTCCATTGGATTTAATGTACTGTGAATACATTGAGGCAAGCATACTTTCTTGGTTTCTAATGAAAATTATAATTTGAGAATTTGGACATACAGACTTAATTCTATATGCAAAGTCTTTAATGAAAAATAGATTCCTTGCTAGAAAACCTTCATCTGATAAAACTAATACTCTTTTTTGACTTCTAATAAATCGCTCCTGCAATTCCTTTTGTACAAGAATTTTATTAAATGAAAAGGGATCCTTTTGCATTAATCGAGGCCTTAGAAGTTCAGCTCTTGGTAAGAAAAATGCATTTTCAATATATGGAAAAAAATCGTACTGAAACCATGTCGTACCTGTTTTTGGAAATCCAATATGAAAGATTGTATTTAATTTCTCCATAATTATGACGAGTGCTTTAGTTTAGTTGATTAGTAATGTTTTATACGCAATAAAAAGGCAAAATTGAAATATAAGAGATGTTGTCGGCATCTTGTTAATACTCTGGTATACAGCGTTTATATGAGCAACTGTTTGGTAAGAAATAATAAATTTATTATTATAACTAAAAAAAGCATTATCTTTGATATTAATTGATGATGTTGAATGTTTTTCAAAGATAATTCAGAAAGATGAAAGCTCAAATTAAAAGAACGAAATGCTGCGAATTTGTGTTTTTAGTAATTCTTATTACTTTCTTTTCAGCAAATGTAGAGGCAAGTAACTGGGATTACGCAAAACACATAAGAGGTACAGATAATGCTGAAATAAATTCAGTTGAATCCTACTCAACGTCAGTGTTTGTTGCTGGTCAGTTTACCGGTGATTTAAGCTTTATTGGTACGTCAACAACTTTAACCTCAACCACTAATTCTGCTTTTGTGTCAAGGTATGACGAGGGTAGTTTTGTTTGGGCTAATCAAATTGGAGGTACTATAGGTACAATTAATGGCTCAACCATTGATGCAGAGGGTAATTTTTACGTAGTTGGAGCTTTTGCAGGAACTTGTACTTTTGAAAGTATAGATCCTGCTGATAATGTTAATTTAACAAGCGCAGGTGATGATGATGGGTTTATTGCAAAATATGATAATGATGGTAACCTTGTTTATGCATGGCAAGTTGGACAAGTAGCTGCAAGGAACCGGAGTTTTGATGCGGTAGTTGATCAAGACGGGAATGTTTATGTTGGTGGTTTTTGGAGGGGTGGGGAAATCGTTTTCTCTCCAACAGTTTCTTTAGTTTACAGCTCATCGAATGGATGGGGCGAAGGCTATTTAGTCAAATTCCTATCCGATGGGCAAGTCGACTGGGTTAAGCACATAAGTGGCGGTGCTAATGGTGCTGCGAGGGTTGATGGAGGACTAGCAATCCAAGATAATGTTGTATTTGCATCCATTAGTTTCCGAACGTTAATGGCTGTAAATGGCATTGAGTATGCTGGAAGTGGAACTCAAAGTTATGCACTTGCTGCTTTTAATACAACAGATGGAGCCGTTGAATGGTTACAAACCGGAACAAATTCAAGCTTTGTTACATCTGGTAATAGTATAATTGCTGAAAATAACGGTCTTTATATTTGCGGTAGTTTTAATACACCAGCAACATTTGCAAGTAGTGATGGAAATAGTATCACAGAAACAAGCAATGGAAGTTACGATGGTTATGTCGCTAAATATGACTTTAATGGAAATATTCAGTGGATAAGAAATATAGGCGGAACAGGAGAAGATAAAGTTTTGGGAGTCGCTGCATCAGATAATGCTATATCATCCACAGGGTACTTTAATGGGACTATGTATGTTGGCAATGAAATTATTAATCAAGATACCCTTGTTAGCCAAGGCTATAAAGATGCCTTTATGGTAAATTTATCTCATAATGGTAAACTTTTAGGTTCTTCAAAGGTTGGTGGCAATTTAGATGATGAGTCTACTACCGTTTCTACAGACTTTAAAGGAAACTCAATCCTTGGTGGTAGTTTCTTATCGAGTAATATTGAATTTGGAGCAATCACTTACGAAAATACAACAGGTACCTCCGATGCCTTCCTAGCCCACCACATCAACATCCACCTCCTTCCCACAGTTTCCGAAATCTCTTGCTCCCAAGGGCATGATGGAACGCTTGGGCTTGAGGTTTTTGGCGGAGGTCAGGAGCCCTACTCATACGAGTTTAGCCTAGTTGGGGGCGATGAAATTGATGCAGGAGTATACTCCTCTCCTCTAAGCTATGACAATTTGGAGGCAGGTGTATATAAATTTACTGTTACCGATGATTTAGGCAGAACCGTTACCAAGTTTTACCACCTAATTGCACCCGATCCCATCGATATTAACGGAGTTGTAACCGATGTAACCGGTTGCTATGGTGGTGAGAATGGAGCAATTTCTCTAATAGTTACTGGTGGCGTTGGTGAGTACACCTACTTCTGGGATACCCCTGATGGGTACGGGGTTGTTCCTACTTCACAAAACCAAAGCTCATTAACTGCTGGCACCTATGTGGTGACAGTTACCGACGAGAATGGTTGCTTTGCTACCGAAACATTTGAGATTACACAACCGCTTCAAATAAACTTCGACGGAACTATCCTAACAGGAAATACCAGTACCGACCCATTGACCCCAAATGGTTCAATAGATTTAGTGGTTAATAATGGTACTGGCCCATACACTTATTCTTGGAAGGGGCCCAATGGATTTGAATCTGCCGATGAAGATCTATCTGGAATACGTGGCGGCACATACATACTTAGCGTGTTGGATGATAACGGTTGCTTTAAGGATACTAGCGTTAATGTTGCCGATCAACATCTTTTTAATGCGTGGATAGTTGAGACCGTTAATCCTAAGTGTAAAGGAGGAAGTGATGGATATGCTACCGTAGAATTTTTTAACTCAACCGGTGGGGTAACCATTGAGTGGAGCAATGGGCAAAGCAATGTTATTACCGCAACAAATCTATCCGCAGGTGAGTACTCTGTTACCCTAACCGATGATATGGGGACTCCCTCAGACGCTAGCGATGATATTTCAATATCGCTTATGCCGGTACTTATTGGCGAGCCAGATTTTGCCTTAAGCGTAACACCTACAGTAACAAAAACTACCTGCCCAGCCGATAACGATGGCTCAATACAGCTAACCGTGAATGGCTGGTCGCAACCATACAATTATAATTGGTCAACTACCAATGGAAGTGGTTTGGTCAACGAGCAAAAGGATCAATATAATCTAACCGTTGGTTCATACACCTATTCTGTAACCGATAGGTATGGTTGCGTTGTGGAATCCTCGGTAAACCTTTCATCTAGCTACGCTGCTCCCTCATTTACAGTTGACGTGAGCCCTGACACTGACGTTTGCGAAGGTACTGAGATTGTCGTTACCGCATCTCCAGGGTTTAGCTATCAGTTTTTTGTAGATGAAGAACCGCAAGGCGAGTTTAGTACGGTTAACACTTTTGCTATCCCTAATCCTACCGATGGAATGGTGGTTAAAGTTGTAGGGATGAATACCGCAGGATGTACTAGCCAGAGTGATGTGATTACACTTGCTGTAACACCCAATGTGGGTGAGCCAAGCTTTACTTCAGGTGCATCAATGCTTTGTGTTGGTAGCACCGAGGTTTACGTTGCTACAGCAGAGAACGCCGAAACTATCGTTTATTCTATCGAAAGTGGGACGGTTACCCTTAACCCTACCACAGGTGAGGTGTCTAATGTTGATTCCGATTTCACCATTAGGGCAACGGCTACTGGAGTTAATAGTTGTGGCGAGAAGTATGTCGATTTAGCCGTTACCGTCAACCCCATCCCAACTCCAACAATTAGTACCAGCGATCGTACAGACTGGACTGAAGGCGAGGAGGTTAGCGTTACCTTTACTGTTGATATTACCGAGGCTATATACCAGTGGCAAAAGGATGGTGTTGATATAGCCGGGGCTACCAATGCTGCCTACACAGCAACCGTTCAGGGCGAATATAGCGTTTTGGTTACTAAGGCTGGGTGCACAGGCGAGAGCAACAAGATAAGCGTTAACGTAACAAGCATTCCCACCTATACGATTACCTTTAATGTTAAGAATGCAGGTCAGCAGCCCATCGCCAATGCACAGGTAAGCGTTGATGGGTTTAGCCCCGTTGAAACCAATGCCTCTGGTGTGGCAACAATTGACGCTGCCGATGGTACCTATGCCTACACTGTTACGGCAAATGACTATGTAGATTACCAAAACACATTTACAGTAAACGGTGAAGATAAGCAGATTGAAATTAGTATGCTTGCTGTAAGCGCTGAGATAAACGAAGTTTCTGATATCAAATTGTTTCCCAATCCATTTACCAATGAGATTCGAATCTCTGAGCCTTACAAGGTTAAGCGTTTGGTCATTACCAACATAGCTGGGCAGAAAGTAATGGACATTCTGCTTGATGGCGCCGACAGGATAAACACCCATTCATTATCCTCCGGAGTTTATCTGATAAGGATTATCTCGCATAACGACGAGAGTGTAACTTTCCGAATGGTGAAGGATAACTAAGAATCCTAACGTTATAGAGGCCCCGATTATGTCGGGGCTTTCTTTTTGGTGTTACCCCCAATGAGCTTGCTCAAATCTTTGGCAATTGAAACTATTGGTCTATTTTTACACCCACCAAACAACCCCTTTCAATTATGAATGTACTTCTACTTGGGTCAGGAGGAAGAGAGCATACCCTGGCATGGAAACTTAGCCAGAGCCCAATACTCAGCAAGCTATTCATTGCACCTGGAAATCCTGGAACAGTTAGTCTGGGGCAGAATATAGAAATAAACCCCACCGATTTCCCTGCCATTAAAAGTGCTGTTTTAACCAACCATATCCAGCTAGTAGTGGTTGGCCCCGAGGACCCGTTGGTTAGGGGCATTCATGATTTCTTTTTAGCAGATGATGAGCTGAAGCATATCCCCGTGATAGGGCCCACCCGTGCGGGAGCCATGCTCGAGGGAAGCAAGGATTTTTCCAAGGGCTTCATGATGCGGCACGGCATACCAACGGCCAAGTATAGGAGCTTTTGTGGAAGCCAAATGGATGATGCTGTGCTATTCCTCAAGACGCTTAAGCCGCCCTTTGTTCTCAAGGCCGATGGTTTAGCGGCGGGTAAGGGCGTTATTATTTGTAACGACCTGTTTAAGGCAGAGGAGGCTCTTAGCCAAATGTTTGGAGGTGAGTTTGGTGATGCAGGCAGAACCGTGGTGATTGAGGAGTTTTTAGATGGAATAGAGGTTTCCGTTTTTGTCCTTACCGATGGCGATAGCTACGTAATTCTCCCCGAGGCAAAGGACTATAAACGTATTGGCGAGGGAGACTCAGGCCCCAATACAGGTGGGATGGGAGCGGTTTCGCCCGTTCCCTTTGCCAACGCCGAGTTCATGGCAAAGGTAGAGGAGCGGATCGTTAAACCTACTATTGAAGGCCTAAAGGTTGAGGGCATACCGTACAAGGGTTTTATATTTGTGGGGCTAATGAACGTAGGTGGCGATCCATATGTAATTGAGTACAATGCACGTATGGGAGATCCCGAGGCGCAGGTGGTTATGCCAAGGCTAAAAACCGATTTGCTAGAGCTGCTAGTGTTAACTTTACAAGGGAAGTTGTCCGAGGCAAAGGTTGAGTTTAACCCCGAAGCGGTATCAGCGGTAATCTTGGTTTCTGGCGGGTATCCAGCCGAATACGAGAAGGATAAATTGATCTCAGGCATACAGGCGCATTCGCGAGGATTGGTTTTTCACGCTGGTACGAAGCTAACACCCTCGGGCGAATTGGCGACCTCGGGTGGTCGTGTAGTGGCCTGTGTGGGCATTTCTGATACCCTTAACGATGCGTTAAGCATATCGTACGATCTTGCCCAGAAGATAGACTTTGAGGGCAAATACTTTCGTAAGGATATTGGTAGGGATCTTATGAGGTAGTTAATATGTTTTAAAATGTTGCTCAAATTTTTCCGCAAGCCGCTCCCTAGTGTTTTGATAGCCACCGTGTTTATTGGGCTGCTATCATGGTTAGGCACGCTGCTTTCGACCGGCGAGCCACCAGTAAGCTACACCGATTATGGTATGCCACTGTTTTCGCTGCTGATTTCAGTCATTCCTCAAGGTGCTTTTTGGGCAAAGTTCCTGGCTTTGCTAATGGTCATGGCTAACGGGCTGCTTCTTATACAGATGAATACTAAGTATATATTGGTAAGAAACAGAACCCATCTTCCTGCACTTTTTTACATTCTGCTATGCTCTGGTTTCACAGACCTACAAACACTAACCCCCTCCGTTTTTTCTGCCTTCTTTGTAATACTGGCTCTCGATAGCCTTTTCGCAACGCTAAATACGAATCATCTCGATGGAACCTTTAGGGCAGGTTTCCTTATAAGCCTAGGAACACTTTTTTACCTGCCAACAGTATCAGTTTTCTTGCTTATGTTTTTTGCCATAGTGATACTCAATCTAAGTGGAGTAAGACCTTGGCTTGCAGCAATTGCTGGTTTTATTACCCCTCTGTTTTTCACAGTCTTTTATTACTATTATTTTAATGATGAGTTTCAGCTGGTGCAAATCATTACTTCAGTTGTAGAGGAGGGTATGCCTTATGGTTTTGTTGGACTTAATGCTAAATCTGTGGTGTGGTTATCGTTCGCGCTATTATTGATGCTAGTTTCAGGGGTTAATCTAATGGCAAGTTTGCCAACCCAAAAGATTAATGTCAGAAAATATCATAGCATACTACTTTTGATGCTCTTGTTGGTGGGTATGGTCACAGTTTTTGTCCCTATTGCCTCCGTCGAATCCCTTTTCCTGTTCTCGATTCCTTTTTCGTACCTATTATCAAGCTATTTTAACTTTGTACGCAATCGTTTCTGGTCCGAATTGCTTTTTAGCCTGCTACTCGTTATGGTGCTGTTAATCCAGCTGTTCTAAATAAAAAAGCTTGCAATTTGCAAGCTTTTTTAGTGTTCTCAGGTTATTATAAAATTAGCATCGCATCGCCATAAGTACCAAACCGGTACTGCTCCGATATGGCTAGCTTGTATGCATCAAAAAGGAAATCGTAGCCAGCAAATGCCGAAACCATCATGAGTAGAGTTGAAAGTGGCAAGTGAAAGTTGGTAACCATTGCATCTGGTACGCTAAACTCGTAAGGTGGGAAGATG